>BNJT01002796.1_pt1 | contig 312755 bp, 352 predicted proteins | sample 8540491 | NCBI WGS metagenome assembly BNJT01 (sample SAMD00202455, study PRJDB9452) | human saliva metagenome | host: Homo sapiens | reverse complement strand
AAAATAACTAGAAGGATAATCTGAGGAAGAGAGCTCTGTACCAGCATGAGGACAGCTAGACTATCAATCAGCATATGGGCAAGGATACAAGGAACAGCTCCTTTCGAGTACTCCTTGAGCGCTCCAAATAGGAAAGTATTCCCTAAAAATCATCAGGTAAAAAGATGAGGTAGTTGGACGAACCTGCTGTAATCCAAGGGAGTTGATAGATAGGAATATGCCAGAGGAACCAGACAATGGAAAGAAGCATCATTTTAGGTATAAAGTGCTTACTAAAGGAAAGATGATCTTGTAAAAACCAACGCCAACCGACTTCTTCTAGACCGCCATATAATAAGGTCCAAGGGAAGTATAGGAAGAAGGCCAAGAGGGAGTTCCCAGTAAAGCGAACGTTCATAAGAAGGATGGAGATCCCATAATAGATGACGGGGATGAAGAAAGCTAGGATCCAAGATAGGGAACTTTCTTTTTGAAGAAAGACCTTTTTGAAAAATTCACCCAAGGAGTTGACTTCACTCAACACCAGAGAAAAGACAGCCGCCACAATCATGGGAATCAAGTTCATTAGGATAAACAGTAGTGAGGCACCCATACTACTTCCATCCGGGAAAAACCAAAGGATAACTTGCCCCACTATAAAAGTAGCAAGGAGGGCAGTCAGTGCATACCAGATAGCGACTGATTGTTTTGAAATAAATTTGCTCATTTTTCCTCCTTTACAGTTATATACTTCTTTCTTGCAATCATAATTGCTAAACAAATAATAAGAATTTTACTGACTAGAGATAGCCATACCTCTTCATTCACTATCATCTGAGACAAGGAATTGATACAGGCATGAGTCATGACACAGAGCCATAAATTTTTCGTTTTATGATACAAGGCCGATAAGATAAAGCAATTAGTTAGCAGACCTACTAGAAACGGAAGCAACTGAATGACAGCTAAAGAACCATCAATGTAAAAGTAAAAAAGATGCCAGCTAGACCAGGCTAAAAAGGTGATAAAAGTAGCTGAAAGATAAGGTATTCTTTCCTCCAAAGTTGGTTGAAAGAAATAACGCCAGCCAATTTCTTCAATCCCACCAAAAAGAAGGGCCTTGAAAAAGAGCACCACTGGCAAGACCAACGATTGAGTGGTAATCTTACCACCTAAGATAAAGGGGAAAAAGTCGAGTAGCAAGAAAACAAGCACCAAACAATAATTTGCTAAACTGTCTTTGACTTGAAAAAAATCTTTGAGAAGTTGTTTAAAACTAGATTGATGGTAACTAATGCTTGCAATACTGCCCCACAAAGCTGATGACAAACCACCTACAATAACAGCAATGCTCCCCATTGGTGATGTAAAATCAACCTTGACTCCTCCTACTCTTAAAAACCAAACCAGAAGGCTGACTCCTAATACTTGACCAAAGGTTCCTAACAAATACATAGATAGGGCTTGCTTTCTACTCATTCGTGATTCCTTTTCTATTCTTTCATCTAGTTCATGACTCTATTAGATTTGGAGCATCCTACTAATCCGCATCGACCCAAAGATGGTATTGTTCACAATGGAGACATCGAAAGAGATAGCCACACATAGAACCATCCTTGACTAAGTATTCAGCCACATCCTGAAATTCATCACGCTCCTCATATTCTTCCAAAACTCGCTCTGCAATGCCCATCTCTTCCAGTTCACGAGTGCCAACTGTCCCCATATAGGCACAGTAGTCTTGGCAACAGGAGAGCCAATATTCGCCCTGCCAGCTACTATAACCTGGAGTTTGACAGAAGAGGATCTGGTCTTTTTCCTTATTCATGACCCCTTGCCAATCAGCATCTTGGATAAACTCTGCTTCAAACTTTTGGGCAGCACGACCAGTAGAAATACAAGTTGGACAGAGATGTCTTAGCTCTTCTACACAATAAGGTCTCAAAGCATAATAGACGGTGTGGTCTTCCCCACACGAAGGGCAGGTCTTAGGCTCCCCTTCCTTAAAGGAACCCGTCGCTAGTGGATCCGGATGATAGCGGAAGGTTGGCAATTCACTGACTTTCTCCTTATGAGGCTTTTTTTCTTTTTCGGTCAAGGGACGAGAGAGAGCAAAGCGATCTCCATGACTTAGACTCATCTTTCTAAGGTGAAAAGTTTCTTTACTTGCTTGCGATCAGACTTGTCTACTAACTCTGAGAAGAGAGCATAGGCACTGGCATACAAGCCCAACTCCTGATACACATCCACCAAGACCTGCTTAGCTTCTGGAGTTTCCTGTACGGTCAGCCAATCTGCAAATTCATAGAGAGCCAGCACGCTGGATGAATCCTTATCTTGCGCTTGGAACTGCTTTTTTAAGTAGATATATTCTTTCATAGAATCGTTCATAGAATTGCTCACTTTCGTTTTTACAGAGAATCAAATCCTAGTTTTGTTTCCTTCAGGTGATTGTATTCTAGCGTTGAAAATGTACTTTAAACCCATACTTACCAGCATTTTGCTTGAGTTTTTCAACCAACAGTTCATTCCGCTTGCTTTTACCGAAAAAGAAGGGAATGGTCTTTCCATTTCTGAGTTCGATATAGAAAGCATAGCGACTCCCACCACCAGCGCGACCACGGAGCAATAAGTAGGTTATCTGCTTCATCTCTTTCAATGGGATCATACGACGGCAGAAACACAAAGGCACATGAATGTAGAAGATGCCATGGTTAATATGGAAGGGCGCAAAGAAGGGACCACCACTACGTCGGCTAGCCAACCAGCGACGAACGAATAACGTAATGCTGAAGAAGCCAATAAAACCAACACTTAACAATACTGGTCCTGATCCCAAATTTGCCATTCCATTTCTCCCTCCATAAATTCTAAATACACAGTAAAATTGTTGACTTGGCCTTAATCAGTATGCTTTTTAGTCTTGGTTAATAAGATGATGATACCCACTAAGAGAAGAATTCCAAATCCGAAAGCAACTAGTTCTAAATCTTTTAATCCTTCAATAAAGGGTAGGACATACATACTTGATTCTACTAATAGAAAACCGATAAGAATAAGGGCTAGAGCAAAGAAGCTCCGTTTTTTATTCATCTTTAGCTCCTTTCCTTAGCTGGAATTCCATCAAACTTAACTAGCTTGAAATTCTATTTGGTTTCAACCCATTTTTCATTGTCCATGATAAAGGGCTTAGCCAGACCTTCACCCGTGTAATCTTGGTATTTGGTCTCCAAGTATTTGTAGACATCTTCTTTGGTTGCAAACTTAATGGCTTGGTAGGGCTCTTCAAAGGTTAGCTTTTCGACAAAGAGATAGCCGTCCTTAGCAGGCACCAAGACACCGACGTGCCCGACAAAAAGCGTGTTGCCATCTAGGTTATCATGAACGATGACAGAAAGCATGCGCGCATTTTCATTGAACTTGAAATTGGCAAAATACTCTTCCATCTTCTTGGCATGGACCTTGACATCTGTTGTCGCCTCAGTCGGAACCCGTGAATAGAGAATGTTAAAGGCTTCCTTGTCTGCCTCATCGAAGACCTTGCCTTTGTCAATAGCATCATTATCCACGAACAAGAGTTCACTATCCGCTTTCATCTTAGGAATCTCGATACGATTCTTTAGCAAGGTATAGCTATTGATCCGGCAGTTGGTCCCGACGAAATCGCCCTTCTGCTTGGTCCACAAGTCACTAATTTTTTCTACATTGTAGTCTGTTTTCTTGAACTTGCTGAAGTTACCCGTCAAACCGACCGAGCCGACAATGCTATCATAGTCCGTTACTAGACCCAGAAACTTGTCTACACTTTCCTGATCCAAATAAGCAGACAAGAGAGCCCGCACTTCTTCGACGCTTTCCTTGCTATTAAGGTTGCTGTAAGTTCCCTTGTAGTGCTCCTTGTCTGAAATGGACTGCTGAACAGTAGAGCTCTCCTGCTTTTCCTTGGATTGCTTTTGATTGGTCCCACAAGCCGCTAAAGCAAAGATCGCCAAAGCACAGCTAGTAAGGAGCATGAATTTTTTAAATGGTTTCATAAACTGGGTCCTTTTCTATATACTAAGATGTTTTATAACATTGAATTGCGATTTATAACATGATTCATTTCTTTTTCCTATCGAATCTCCTTCTCCTATATTATAGTTTAAAACGGACTTAGCTCCAACTATTTTTCACGAAATGATGAAACTTTATAGGTAGCAAAAAAAGAGCTGGCAGACTATCCAGCTCTTCAATATGTTACATTGGACTTGTTTTGTATTCATCCCTGTTCAACTAGCAATTATTGGTAGAAAAGGTGTTTTGATCATCATTATGCCTCTTTTCATCATTTTCTATCCTAGCTATTTTATATTCATCAGCCTCTTTTAAGTTCTTCAAATCAAAATTAAAATTATTGTTTAATTCAACCAATCTACTTGAGCATGTTCTATTGCGTACTCAGCTTCTTCTTGAGTAAATTTTCTTTTTATGACAAGTAATTCTAATAACTCCTCTTTTGACATGTTTCCAGGGTTTGCAATAGCTTCCACTTTTTCACAGCTTCCTCCTTCCAATCGAAATTAACTTGTTCTATAGCATAGTCAGCCTCTTCTTGAGTAAACAGTTCAACATTTATAAGTTGCCAAACTAACATTTCTTTTGAAAAATGAAACATTTGAAGTGATTTTGCTTTTAAAACAGCTTGCTCTTTCCAGTCTATATTAAGTTTATTCATAGCGTACTGGCAAGCATCCTCTGAATACCACCTTGTTAGATCTTGTTCAATTTTCTGTTTCGATAAATGAGAATTTTCTGACAAAAAGAGAGCTTTTACATATGCATCTGTAGATTTATTTGAATTTTTATAATCATAATACTTCGTACTAGAACTTGAAGTCGTACTAGAACTTGAAGTAGAGTATTTTTCATAATCATAATACTTGGTACTAGAACTTGAAGTAGAGTATTTTTCATAATCATAATACTTGGTACTAGAACTTGAAGTAGAGTATTTTTCTACAGGATAAGTCACTCTTGATACTGAACGTGAACTTTTCCATTCATTATAACTTCTTTGATAACTATATACCATAATAGCTATCCATCCTACGAACAATCCAAACATCGCAAAAAAATAAATATCAAAAAAATTTTTTTTCATAATGAATACCTTTACTTGTTTTTTTCTTCAATGGAATCTTTCATCCCTCTGGAACTGCTTTCATTAGTATTATATCATGAAATATTCTTCTTTTTTATTTACTAGTGTAAAAGACTTTATACTAGTAAATAAAAAAGCGACTGCAATATTTTAACTGCAATCACTCGCTCAATTGTGAGATAAAAAATAACAAAGGATTATTTAATCTTATGTTTGTTCATCTTTTCTTCAAAGACTTCTGTCATGATGACACGCAATTCTTCCCGTTCTTTTTCAGGAAGGTCTCCTTGACGCTTGGCCACGGCATAGAGTTCAGGATAGCGCATAGCCACACGTTCAATCGTCTTTGTTGTCGCATGCCCTCTGACAAAGAAAGGAATACGCTTAATCCATTCTTGCGGTACAAGAGCGAGCAACTTCTTCGCCGCTTCCTTATCAGAAATCTCAGCCGTGCTCAAACCTTGGTTGATTTGTTCTTGTTCTTTTTCTGTAAAATCTTTTAATTCCATAGCAAACTCCTCATTTGTTTATCTAAGGCCACATTATACACCTATGTAGAGGAAAGTACAACTAAAGGAGCCGAAAAATAGAGGAAAGGCAAGTCATCCCTCACTCTATCTCTTAGTCGTTAAATCTTATGAAGTATATTAATTTCTGATTTACTTTAGAACACCTTCCTTTTGTTTTAAGTGAGAATCACTGTTCAACTAGCGATTATAGATAATAATCGTGTTTTAATCATCATCATGCCACTTTTTATTAATTTTCTATCCTAGTTATTTTAGATTCATTAGACTCTTTTAGGTTCTTCAGATCAACACTAGAACTATTGTTTAATTCGACCAATCAATTTTAGCATGCTCTATTGCGTACTCGGCTTCCTCTTGAGTAAACTTTTTGTTTTCAACAAGTATTTCTAACATCTTTTCTTTCGTAATCTTGCCACCTCTTACATAAGATTCCGCTTCTTTCACAGCATTCTCCTTCCAATCGAAATTTACTTGTTCTACAGCATAATCAGCCTCTTCTTGAGTAAATAGTTCAACATTTATCAGTTGCTCAGCTAACTTTTCTTTTGAATAACGATACTTTTGAAGTGATTTTGCTACTAAAACAGCCTGCTCTTTCCAGTCTATATTAAGCTTATATACAGCGTACTGGTTAGCGCCTTCAGAATAATTATAAATCTTTATTTTATCTTTGATAGCTTGCATCGAAATAGGAGAATCCGCTGACAGATTTTTAGCTGTTTCATATGCCCTTTTAAATTCTTTTTCTACTAAAATTGGAGAAAAAAAGTTTTTTTAACAAGCAAATTAAATAATAATTCGAAATTATCATTATATTTATCAATTGGATTAGAGTATTTTTCTACAGGATAAGTTTCTTTTGTCCATGAATAACTCGAATGATTATGAGCATTCTCATAAGCTCTATAATAACTACTTAACATAAGAGCTATCACTCCTACCATGGATACTAAAAATTGCAAAAATAAATATCAAAAATTTTTTCATCATGAATACCTTTAGTTTTTTTGCCTAATTAATTTGGTTATTTGTTCTTATCGACAACCAAAAATTTCATCCTAGTCACCTTTTAGTTGCACTTGCGTATGGGCTAGCAAGTCTCCTAGATGCCTCTTATCTTTCCGAAACATCGTCATTGCCAGTAGCAAAACTGCGAGTAGAGTCGCCGAAATAGAAAGGATAATGGAAAACATATCAAAATCACTATAGAAGCCATGAATCGTGCCTATATGACCAAGTTGCCAAGGTAAAAATTTGATGACATTTCTAATCAAGCTTGCCTGCACTGTTTTTTTCTGGTAGACCAGTTCAAGTCCAGCTTTTACCTTCCCAAAACTGCCATCATTTTTATAATCAAAGAATGTGAACAGGAGCGTGATTGGCAAAACAGAGGAGAAAAATACAAGCCACTGCGACTGAATTTCTGTAAACTCTGGGACGCCATTAAAAAAAATAATGTAAATAAGCATCGAACCTATAAACAGAAGAGCTAAATAAGCTAGAATAAAAAGATAATCGAATAGAAATTCTATCATTCTTTTTTTAACCGAAATAGGATTGATTGCTAACATCTTCATCTCCGTCTCCCCCTTTCTCATCTCCCATTATAATATAAGGGCACAAATAAAGAAACCATTTATATAAAGAGGCTGGGACAAAAGTCCTAGCCTCTCATTTGTCTTTGGATTGTCGAGCAAGACGCAGTGGTTGAGTGGGCTCTACTACGCTGATTTCACCAGCTTTATGACCCTACTCAACTGTGCGGAGGTGGGACTACGAAATCGAATTCTAACGAATTACCGATTTCTGTCCCACTCTCTTTCTTACTAATTTTCCCTATAAATAACAAAGCCATTTGGCTGAATGATCAATCGACCATCGGATATATTCCCAAGACTGATCAGATCTACTTGTTCTCTTTCTAGGACAACGTCTTTCTTGGAGTGGTTAAAGTAGGCTTTGAGAAACTGACCTTCATGCTGCCATTCTACTGCCACCACATCCGGCTCCACTTCTTCTAGACTCACTTGACCATGTTGGATCAACTCTGCTACTTCTTTTCGGAGCTGGATCAAGTCTTTCATAAAGTTCAGCATATCATTGTCCGCTGACACGCGCTCCCATGGCATGACACGACGGCAATCTGGGTCTGGACCACCGATGAGGGCAAGCTCCGTTCCATAGTAGATACAGGGTGTTCCCCGTTGAAGATAGAGGAAGGCCAGAGCAGACTTGACGGACTGGAGATCACCTTTGCCTGTCGTCAAAATTCGCTCGGTATCATGCGAGTCCAAGAGATTAAACATAACCTCAGAGATCTGCTGCCTGTAGTACATAGACTGGCTATTGATCTCCCAAATGAAGCGCTGGGTCTCCTTATGCCCCCGCAGGAAATAATCCTTGATACTTTCAGAGAGCGGGTAATTCATAACGGCATGGAACTCATCACCATTGAGCCAAGGTTGGGACGAATGCCAGATTTCTCCGAGGATATAGAGGTCTGGTTTCTTGGCTAAGACCGCCTTGCGGAAATCTCGCCAGAATTGATGGTCGATCTCATTAGCCACATCCAGTCGCCAAGCATCAATATCAAACTCTTCAATCCAGTAAGTCGCAACCTTCAAAAGATAGGCCTTCACCTCAGGATTAGCCGTATTGAGCTTAGGCATATAGCCTGCAAAGGCAAAAGCATGGTAAGACAAGTCGCGACTATTCCACAGATTTTCTGAGGAGACAGGGAATTCTTTGATATGGAACCAGTCCTTGTAAATCGAATCCTCCCCGTATTTGACCACATCCTGCCATTGGGGTGAATCATAGCCAATATGGTTGAAGACGGCATCCAACATAATCTTTATCCCACGCGCATGGGCCTCTTTCACTAGCTGGCGGAAGGTGTCCTTATCACCAAAATGTTGATCGATTTTAAAGTAATCGATGGTGTCGTATTTGTGGTTGCTTGGAGATTCAAATCGGGCAAAGATAGAGCCCTGTAATCCCTAACTCCTGCAAATAATCTAAATGATCAATAATGCCTTGCAAATCACCACCAAAGAAATCCAATACTTGAGGAGCAATAGAAGCATCCCAAGGGCGGACGCCTTCTGGGGAAATGGCTGGATTCCCATTAGCAAATCTCTCAGGAAAGATCTGGTACCAAACCGTCTGAGCCACCCAATCTGGAACAGCACACCCATCAATCTCATGGATAAAAGGAAGCTTAAAGCCGTTCATGACGAAGTCCAGGTTCTCCTTGTTGTAGGCTACCACACCCCGATCTCCATACAAAATCTTCTCTCCCGCCGTGGACTCTAATTCAAAGAGGTACTGGATCCGTGCATGGCGAACCGATACCGACACTTGCCAATAATCAAAGAGGTCGTCTGTCGTCACCTTGTCCATTTCCTTAGTTGCCTCATAAAGATCCTCCATAAAAATAAAGGGATCCCCATAGTGCAAGACAATCCGTTTGATATCTTCTTTCTTGGTCCGGATGCGAATGTGAAGCTGGCCGTCCTTATATAGATAGGCGTACTCCGATTCAGGCCTATGATAAATAGCTGTTAATTCCATCTGTCTTGTCTCCTACTATACTCTCTTTTCATCATTTACCAGTTTATGCAAACGATTACACAAAATCATTTTCTAGTATACAACTTTATAAATAGGTTTGCAAGTCAAATTCTGATTGAACAAAATGCTCTATTCTGCTAAAATAGAGCTATTATAAATATAAGGAGTTCCTATGCAGAAAGAAATTAAAGGCTTATACACCATTTATGGTATGTGGTTGTTTTTCGGGATCATTGGGATGATTTTTATTTCCTTCAATCTTCCGAGTGCTCTTCAGAAAAACGATACAGTTGGGATTGTCTTTTCAATCGTATTCGGTATTATTTTCTTAGCGATGATTCTTGGATTTGGCCATTTAATCCGAGTCGCACCAAAAAAAGTGCAAGCAAAATACCAGGATATCTTCAATCACTATCCAGAACTTGAAGAGAACGTGGAATTATTCAAAGAGAATGCGACTGCTGTCGATAAACTGAACCAACTCTACCTTTACCGCGAAGCTATCTTCAATACAGAATATGGACGATTCGTTAATCCTATCTTTCTCAATGAAATTCAGGCACTCGGGGTTCGAATCAAGTGGGTCCGTAACGGAAAGGTACGTTCGAAAAACCTCTTCTTACTTGAGAGAGAGGGAGAGAAAGAATTCGAGTTCGATTTAGGTATGGTTACACCTGTAAAATATGAACAGTTAATCCTCTTCTTACATGCTGTAGTAGATGTCAAACCAGATCTTGAGTTCTTCAATGAAGTTGAAGATTAATTGGCAAAAAGTTATTCATTAGTTCTGCTTTTCATTAAAGCTCGTCACACAAAAAAGCCCTACAGGGCTTTTTTATATGCTTAAATCCTAGCTTTATTCTTTAGATGTATGCCTCTTTCCAAGATTCAGCGCTTGCTCTTCTGACATTTCAATTACATTCGCAAAATTAGTGTTTCTCGGCATATTATCCTTTGAATACCAATAAACATCCGCACTCCCATTTCTGGCCACATAAACTACTGGAGCAAGTTGACGACTTGGTGCAGCAGGCTCGACTGGCTGAACTGGTTGCGCAGCTTCTACTGATTGATTCGGTTGAGGAGCTTGACTTGGTTGCGTATCTATTTGTCGATATCTATTAAGATATCATGACTATCAGCGGAATCTTCGGCAAAATCTAACAAGTCTTCTTCCTCATTAGAAAGTAGCTTTATTGTTTTAATTCATCGTCTGGTAATTACTGATAATTGGCAATCATTCCCATGATTTTTCTCCTTTGAATCTTTTAGGATTATACTGATGTTTTTAGCTCTATTTCTATCGAAAATGCTATAATGGAGCTAAGAAATTGTTTCATTATATGTTAAATAGGGGGAAATAGTCATGTTCACTTCTATTGTTTTAGGGTTTTATGCTCTTTTCTTTCTATCCTTATCCTTTACTATCTATCTCTATATCAGACTCGTAGTTGCGGTTAAAAAAGGCAAAGACATCCCCAAATGGATTAATAAACTTGGCCATGCTGTTCAAGGAAGAATTCACGTTGACTATGAAGAAATCACTGATGCCAATGCCCTAAAAGAGATTCATTGGTTCTTGCTGATCTATTTAATCGTAAATCTACTCGTATTGGCTGGTTTCTACTATCATGTTAATAGCTTTCCTCAAGCCATTTATGAATGTTTGAAAAAACAATTTTTCATCGTACTTGTTAGTATGGTTTTAAAAAGTCTTGGAAAATTTGTTGTACTAGCTATAAGAAAAAACTTTCATAACAGTCATGTCTATGCATCAACCAATGCTTTTATCGGGACAGCTTTTTTAACGAGTTATGTTTTTATGTTTTGCATGATGATGAGTGGCCTTCCAGCTCAACCTGTTCCAGTAACCATTCAAGATACCACTATCATTATCGGGGAGACCAAGGCTTCCGAGCTTTTAGACCAAGGCTATACCTTTGGAGATAAAGGCGCAGAGAGCTCCATCACCAATCCCAAAAACGACCACTTCTACTACGGTCAGCTTCTCGAAGTCAAGCGGGATAATCAGTCCTTTGGCTTTATGAGCCTCACTCCCACAGGTAAAGATACTGATCAGCTCAAAAATTGTGTCATCACCTATTACAGAACACCTAAGGATAGCAATCAACTAGAAGAAATTTCCATCAATCATATCAAGCTAGCAAATCTCAAGCTCCAAGACTTTCAAACACGAAAATTAATCGATATCTTTAAAGTCAATCCTGTTGATTATAATGTCTCTGATAAGGATACCAACTTCATTCTGACTATTCAAACAGCAGATTACGACCTCTGGAAAAGGTATCGGATTGAAGCTAAGTTTAATTCAGATGGTTCCCTAGATAGCTATGGTGTTAGAGCCCAGCACAGCATGTGGGAATGATTCACCATTTCCCCCTTTATCACATAAGCATTAAACTGGAAATATCGTCGACAAGTTTATAGGTTTCGATGAATCGAAGGCCAGAGGAACCTTTATCTCTAGTGATTTCTTGATAAATATCTTCTAAATTTTGGGCAGGTGCCAGCATCCAAAGACTAAAAGGTCTGAGTTTCACCTGTCCAATTTTTTCAATATTTTCTAATAATTGCCCTAAATCTTTGTGATTGAACCAGCAGTCTGTAACGAGAGCAAACTTTGTATTGTCCATCTTACAGGAGATTTGACTGGTCAAAAAATCATCGATGGAGGGCTTTTTTGTTTGTAAGAGGCGTGTGCAAGCCAAATGATACTCAAGCTTTCTAGGACTCTGCTCAACCATAGATACAAAGATAAGACCATACTCATCTTGGAACTTAACAGCAAGAATATCTCCTTCTTCAAAGTAAGGTTTGCGTTTAGCTTTTGCTTTAGGGACCTTTAGAGGTCTAGGATTTTCAGTTTGCAACTGGATAGCAAGTTTTTCCAAGACTTTTTGCCTTTGCTTCAAAGCCTTTGGATCTATTTCCATCCAAAATGGATCAGCCCCTTTTTTAATAAGCTCCAAGGTTTTATCTCTGATATCGTCTGTCAGATGACCAATCTTCCACAGTGAGTAAGCAAGAGCAGTCCAATAAATTTCTGTAAAAAAGTCTGTTTGACAGTAATCTTTCTCCGCATCGAGGATATCCTTGATAATATTGGCTACATGATCACCATCTCTATAGCGACCAACTACCTCATTGTAAATGTCATACCCTTGATCACTGTCAATGATTTTAACGCCATCAATAGCCATTCTCAACTCCTAATGCTCAATCGACATCTTATTGATAAATCTCAAAGCTTATTTAATCTTATGCTTGTTCATTTTCTCTTGGAAAATATCTGTAAGAATTTGTTGCAATTCTTGAGCTTCCTTTTCAGGAAGTTGGCCTTCTTGTTCAGCTACAGCATACAACTCCGGATACTCGAGCGATACTCTCTTAACAGTACGTGTAATAGCATGTTTTCTAACAAAAAATGGAATCCGTTTAATCATATCTTGAGGAATTAATGCGATAATCTTATTTTACAAGATAGGTTTTCCCGATTTCCATTTTCATGATAGATATTTCTCCTTAAGAAGCTAGATAGTGCTAGATGTTTCTCTTTACTGCTCAATCCGTCTACTCAAGCAGTGGCATACACTCACAAAGAACTTTGTTTGACTATTGAATATCTTCCATCGCTTCTTTCACATATTCTTCGACATCTTCAATCTCTACAAACAGCGGGTCTAAGTGGCATAAGAAGTGCCAATCTTCGGTGCCGCGTTTTCTGTAGAGAATCGCTTCGCCGTCTTCACTTCCGAAAAAGCTTCTGTCAACTTCATACCCTTTGTTTTCTAGGAATACTTTTGCCTTGCGGAAGTTTGCTTCTCGTGCTTCGACATAAGCTTTCACTTCATCGTTATTCACGACATATGCATCTACTTTTGTAGCTCCTTCGATCATTTTATCGTTTTTAACGGATAGATTCGAAATTTCTTTCCAAATAATGTCCACATTTTCCTCAGAATTAAACGAAAATCTAGATAAAGGAACAATATTTCCATTGAAGACAATCTCCATATAATCCGGTAGATTTTTTGGATTAAAATACTCCACATCAAAACTATCTTCTTTTTCTAAAGTATATCCCGGGATTTGCGCTACAAAGGCTCTTCCCTCTTCTAAAGAATCAAACACGACTAAATCTTTTGAATAATTGTTTTGGTACAATTCTAATAGATACATCATTAATCCTTTCAATATTTAGATAGAAGATAGTTTTTTAGCAAACTAATATACTCAACACGTGAGGATAGAGATTCAAGCATTCTTTTTACTAAATAGGATTGATTGCTAAATTTCACCAGCTTACCTCCTCTTGTCTCATCCTCAATTATAACACGTTTCCACTCACATATCAGATATTTATTATTGGACCAAATAACCTTTTGAAATAGAAAACAAGCTCACCAATTCATCAAGTCTATATTTTTTATGAGATTCTTCATTAATGCTAAAAGATTTACAGTTTAAATTTTATTAAAAATCCTTGTTTATGACCTTACGTAACGATGTATAATAAGTATGAGGAGGTGGGTAATGATGACTAAATACAGAGCAATTCCGGAAGGATTTATGACGGTTGGGGAACTTGCTAAGAAAATGAACGTTACTGTCCGTACTCTACAATATTATGATAAAGAAGGGGTGCTTTCCCCATCGGCAGAAAGTGAGGGTGGTCGCAGGCTCTATACCGATAAAGACTTAGTGTTACTCCATCAGATATTGTCTTTAAAATCATTAGGTTTTTCTCTCAAGGATATAAAGGGGCGTTTGATCTCTTTGAAAACACCTGATGATGTTGCCAATGCTCTTACAGAGCAAGCAGATACTATTCGTAAAAATATTGAACAACTTAAGGATTCTTTAGTCGCAATAGAGCAGCTAAAGGTAGAAGTTTTACAAATACAGACGGTCAATTTTAAGAAGTATGCAGACATCATCGTCAATCTACAGATGAAGAATGACTCCTACTCTCTTATCAAGCGCTTTGATGATGATACGCTCGACCAGATACGCAGTCGATTTGACAAGAAAAGCGGACTAGACTTTATGGACAGATTGAACCGCCTAAGTAATCAAATCGTAGAGCTTCAAAAAGAAAACATACCAGCCGAAAGCGAACAAAGCCAACAGGTTGTGAAAGAATACTGGGGCTTGATTATGGAGTTTACAAATGGTGATATGAGCATGCTTCCTAAGTTGATGGAAGTTGGTACTATTGATACCGCCTCAAACTCTTGGGAAGAAAAGCAAAAAATCGTCAATGATTATATAGGACCCGCCCTACAAGTCTATTTTTCAAGGCTTGGAACAAATCCCTTTGAGGAGGTGGAACCATGAAAGACGCGATAAAGATTTCTGGATTAAAGAAAAGTTATGGTAGCAAATTGGTTCTTGGAGGCCTCGATTTTCAAATCAAACAAGGAGAAATATTTGCTCTGCTCGGAGTAAACGGAGCTGGTAAAACAACAACGCTTGAATGTATCGAAGGTCTGAGAGAATATGATGAAGGCAAGATAGTTGTAAACGGGAAAACCGGAATTCAACTACAGTCCTCCTCTCTACCCGCTCACATCAAACCGATGGAAGCCATAAAACTCTTTGCAAAATGGAATCATACACACGTTGATGATGTTATGCTAAAGGCCCTTGGCATAAAAGAAATTGAAGAGTCGCAATACATAGAATTATCCACTGGCCAAAAAAGAAGATTACATCTTGCTCTTGCACTTATCAGTAATCCAGATATTATTTTTCTCGATGAACCGACAGCGGGACTTGATGTTGAAGGACGACTATCTCTCCATAAACAAATCCGAAAGCTCAAATCACAGGAAAAGACAATCGTCTTGGCAAGCCACGATATGGCCGAAGTTGAAACCCTATGTGACCGCATTGCCATTTTGAATAGTGGTAAGATCGTTTTTTGTGGTACTCCTTCAGAACTGACAGAAAAACTTGGAAGAAAATATTTCATCCATTTAAAAACACAGGAAGGGGAGGATACATATGAAACAGATACGATCGAGGATACCTTGATTTCATTATTGGAAGAATGCAAACAGAAAAATATCCAGATATTGGATATCAAGGTTGATCGTGGCACACTGGAGCAGCATTTCATCGAAATGGCAAGGAGGGGTTTGGAATGAATGGTTTTTTATATAGCCTAACATTGCAGTGGAAATTGGACATACGAAGTAAGTCTCTCTTGGTTACTTACTATATTGTACCGCTTATTTTCTTTCTTCTCATGGGTGGTATTTTTACTTCCGTTATGCCTGATATGGGTAGCACACTTATACAGTCAATGATTGTCATGAGTGTTTCAATGGGAGCCTTTCTCGGTTTACCGCCTTCCTTGATTGAAACATACGGAAGCGACATAAAAAAGATTTATAAAGCAAATGGTGTGCCTATTCATTTAGGATTGGTGACCATGGTTCTCTCTGCCTTTGTTCATTTGATGATTACCTGCATGGTGATCCTACTACTTGCTCCAATTTTATTTAAAGCAAATCTACCAAGTCAATTTCTCTTATTCTTTCTCGCGCTTGCCATCTACATTTTTGTATCGTTGAGTATCGGAAGTATACTGGGCCTTACTGTTAATAATCAAGCAAAGCTGACTATGATAGCACAACTTATCTTTTTACCATCAATTATGCTCTCAGGAATCATGTTTCGTAGCAACTTACTACCTGATTTTCTTCAAGCAATCGGGCGTCTTTTCCCCGCTTCTTGGGGATACCGCTTGATGCTAGATTATGGTTTTGGTCTTGAAAATCTTTGGTATCTGATTCTTGTATCCTGTATCTCAGTAATGACTTGTATCCTCCTCTTGAATCAGCAAAAATCTAACTAGGTGCCTGAATAAATCAATAGCAACATTAACTTTTAAGCAAAAGCGACGAGATTGTTACTTATCCCGTCGCTTTGCTGTTTTTCAGTAGTTTTTATCTAGTTTACTCTATGTCATTTTTTCATGCAGGACAGTACAATGGTCCTAGTGGTTGCAGTAAGAATATCACTATCGCTGCCTAAAATGTTAGAGTCAATTATGGCATATCAGATTCATTACACATTTCCTGCTTCAACCGTATAAGCTAAGGACCAACCATGCTTATCACAAGCAACTTGAGCAGAATAGGCAAATAACTCCTTATGTTCGGCCTTGTGAAACCAACCACACTCGGGATCCGTCGTTGAGATTTTCTTTTCCTTAGCCTCACTTTCTTTTGCGGGCTTTAAGGACTTTTTTTCGTGTTTTTTCCTATCTAAATCAATCTCAACTTCCAATTGTTCACTCATAAATTTAGCTTGTTGGTCTACCATTTCCTTACGATACTTGTGACTATTAGCTGCAGCTTTGACATGGGTACCATCCACAAATATTTCAGAAGGATCAATTAAGCCAGCATACAAAGTATGGTTGAGAACTTGGGAAAAAATCTCAGAAATGAGTTCTTTATCTTGAAAACGACGGTTGTAATTCTTTCCATAGGTAGTAAAATGAGGGACCTTATCATCTAAAGTTAGTCCAAGAAACCAGCGATAGGCCACGTTTACTTCAATCTCTTTCATGGTTTGGCGCATGGAACGAATACCATAAAAACATTTGATTAAAGGAATTTTGACTAACATGACGGGATCAAGACTAGGACGACCGTTATTTGGACTATAGGTATCTTCTACCAAGTCATAAATAAAGTCAAAATCAACCTTTGAATCTACTTGTCGAAGAAAGTGATCTTTTGGGACCAATTCGTCTATTGTATAGAAACCATATTGCTTGCGATTATAATCAGGTTTTTCTTAGTGAAACATAGGGAACACCTCACAACTCTTCTTACCTCTATTATACGACTTTCCAAAAAGAAAAGCCTACGATAGGCTTTTTCATCTGACAATATCTTTATACATATCTGGTCTTCTGTCTCTAAAGAGACCCCAATTCAGGCGCTCATTCGCTCCCTTGTCAAGGTCATAAGTAGTTAACAAGATAGCTTCGCCTTGTCGTTCTGCTTGACTTAAAATAGCTCCTGTTTCATCAGTCATAAAGGATGAACCGTAGAAATTAAGACTAGAACTTTGCCCCCCATTTTCCTCACAAGGAGTGACTTCTTCTAAACCATAACGATTGGCTGCAATAACTGGCACAATATTTGCTGCTGCGTGTCCTTGCATGGTACGTTGCCAATGACCACAACTATCAGTATCCAAAATAGGCTCTGAACCAATGGCTGTTGGATAAAAGAGCAATTCTGCGCCATTTAGTGCAAGGCAACGGGCTGTTTCTGGGAACCACTGATCCCAACAAATGCCAATACCAATCTTGGCATAGCGAGTATCCCAGACCTTGAAACCTGTGTTTCCAGGAGTAAAGAAGAATTTTTCTTGATAATAATGGTCATCTGGTATGTGTGTCTTCCGATAAACGCCTAGTACTTCTCCATCTGCATCAATGACAGCAATGGAATTGTATAATACATTACCATCTTTTTCATAGAAACTGATTGGTAAAACGACCTTTAGTTCCTTGGCAATCACTTTAAAATGCTGAATAGCCGTATTTTCTGTCACCGAATGGGCATACTGGTAGTAGTCATACTGACGTTCCTGACAGAAATAGGGACGTTCAAATAATTCAGGCAAGAGAATAATTTGGGCTCCTTTGTCTGCAGCTTGTCGAACTAAGCGTTCAGCTGTTTGGATATTGGTTTCCACATCCTTAGCGCATTGCATCTGAATAGCTGCAACCGTTACATTTCTCATCTTTTTCTCCTATTCTGGAATTTGTTGAGTAATACAGTGGATATTTCCACCACCTAAAAGAATATCTCTTGCAGGAATTCCGACAACTTCACGGTCTGGAAAACACTGGCTCAGAATATCCAAGGCCACTAGGTCGTTTTCATCCTGAAATTGCGGCACTAATACAGACTTATTAGCAATGTAAAAATTCACATAGGAAGCTGCTAGTCTTTCACCTGCATAACGCTCCTCTTCGCCTTCTTCATAAGTATAGCCCGGCAAATCCTCCTCTGTAACTACTTGATGAATAGCTGGGATTGGAAGTTTATGAATAGTGAAACTCCGTCCTTTTGCATCAGTTTCCTTCTCTAAAAGAGCTAGATCTGCTGCAGACATAGCATATTGAGGATCATCTTGGTCATCCGTCCAAGCTAAAACAAGCTCTGCAGGACCAACAAAGGCAGCAACATTGTCGACGTGTTCATTTGTCTCGTCTTGATAAATACCGTAAGGCAGCCAGATAACTTTTTCAACACCAAGACTCTCTAGTAAGGTCTTTTCAATCTCCTCTTTAGTCAGGTGAGGATTGCGACCAGGACTGAGCAAACAACTTTCAGTCACAAGTATAGTTCCTTGACCGTCACTATGAATAGCTCCGCCTTCCAGCACAAAATGGTTTGGCATCGTAAACAGGTATATCTAAGACTTCTGCAAAGCGACTGGCTACTTGGTCATCTGCTTCATAGTCTTGGTAAAGACCGTCAACAGCACCACCCAGGCATTGAAAGACCAATCTACCGCTAACTTTTCCCTTTGATCATTGAGGAGAATAGTTGGACCAGTATCACGTGCCCAGGCATCATTTGTCTGAATATCTAGATAAACAACATAGTCTCCAAGATAGGATTGTGCTTCAGATAGATAGTCCTCCTCAACCAAAAGGTAGACTGTTTCCCCCTGAGCAATCGTTTTGATAATCTGGCTAAAAGCTTTTTTTGCAGCCTTTCCTTGAAAAGGCCAAGAACCTGGTCGAGTAGGCCATATCATGAGAGTCCCATGATGGGGTTCATACTCTGCAGGCATCCGATAACCTAATTTCTTTGGGCTGTCCATCATGATAATCTCTCCTTAAAGTCTTGGTAGCCAAATGCTTTGACTAGAATGCACTCACCCTCTTTATCCATGAGATACAAACTTGGAAGCCCAATGCCGTTAAAGGTATTATTTTTGACAAAGGAGTAAATAGCCATGTCTTCAAAATAGAGGCGATCACCGATTTCAATCGGTTTTTCAAAGCTGTAATCCCCAATGATATCCCCTGTAAGACAAGTATTTGAAGAGAGTCTATAAGTATAAGGTTTTTCTTGCGCTTCAAAACCATCTCTCAATGGAGGCCGATAAGGCATCTCAAGAACATCTGGCATATGGCAGCTTGCTGAAGCATCTAACACCAAGGTCTCAATCCCGTTTTCAACAATATCTAAGACTTCTGTCGCTAGATAGCCCGCATTAAGGGCAATAGCTTCTCCTGGCTCGATATAGATGTCAAGGTTATAAGTTTCTCGAATGCGTTTAATCTCAGAAATCAGTAAGTCCACATCATAGTCATCTCTCGTAATATGATGACCACCACCCATATTGAGCCATTTAACTTGATGCAAATAGGCTCCAAACTGCTCTTCTACTGCTTTCAAGGTTGTCTCTAAATCATCTGCCCCCTGCTCACAAAGAGTATGAAAATGAAGCCCGTCAACCAAGTCCAGCAAATCACTAGGTATCTTGTCTGAAGTCACTCCAAAACGAGAGCCAGGAGCACAAGGATCATAAAGCGCGTGGTCACCCTGCGTTGAACATTTAGGATTGAGGCGTAGACCGACACTGATACCAGCTTCACGACAACGTTGACCATATTTTCGTAATTGTCTCTCTGAGTTAAAGACAATATGATCAGATATTTTAAGCAACTCTTCCATATCTGATTCCTTGAAAGCTGGCGCAAAAACATGGACTTCCCCAGGGAACTCTTCTCTAGCTAACTTAGCCTCATAGAGTCCACTAGCCGTCGTACCTGACAGATACTGACTAATCAAAGGATAGGTTTTATAGAGGGAATAAGCCTTTTGAGCCAGTAGAACCTTACAGCCAGTTTTTTCTTGAACCTCTTGTAAAATGCGGCAATTCTCTTCTAATTTTCCTAAGTCAATGATATAAGAAGGCGTTGGTACTTGTTCTAATTTCATTAGTCCACCATTTGTGGATTTTCAACCACAACCCATGGCAAACCGTATTTATTCAAAGCTTCCATGAATGGGTCTGGATCCAACTCTTCAAGGTTATAAACTCCTGGTTGTTTCCAAGTACCATCCATAACTAATTTTGTCCCAATCATGGCTGGAACACCAGTTGTGTAAGAAATAGCTTGTGAACCAACTTCTGCGTAACATTCTTGATGGTCGCAAACATTGTAGATGTAGATGGTCTTTTCAACTCCATCTTTGACACCAGTAAAGATACATCCAATATTAGTTTTACCAACAGTACGTGGGCCAAGGCTGGCAGGATCTGGGAGCAAGGCTTTCAAGAATTGGATTGGTACGATTTCTTGTCCGTTAAAATTAATTGCATCTGTACGAAGGAGACCAACGTTTTCCAAGCATTTCATGTGCGTTAGATAAGATTGACCAAAAGTCATAAAGAAGCGAATTCGTTTAACACCTGGAATGTTCTTTGCTAATGATTCGATTTCTTCATGGTGGAGGAGATACATGTCTTTTTGACCAACTTGAGGGAAATCATACTCACGTTTGATAGACATGGCTTCGACTTCTACCCATTTTCCATCTTCCCAGTAAGAACCTGGTGCAGAAACCTCACGTAGATTGATTTCTGGGTTAAAGTTTGTCGCAAATGGATAACCGTGGTCACCACCATTACAGTCTAAAATATCGATATAGTGGATTTCGTCAAAGTAATGTTTGAGTGCATAAGCTGAAAAGACGCTGGTTACCCCTGGATCAAAACCAGATCCAAGCAAGGCAGTCAGACCTGCTTCCTTGAATTTCTCTTGGTAAGCCCATTGCCATGAGTAGTCAAAGTAAGCTGTAAAACCAAGTTCCTTACAACGTTTCTCATAAATAGCACGCCATTCAGGGTCTTCTGTGTCCTCAGCCTCATAGTTGGCAGTATCGATATAGTGGACACCTGTTGCTAAACAAGCATCCATAATAGTCAAATCTTGGTATGGTAGAGCTACGTTCAAAAACAGCTTCTGGTTTGTAGCTTTCAATCAAGGCAATCACTTCTTCTACCTTGTCAGCATCAAGAGCAGCTGTCTCAATCTTAGTATTTGTTTTGCCTTCTAATTTAGCCTTCAAGTCATCACATTTTTGACTTGGTACGGCTTTGCAATCATAATCTCTTTAAAAAGTTTCGCTGTCTTGACAAATCTTTTGAAATAGCAACCTGGGCAACGCCCCCACATCCGATAACTAATAAACGACTCATTTTCTTCCTTCCTCTTCTTCTAAAATGTCTTCTACATACTTAGGCAACATAAAGGCACCAATATGTAGGTTTGCAGTGTAGTATTCTGTGAAAAGCTGGCGTTTTTTCCAACCTTCCTTGTCAAAATCTTTGACAGGGTGGTATTTTTTAGATGCAAACCCAAATAACCAATAGCCTGCAGGACTGGTAGGGATATGTGCCTGATAAACTCGACTGATTGGAAAGGCTTGATTAACCTTACGGTGCATGCTTCGACAAGCTGACTCATCTTCGTCAAAGAAGGGACTACCATGCTGATAAATCATGATTCCGTCCTCTTTCAAGGCTCTGTAACTATTGCCGTAAAATTCCTTGGTAAAGAGCCCTTCCGTATGGCCAAATGGATCAGTCGCATCGTTAATGATTATGTCGTAATCATTTTCACAGTTTCTCAAAAACCTTAGTCCATTTTGGTAGTAAATAGTAACACGAGGATCATCTAGCCCAGCAGCAAAATCTGGAAAATATTCTCGACAAACCTCAACCAGCATCTCATCTGGTTCTACAATATCGATTTGTTCCAATTCTGGATAGAGTGTTAATACTTGGGCAACACCACCGTCACCACCCCCAATAACCAAGACTTTCTTTGGATTGGGATGGACAGCCATAGGAACGTGAACTGTCATTTCGTTGTAGACAAAGTCATCTGCATCCGAGAACAAAACGTGCCCATTTAAAATCAAAATCTTCCCAAAAGCTGGTGTATCTAATACTTCTATATCCTGCCATTCACTTTTTCCAGCGTAGAGTTGTTTGGCAGTTCTCAATGATAATTTCACATCTGGAGTATGAACTTCAGAAAACCATAAATCCATCTAGTTCTCCTTTCTCTTAATAACGTTGATATGATTGACCTCTGGATCTTCCGTTCCTTGGAGCGAACAACCACGTTCTTTTGCGAATTGGATATAATCGACAAGACCTTGTGTAATTCGTTCACCAGGTGCTAGGATAGGAATCCCAGGAGGGTAACACATGACAAATTCCCCACAGACTTGTCCAACGGACTCGTCCAAGGTTAAGCTTCTTCTCTCTGAGTAGAAGGCTTCCTGTGGAGATAGCACCAACTCTGGTTGGATATATTCGCCAGCGATCAAGTCCTTCCCATCTCGTGAGTAGAGTCTCTTGATATCAGCCAAAGCACCTACCAAGCGTTCAATGTCTTGAATGCGGTCACCAATTGAAATGTAGGCCAAGATATTGCCGATATCACCAAACTCAATTTGAATGTCATATTCATCCCGTAAGAGATCATAAACTTCAATCCCTGTTAGACCAATACCCTGAGTGTAAACTGACAGCTTGGTTACATCAAAATCACAAACCGATACACCATCTACTAGCTCTTTTGAGTAGGCATAGTAGCCACCGATGGCATTGATTTCACGACGAGCGTACTCAGATAGCTCAATGACCTTCTCAAATGACTCTTTACCACGAAGGGCCAAATTGCGGCGTGAAATATCCAAACTAGACATTAACAAATAGGATGCTGATGTTGATTGGGTCAGGTTAATGATTTGACGCACGTACTCAGGATTCATCTGATCGCCAACTAAAAGAAGCGAACTTTGAGTCAAGCTACCACCAGACTTATGCATAGATACGGCTGACATATCTGCTCCAGCGTCCATAGCAGATAGAGGAAGTTTATCTGTAAAGTGAAGATGAGCACCGTGTGCCTCGTCTACTAAGACTTTCATTCCTGCAGCGTGGGCCATCTCTGTTAGCCCCTTTAAGTCTGAACAAATCCCATAGTAGGTAGGATTGTTGATTAAGATAGCCTTGGCATCCGGATGGTCCTTAATAGCTTGTGCCACACGATCATTTTCAAGCCCCAAAGCAATACCGATTTTGGGATCCACACTCATCTCGATATAGATGGGAATAGCTCCACATAAAACGAGTGCATTGATGGCTGATTTATGGACATTTCGTGGTAGGATGATTTTATCACCTGCTTTACAGGTGGAAAGAATCATGGTTTGCACGGATGAGGTTGTCCCGCCAATCATTAAAAAGGCATGGGCAGCTCCAAAAGCCTCTGCTGCTAGCTCTTCTGCATCTCTGATAATCGAAATAGGATGCCCAAGATTGTCCAAGGGCTTCATAGAATTGACATCAATACCAACGCATTTTTCCCCTAAAAGTTCAACTAACTCTGGATTCCCACGGCCACGCTTATGACCTGGTACATCGAAAGGAACAATCCTTTTCTTTCGTAACTTAACTAACCCCTCATAAATGGGAGCTTGGTTCTGATTTAACATTATGAAGACATACTCCTTTACTTTATTTTCTACACCTGAGCTAAAATCAGGTGTTATAGGAAACTTATGAAAAAAGAGCAGGTTGGCACCTGCTCTACAATCTACTGACGTGTTTATGTTTGTTTCTTTTGAGTATGTCTGTTCCTGATGTTTCCTAACTCTCTAGTAGCAAATATTACGTACTTTATTGATCGTTTCACAAGATGACGTGTGCTTTCACCACACTAACAAATGTATACGAATTAGAACTAATGTCCTAACATCAACTTATAAAAGTAGGCTTTTAACCCTATCAATAATGTGGCTTTTCAACCACGCTTCGGCATTCAACCCTGCCTGTCCGTAGGCGTTTTTTACTCGGGTTTATATTTGCTAGAAAACATCATCTCATTTTCTAAGCTTCATCAATATATCATGTTTTCAGAGACTTGTAAAGTATTTTTAGAACTTTTTTAAAACAATTTAATATTTAGTTCGTGTAATTTATTCAACCCAGAAATAGAAATCGTTTTAAATTTAAATCAAAAACAAAAAAAAGGAACTAAATAAATTAATTCCTTTAGATAGGCATAAGCAAATTCAACTATTCAAAATCGTATTTACTCATCACGCGCTACTTTGGCAGCTAGTTTAAAATCAGTCATCAAATAATTTTCATCTAGACGGATAAGACTATAATACTCATTCCAAAATATAGAGTCAATGTTACTTGACCACTGTAATCCATACCATAATTGAGTGGAATCACTTGTATTTGATGGTGGGATTGACCATAGATGCTTTTTGAAAGTTTCTTGAACACGTGGAACATCAAGTCGACTAGTCAAGTCGAGTTCATCCAATTTCAAAGTGATAGCCGGTAGATTTTTTGGAATAAAATACTCCACATCAAAACTATCTTCTTTTTCTAAAGTATATCCCGGGATTTGCGCTACAAAGGCTCTTCCCTCTTCTAAAGAATCAAACACGACTAAATCTTTTTTATAATCACCTTGATACAATTCCAATATAACCATCGATAACCCTCCGTCATTCAGTATCGGTCCGCATAACGCCTATCTATTATTTTATTACAACCGTTTCTTCCCATCGTCTGAGCACATCTTTCAAAGGCTCATCAAGATAGGTATAGGTCTTATCCTTAATCCAATCAGGAATACCATATGCGGCCTCTGCTATACTCCCGGTAATGGCAGCAAGAGTATCACTATCCCCACCAAGAGAGATGGCATTCCTAATAGCATCTTCAAAGTCTGTACTTTCTAGAAAGGCAATGATAGCCTGAGGAACTGTATCCTGACAGGTTTCATTGAAATGATAGTTAGGACGAATGTCATCGAGTGATGGAGAAAGGTTATATCCGTACTCTTTCTCTATGTATTCCCTGATGCGTCTCTTACATTCTGTAGGGTTATCGTTGATCGGTTTTCCATAGTCGCCACTGTAACCTCCAAAGTAATAACGACACATAAAGATAGCATCAGACGTCGCCATAGCTCCCTTGACCCCCTCTGGATGGTTATGAGTCACCTCTGCAGAAAGTCGTGCAAGAGCTCTTCTGGACGGCCAAGCTCCTGTTCTGGCACAGAAACTACAATCCATGACCCAAGCACAAGGAGAAACACGCATGGCTGAGCCATTGCCAAAGCTATTATAGGGGGAGCAATCATTACTTTGAATCCATGTATTAAACCTAGGCCCGTACCCAGCATCGGGATACATTCTGCTATATTTCTTCATGGCATCAATAAAGTCATCCTTCTGACCACCATTTAGAATTGCTTCAGCAACAGCACAGGTCATAATAGTGTCATCTGTGAAAAAACAATCCTCACGAAATAATGGAAAGTCTTTCGTTTTAATATTGCCCCATTCGTAAACAGAACCTACAATGTCTCCAACTATTGCTCCTAGCATAAGATTCCTCCTTACAGCATATCAGATTTCCAATGGATCGTTCTTTAAAAATGGTACCACTAAATCAATCCACTCTTGAGGAAGATAAGCCGATAAATAGCCGTGGTTATAGCCCTTTGCTTCATACAGGATCGTATTTGGATGTAGCTGCTGAAATAATTTCGCTGATGCTTTCACACAGTTCAATTCTTTTTCACCATAGATATACAGAACCTGCGCCTTGCTAGCAGAAATTGTGTCCTTGAGCCTGTATCGCCCCATATATGTTTTGTAAATGGTCACCAATGTTTTGATAGGTGTCCTTGGCAAATCCTCCAAATAATAATCTTTTATCTCCTCTGGATAAGCCAGTTTAGGATAGAGTTTGTCCATCATGCTTAATTGAAGTTTGCAAGAGAATTTACTGAACATCAATTTACCAAATAGAGCTACTAGAAAGATGCTGATTTTAGCCAACCTTGGTTGAGGAATACAGAGGCTTCCATCCATGATGGCCTTCTCAGCTATCTCGCTGTCTAAGGACAAAAGCTCCATAGCAATTTGACCACCAAGTGAAACGCCACCGATCGCAAACACCTTTCCACCACAGTTTGCTTTGATATAGTCTAGGATCTCCAAAGCGGAATCTTCAGTAGAAACATAATCGAGTGGATATTCTTCGCCGTGGCCATTCAAAGTAGGTAAAATAACACGGTATTCTTCTGACAAGATTCGTGCTTGACGAAGATAGTTCCACCAAGAACTCCCACCACCATGTATGAGCAAGATAGCAGGTGAATTCCTATCCCCAAATTCATGGAATTTCATGTTTAAACTCCTTACTATAGGACTTTCGTAGTTACATCTTTGTTTAATCTGTTTGAACAAGTAGTGATACTCACTTTCAAACAGAAAATCTCTAACATCGATTATCTAGATAGACATGTTACCCTTTAATAATGGATATCCTGTTCTAAAAATTTTAAAAATATTTGTTTTACCTTTACTAATTCTATTACTCGCCAATATCGTATAAATCAAATAACCAATAAAAATGATAATAAAAAAATAAGATTAATTTTTTTAACACAAAATAGAGATTTAACAAATTTGCGAACGCATGAAATAATATACAGTAACCCACTGATTTGGGTTTGACGGTAAAGAAGACCCTAAAAGCAAAAACTTAAAAAAATAATGTATATAAAAAAATAAAATGAAAAGGAAATCCTTGATGACTTTCTCCAACTATAAACCATAAAAGGCAGATGCCAAATTCCCCAGATTGAACCTACAATCAAATTAGATTGCCAATATGTATATTTTTTTTATCAAGTAAATGGTTGTAATATTCCTCTCCATCCTAATTCTTCATGTCCACCACCAAAAAAATTAGTTGTATAAAGAATAGATGGCATCAGATAAATTGATACTCCGTTTAATTCTAAGGAAGATACAGAAAAATAGTATCAAAATTGCTAACAAATGAATAATGAAATAAATACTACTATTTTTCTATCTTATTAAATAGAAAAATGTTTAAATTTTATATTATTCCTTTTTCAAATAAAAAGCCACTTGCAATAGCTGGACCAAGTGCACCTACTATATGTAATGTTCTTCCTATAATTGTTTCTAATCCCAAAAATATGAGATTGCGTAAAGATGGCAAGAATCCCCCAAGCTATATAAGTAATTCCAAATGTACAATAAAGATAATTTTTTTAAATTCTTTTTTTGTCAATTTCTGTCATTTTATCTTCCCTTATCTTTTGATTATTTTATGATATAATATTTTTTTACTGCTTCTTAGTTGCTCTCGATTTATAACTACCTATATTCTATCACAAAAATACAAAAAAAGCCTTACAATCAAGGCTTTTTCATTATTCATTTCGTCAATAATTTAGTTTCGTAGATTCAGATTCGCATGATTAAAACTAGTCAATTTTTCTCAATAATGTTTCCAAGTTTATCAAATACAAGACAGGAATGATCATTTAGTGGAATTATGGGAACATCAACAAGTTCTTCAGCTCTATCCTTATTTAGCTTTATCATTCCATGAATCATAATGGACACTAATTAAAAAAACTGACTAAAAGAGTCCCTAATCCCATTTTTTTAATCTTTATCTGATGATCTGAATTATCATTAGGTGAAACATAGACTTTTTCTCCTAATAATAGGGCTCCTGCAGAAAATCCCATAACTTTCGCCCCTTTATTTAGCATATGATCGATATAATTTTTTTGAACTGCTGATTGACATAAGTAGCTATATATTTTCCCGTATTTCCACCACTGATGATGATTAGATCAGCATCTAAATAGCTATCAAAATCAATCTGCTCAGTGTCCAAAAGTAAGTAATCAGTGTTTAGATTAGAAAAATTGACTTTGGAAAAACTTCCGTGTACTTTTTTTCATATAGGGTTGCCAATTTTTCTCGATAAACTGTAAAAAAATGACAATTCTTTCGATCTTCCTTGATGACACAATTTTATTAACAATCGTATGGTTCTTTATCGGCGGATTTCCACCCATCAAAAAAATTTGTTCGTCCAATCTTTCACACTTTCTAAAGATACATAAATTTTTGACCACGTTCTGAAATTATAATTTTTATCTTAAAAACATAATCATTCTTTATTTATTGACTGACTTAGATCGCACCAGCAAAGCAACACACTCAACTGAATAAAAAATTTATGTATTAAACCAAACTGACAAATCATCATCAGATACAAAATATTTCCAAGCAACTGTAAATCCATAGAGTTCTTTATATTTTTCAATCCATTCCACATAATATGGAAGTCCAACTGGAGTTTCAGAGACTTCCTGTTCTAGATAAGAATATGGATGAGCTACAATACCTAGATCAATATTATCTACTTGCCAATTATAACCCTCTTTATGTTCACCACCTAAATTATCTATTAATCTAGCACTTCTTAAATCAATATCTGAGCAGATTGTCAATGATTTAAACTTTTCAAAATGAGGATTGAGAGGTTTTATGTAATAAGAAGCCTCCACATAGTATTTATCATCATTATTTGGATAATGTGAACCAATTGAAATTTTTATGGGGGATCCATTAAGTTCTAACCAAAAGTTTCCGATTGGTGTTTTTAGGATATCATAAGCTTGCTTAGAATTTATAACATCGTTAGCTTTTCTGATAAATCACAGATAATTCCTTCACGTATTAAACTGTTTTTGGTTTCTATTATCTTTTCGTTTATAGTAGATAGTTTTCGTTCTACTTTTTTTATTTTTTCAAGAGGAAATGGAGGTTTATTTGCTTGTCTTTTGATAAACTTCAGTGACTTGTGCTTCTTTTAGTTGAGATTTTTTCCCAACAGGAACTTCTATCCAATCATATTTCTCTATTGACTCATCAGGACAATAATACACATATTCTTTGTCATTTGGAAAGAATCGAACATTACAAAAATTCAATTCTTTACATGGTTTCCATAACAACTCTGGTTCTAGGGGTCTTCTTTTAAAATAATGTGTTTCGTCTCTATCCCAATAATCTTTATACATCCATATATTACAATAGGGGCAAAAATACTCATCATAATCGTCCAAATAACATTGATTAGCACCACATGTCTTACATATAGAATCTTCATCAATAAAACCCTCAAGTTCAACACCATTGACATACAGAGCATAATCATCTTCTGGTTCATAAACAGTTATCTCAACGGAATGTGGCAAACAACTCAACCAATCATCAAGTGGAAAAGAATAGATACTATAAATAGTAACTTCATCCCACCTCTCTTTTAGTGATTTACCATCATAAATCTTTGCTTCAAAAAGTTCATCAGCAGTCTAAAATCTTCTACCATCAGGTAAGTCACATAGACCCGCCCAATATGGCAAGGGATCATTTTTCTGAATAACCAATATACCGAAACTCTGTTATCGGATCACTTTCAAACGAGAAGCAAGTTTCGTCTATATTCTTTCCAGCCTTAAATTCCTGAAGTAAATAATCTATATGTAATCTTTGAATATCATTCCCAATTGAAGTTTTAGAGCTATAAGGAATACCCAATTTAAAAATCAGTTACCTTAAATGAAAAATAGCCATCTAAAAGATGAAAATGAAGGTAATTGTCTTCAAGGTATAGAGCATGAAGCCACCATTTAGATAATCCACCCATATCTTTCATGAGGAAATCACTAACACCTTCACACTTTAAATCCCAAACTAGTGAGGAAGAGTTTGTAAAATCACTTGAGGTTCTATCCTCTTCAATTGTTAGATATAAAAATTGCTGGTCACTATTAAAAACTGAAAGAGCTTATGATACAGTCAGTAAAATTATTTACCTTTTTTAAATAATCCGAAAGTTCATTTACTTCTGTTAAATAATGTATTCGTTTAGTCCACATTATCTTCTCCATTTTATTAAACTAGTAATAGGGGGGGACATTTATTCCCATTAACTTATTATCTTTGGTAACAAAAACATCCCCAGAGTGTTTATGGAAATAGAATTCATCTCAAATAAGTTATCAAACCTAGTAGACGATATGAGTGGTCACTTTGATACTTCCCCACTAAACAAGAAAAGTCCTTACCTACAAGGCTTTTCTTAACCCCTTTCGTTACAAGGTTTCTAGGCTTTTACCAGCAAAGCTACACACTCCACGTGTGCTGAGAGCTTTCTTCTATACTAATAGACGAAAGGGTGTGAAAATGATTTTTAAATGATACTGTGGAACGGAACAGTAGCCCTAGTATTGACTACTGTCGTTTCTATTCATATTGGCTATTCTAGGACTGAGATGAAAAAATCTATAAATGCTCAGAATAAAATTGAACCCGCAAATCTCCCCAAAACAATGGTGAGTCATGTACTTGTATTATTCCGAAAAAATACACCTCTGGTGCAGTGAGACAAATTGGTGTATCTTATAGTGGCTTCGTAGATGAAAGCTATACTCTACTATCACTCTTTGATGATGTAGAACAAATTGAAAAAAAGATAATAGACTTCAGACAGCTATTGATGTTGTCAGAGAACAGTTTGGTTTTTTAGCCATACAAAAAGGAACCGTCCTAACTGAAGGTTCCAGAAATATTGAACGCAGTAAACTTATCGGTGGTCATTCCGCGGGTGGATTGGAGGGATTAAAAATGAAACAAGAAAAAAATACAGTACAATTTTTCAGAAATCCGTAGCAAAGGATGTAATGATATTGAAATGCTTGAAAGATTTTTTTACATGGAATCGTTGAAACAGCAACTTCAAAAACTTCGTCAGAGAAAAACTCAAAACAACTGAAATATCGATACGACTAGTACATGCTAAATCTGAAAAACCGATTACCATTGGAATTTACATTTAGCATTAAGCCAACAAGCTCATCTGTGATAATCTATACTGAGGTAATCAATCGCTTTAAAGAATGTTACACAGGTGGGGGAATTCAAGGTTTTACGATTCAATTTGATAAAAAAATACCCTTGCCTCTGCATAGAAAAGGATTTGATATGATTGACCGTTCATATTTACCATTTCAATCAGCAAGAGAGTACCAGGATACAAAGATGCAAAAATGGATGGGCTTTTTCCTATCTGAACATGCATCAGCACTCTCTGATGATACAAACAAAGTAACGTACATGTCTGACTTATCACTAGAGAAGAAATTATTACTCCTCAGTCAAGTATACGCCGAGCGACTACGCACACGCATTCAAGTGATTGAAAAAAACAAGCGTGTTTCCTACACTGGAACAATACCAAGTCTGACCAAAGATTTCATTTTGATAAAAACTACAACAGGTCACATCAATTTGAAATTAAAAGACATTATTAGTATTGAACTTGTCGAGGAGGTGCTCTATGAATCAGCTTGAGTTTCAGCGTAATCACCTACAAATGGACTATTATAGCGAGAGCTACCAAGATTTTGAACGTGACTTCTACCGCTACTCTAACATGAATATTCCATTGACCTTCCTAACTGATGATATCCTAAAAACAATGGCGACTTCACGTAAGAATTACTTTGTCCTCAATAAGGAAAAGTCCAGAGATAACCGCGATCACTTCTTCATATTTGAAGTAAGTACCGTAGATGAGAATCCGCTAATCTATCATTATACATATAAGAAAACTACAATATATTTAGCAGAAAAATAGGAGCAGTTCAATTGACTGTTCCTATTTTTAATATTCATAAAATCTAAAGTCTTTATACTCTTTAACAATGGAGTCGCCAACCAGAACAGACTATACTGACCAGCGACTACCTTAAATTTAATGTTTCAGATTTATTTTCTTATCTCTAATTTCATAAACTACATCTGCTACATTTTCGAGTAATCGTTTATCGTGGGTGATAAACACGATAGTTCCGGTGTACTCCTTCATTAGTATTTCCAAAGCCTCTAAACTTGGTATGTCAAGGAAGTTACTGGGTTCATCCATTATTAGGATGTTATATCTACCCATGAGCATTTTAGCAAGCAACAATTTTATAATTTCTCCACCGCTTAAAAACAGATAAACTTTTTTTCCAATATCGTTCTGTTTTGAACCCCATAGATGCTAGCACTGAACGAATTTCTGATATATTGTAGTCACAATCCTTCTGCATAAACTCCATAACATTCTGATTACTGTTGTACTTGTAACCATTCTGTGCAAAGTAACCTATTTTTGCCTTAGGCGAAATAGAAATTCCTTCTTCATGGTTTAAGATCATTTGGATTAAAGTTGTTTTTCCGATTCCATTACCACCAGTTAACGCCACTTTTGCTCCTAACGGAATTTGAAAAGATGCATTTTCAAACAGAGCCTTATCCCCAAATACTTTTATTAATTTCTGCACCGACTATAGGGTATGGATTATGGAGCTCCAATGCTTTTACTTTTGCCTGAAACGAATTCTGCGAATGCCTTCCGGAGCTTCTACTTTTTCCTAAAGGTAGCAATCCTGTGCTCTAGGGTTTTAGCGACATTATACATCTTTTTTTCCTTACTTCCTATTGATTTTTTTGATGAGCTAAACGCCCTCCGTCTTCAGTACTTTTTTTTCTTTGAAGAACCTTTTTGCCTTCTGTTCTATTTTACGAGCCTGTTTTTCGCTTTTTCCTCCGTGACCCTTTCCAATCGGGCACGTTCCGCAATAAATTGTTCGTATTCTGCAGCTTGGCTCTTACGTTCTTCCTCTTTCTGACGAAGATAATCAGAATAGTTTCCCCAATACTCAGTGATTTTGCCATCTTTCAGTTCCCATATTTTATCTACTATTTCATCAAGAAAATAGCGGTCATGGCTAATAACTAACAGTGCACCTGTAAAATATTTTTAGCTGTCCTATTAGAAAAATCAATTCCTTCACGGTCTAAATGGCTCGTAGGTTCATCCGCTAAAATACCATGAACCTGTGCCGATAAGGCCTGTGCTATTTTAAGCCTTGTTTCTTCACCACCGCTCATAGTCTGTATATTTAATTGCTCAACACCTAGCTTGCCTACAAGTGCAAAATCTTTTTCCTCCTGCAGAGTTACTTCGTCCAACTGGGGAATATAGGCAAGTTCACCCAGACGATTCATTTTACATCCTGGGGGAGTTAATTCTCCTAAAAGTACCCTGAGTAAAGTGCTTTTTCCAGCACCATTTGCTCCTACTAAACCAATACGGTCATAATCATATACTTCTAATTCATTTATATCTAAAACATCGCGTCCTTTGAATTCCACACGAATGTCTTTTGCTTTTAATATTAATTCCATAACATTTCCTCCTGTCTATAATCGCATGCTTTCATTTGCTTGTATGCAGGGAAAACCCTGCGATTTTAGCAGGAAGAGTTACATGAAAATAAGATACATAAATATTCCTCCAATATTGTTTATTTTAAATCTAATTTTCTAACCTCAGTTATCATTTGGCAAACTATAGCAATGCCAATAATTAAAATACCTGATAGTAAAAAAACCAATGATTTACACCGATTTTTATCAGCAAAAGAATCCAGAAAGAATTAACCCAATTGGCATAGCAAGTGACATGATACTTCCGATCAAAGAAAAATACACGTCCTAAATATTCAGGCTTAATTTTCTCCTGAAAAAAAGAGCTGTTTGCACACCGCTATAAAATGGCACCGAAAGCCCCATTATTGCACAGCAAACTACGAATATTACAAATCCATTTGGAGGAAGTATTCCCGAAACGGCTAAACTGGTCCCCATTATAAAAAATGAACTTGTTATTAGTAATACATGCTTTTCGAAGCCCCCTAATCTTCCTAATAATAAGCCTCCTGCTAGCATCCCAAATGCAAAGGAAATTTCCGTAATAGAAATATGCACAGGCGTTCCATTAAAGTGTTCCATGCTTATTAAAGGAAATAGTGCATTGATTGGCATATAAACAAAAGTATATAGTGTTCCTAAGAGTAATAAGGCAAACAATCCTTTGTTTTGTCTCAGAACCACAACTCCTTCTTTTCATCTCCCTTATGAAATTTGGTTCTAAACTTTGCACTTGATTACCCAGCTTAGGTATACGTACAATTGCTACCGTAATAGATGCAATCACAGCACCCAATACGTCGATGGCAATAATAGCATTTAAATCCCAAACGGAGTATAAGAGTGTCTGCAACTGCCGGACTAACAATATAGCTTATAGACTGCAAAGACTGACTATAGCCTGCGCATTTCGTTAGCTGTTCTTCTGGTACTAAAAAGTGGTGTAACCGCATTGAGTGCTGGGGTATGAAAAAGCTGTTCCAATGCTACGGATAAACAATACTATCATAATCATCCAGACAGGTAGCTCCATACAGAATGCAACAATAGCAAGCACTGCACCAGTCATCGCGATAATTAAATCGGCACCAATCATTATCTTCTTCCTATCATGACGATCCACTAGCACACCAATGGCAGGTCCCAAAATCGCATAGGGTAAAAAACCTACTAATGAAGCCATAGACAAGACCATCGCAGATCCTGTTTTTTCTGTAAGGTAAAAAATAATCGCCATTTGCAGGATGGCACTAGTGATTAATGATACTGCTTGCCCTGCCCATATTGCATAAAATTTTCGTTTCCAATTGTTGTATTTTTCCATTTATATTATCTCCTGCATATTATTTTGCTTGAATTTCTATTTTGAATAGCATTCTAGGCAATAAAAAATGCAGGCCAAACCCCTACAATGTGGCTTTTTGGTCTGCATACATACAATTTGGAAACATTCATATTAAAGACATAGTTAAATAAAGGTATAGTTAAATAACTAATATCCTCACCGTAACTAATGAATGCTCAATATCGTATAAATAAGCACAACAAAAAAGCCTATCATCGGGTATAGATTCTGCTTTTTTTATTGCCAGCTTATCTTAAACGCATTGAGGCTGTCATAGTTTCGGTTCCTCCTACATCTTTGTTTATATCAATTTATAGTATAACACAACAAGATGATATGTTCAATATAAAAGTTATGGAATGAGACTCATACTTCCAATTCGATGCCAGATTTAAAGGATATGACGAAGTTTTTCTTCATAGACTGTAACGCTCTGGATTATCTTCCTTAGTAGCAAGCGATTAGCTTTCACAAAAATCTTCTGTTTGTAGTTTTAAAAAAATTCATCAGGATTTTCTAACTCAACCTCAAAATATTTCATTTTACATTCCCTCATTTCATTTATTGATAAATTGAGTTTGCAAAAAAAGAGTGGACAATTTTTGTCTACTCTTAACCTTTAAAAATAGTTTTTAATCGATTTGAAGTTGCCTAAATTATTACTTATTCGGTAAAATGAAGTATTGCTTTCAACAGATTTCCTTCAACTACACTTCACTTGATTCAAACAAGGTGGGTACATTTCTATTCCCACAAACTCCTTGTCAATGGAAACAAACACGTACCCACAGGGTAAATGGAAATAGAAACTGATAATTTCTAGCTATCACTTCTACTCATTCCAAAAATTTTCTCACTCTGATACTTACCCACCATAAAGCAAAAAGCCTTGCAATCAAGGCTTTCATTATCCCTTTCGTTCAAAGGTTTCTAAGCTTTTTACGAGCAGAGCGACACACTCAGCGGTTCGCTATCTCCGTTCTGTCTGCGTGCTAGCACTTGTCAATCACGGACAGCTATCGCATGGGCGGAAGTAAATGCTAATCTTCGTCGTTTTACTCCTTGACTAGCAAACTTACCGCCTCAACATGTGGTGCTAGTAAACTTCTATATTATAGAACGAAAGGGATAGAGTTAATGTTTAAACTTAAACTTTAGAATGAAAATATTTTTTCTTTTCTTACCCTACAGTATCCGTACAAATTTTATAGGCTTCATCTCATAAAAACTTGTACCTTGCTAAATTCAACAAACTGAAGCTTGTTTGTCTCATTTAGCTTTCTTGGGTTTCTTTTCTGGCAGTTCCGCATACATACCTTTCAGTAGCTCAGTAATCAAATCCATATCCTCAAATCTGTCGAATGCATACATCAATGTCTTTGAACCCTCATACGGATAACGCAATTCTGAGTCTGCAAGAAGTTTGTCCGATGTCGGCGTTCTCTTTAAAAATAGTTCATTATCGCAAATGTCACCTATCAGCTTACCGTTAAAATATATAAGGTAGCCGCCCATCATGGATCTTATGACAATATCACCTGCTGCGGAAAAAATCTCACGAACAAATTCATTAAATTCATTCACTATGATTACCTCCTTCAAAATCAAATATTCCTTACTTTATGGCATACTCTTTCCCTATTTATCCTCAAAATTTCAGCAATCCATTTTCATCAAATTGAAAATTTGGTCCCCATGAAACTTCCCAATAGTATCCATTTAAATCCGAAAAATATGCGTGATATCCACCCCAAAAAACTTCCTGTGGCTCTTTTACAATTTTTCCACCTGCTTTTCATTACTAATTCTAGTACTCGCCAATATAGTATAAATTATATAACCAATAAAAATGATAATAAAAATAACATAGCAGCCAGTCTTACAACTTACTACTTTTCATATGATAATTTACAAATGTCTTTCCAGCCACTCGATCTTTTTAAAATCCTTATTGTTATTGTGATCATTACGATAGGAGTCTTGAGAAGAAGCTTTGTAAATACTTAGATACTGCTCCAGACTTGGAAGACGAAAAGTGATGCCTTCAATGTGAATAAGCTCTATATCCGATTCCGAAACTCCTGCAAAATCAGGTAAGGAATCGATACTTCCAAATTCAACACTCACTCGATCCTTTTTGAATTCATGCTCATGAATATCTATTAAGACGTAGCCTATGTCTTTCATCACTTTCATTATCTTGTCCCAGTCATAAATTCTGAGATGATCAGGTGCTTCCCAACCTCTAGGGTCACCAGTAACATGAATGTCAATGTCAGACGGCCCCCAATTTTCTTTCGTTCTAAACTCCAATCCCAAAGACCCCATCAGTGTCGGTGTAATTCCGACTCGGTTTAAATGGAAACAAATGGTTTTAAATTCTTCAAATAAAGAGACTCATGTTTACTCAAAAACTTTCATATAAATGTTCGTTATTTCTACTTTATTACCTTGAACAAAATCATCTTCATTTTCTAGAGTATATCCAGTTATTTTGGATACAAATTCTTTTCCTTCTTTTAAGGACCCAAATGCGACTAGATCTTTATAAGAAGGAATTTGATATAATTCCAACATATACATCTCTAGTCCTTCTGATTTTTGAACGATTATCCACATTTTACTAACAAGCTTACACACTCAACATGGTGCGTTTGTGGACCCAAAAGGTTTGGGGGAACCTTTTGAGGATTAGCTACGTTTCACTAACAAGCTCACACACTCGGCGGTTCGGACTTACCGTATCATTTCGTCGGTCCCTCCTCATTCTACGAGTCCTATCGCATGGGCAGATCATCTACTTCTACTTCGCTGATACCTCAGCTCGTACAAGTAGTGATACTGCCTCAACATGATGCGTCTGCGGAAACAGATCCACCGGCTGGACTTTCTTCAATTCGTATCCCAACTCTTGGTAGAGTTTGATATCACGCGCCATAGTTGCTACATTGCATGAGATATAGGCGATGCGGTCAGCGCCTGTTTGGGCACTTGCTTTGATGAAGCTTTCGGTCAAGCCCTTGCGTGGTGGGTCGACTAGGATAGCAGTTGGTTGGATGCCTTCCTTGAGCCAATTCTTCATAGCATTTTCAGCTGTATCACAGACATAGTGGGCATTTGTGATGCCGTTTAAGCTAGCATTCTTCTGGCTATTCTCCACGGCTTCGGGGATGACCTCTACTCCATAGACTTCCTTGACATGCTTGGCAACTGATAAGCCAATGGTCCCAATTCCGGAGTAGGCATCAATGACCACATCGTCTTCTCTTAACTCCGCAAAGTCAATGGCTGTTTGATAAAGCTTTTCTGCCATTTCTGTATTGACCTGGTAAAAGGCTGGTCCTGAGATTTTGAAGCTATTGCCCAACATTTGATCGGTAATATAGTCTTGACCATAAAGCATACGCCATTCCTTTCCAAAAATGGCATTGGTATTCTGGTCATTGATATTTTGCATAACGGATTTGATGGCTGGAAATTGCTTGATCAACTGCTCGATCAACTGGTCCACACGGAAAACCTTGGGACGAGTGGTCACCAAAATGACCATGATTTCTCCTGAATGGTGACCTCGGCGGACCACCAGATTGCGAATCAAGCCAGACTGTTCCTTTTCATCATAAGGCTTGAGGTCAAACCGACGAATCAAATCCCGAAGTGCCAAGACTACTTGGTCAATGACTGGATCTTGGATATAGAAGTCTTCGATCGGCATCAAATCATGAGAGTTCTTCCGAAAGAAGCCTGTCTCTACCTGACCATTGACACGACGAACAGGCACCTGGGCCTTGTTGCGGTATTGAACAGGATGGTCCATCCCCAAGGTCAAGGCACTTCGATATCAGAGATTCCTGCCATCTTGTAGAGGCTATCCTTGACCTGTTTGGCCTTGAATTTCAGCTGCTCCGGATAAGCTAGGTGGCCCAAGTCGGCAATACCACTTCGCAAGTAAGCCAGGTCTAGCTCTTCATTGCGGTGAGGAGATTTCTCTATATACTCTTCAACTTTTCCGTAGCCGATCTTCTTATTGACCTTGAGCACGCGCATGCGAATGACTTCTCCTGGCAGGGCATTCTCCACAAAAAAGACCAGGCCATCGACCTTAGCCACTCCTGCTCCTTCGTGGGTCAAATCAACAATCTCAACGTCTACAATTTCATTTTTCTTTAACATGGTGTTCAATCTTTCTACAAATTAAAAGGGATGGAGTTTTCAAACTCCTATCCCTTAATTATATCATCTTAAGCCCATTTGGGACAATTTCTTTTTATAAGCATCGAAATCGACCAGCAAGCCTTGACCACCATACATATCATAGGCATCGACCCAATCCCCATTTTCTGGAATGGTAATGCGTTCAATCCCCTTGCTGGCACTTCCGACTAAGCCAATCCCATTTGGTCAATAGGAAGGAGAAGGGTACATTGGTTGAGGTCATAGCAAAGACCTTTCCTAGTGCTTCAGATCCAGTAAAGAGCTTGGTTGGATCCTTGATTTGGTGCACAATGGCAGACATGACTTCTTGTTGGCGTCTGGTCCGGCCAAAGTCACCCTCATCATCTTTACGGAAACGAGCATAGTTGAGGAGGGTCCGACCGTCCATTCGTTGTTTTCCGACCTTAATGGTCTGATTCGGAACGACCCCATCCTTCATATTCAAGTCATCAGGAACTTCAACCTCAGAGACGGTTTCACCATCAATGGTGGAGAACTGAGCATTCATCTCCACCCCATTCGGGAAGAGAGTGTCAATCGCTGTCGCAAAGGTTTGGAAATCGACCATGGCATAGTATTGGATATCAATGTCAAAGTTATCCTTAAGCATTTGACGGACCAATTCTGCTCCTTGGTTGTTATTCTGCTCTCCAATGGTAAAGGCTGTATTCAACTTCTGGTCATAGTAATCTTGATATTCTGGATCCGTTTGTTGGCTTACGCCATCGATATGTACCAGAGTATCTCGCATAAAGCTGACCATTTTCACCTTGCCGTCCTTGTTGTTGACATTGACCACCATGATGGAGTCCGTTCGCGTCTCAGACGAGCTTTCCCCGATCCGACCATCTGTTCCCAAGATCAGGATATTGACCCCGTCTTTGGTCTTCTGGCCGTTAAAATACTCTTTAACAGCTGGTTGGGCATTGGTACCACCAGGTTTGCTATTCAAGCCTTTGAGAAACATAAAGACCATACCACCAAGGACTAACAAGAAGAAGATGGCTATCCATTTTAAAATACGTTTGAAGCGGATCTTTCTTCCCTTCTTACGCGTGGGAAGGGCTGCTACTTCCTCTCGATTCTTTTTATTGGTTTTTGGTTTGTCCTTCCGGCTACGTGATGGATAGACTGGTAATTCGTCAGAATTTTCTTCTCCTCTACTTGAAGGAGAAACTGACTCTTCTGCTCTTTCTGAAACGGGATCGTCTTGGAATCGTCCCTCTGATTTATTTTTCAAGTACTTGTATTCCAACTGCTCTTTTTCGTTCAGGTAATGGTAGTTGGAATAAAGATAATCCAATCTCTTTTTTTCATGATAGGATAGGTTTTCTGATTCTCTACTCATACGTTCTCCGTTTCATTGTCATTAAGCACAAAGACCGAATAGCGGCCTAAGGTTTTGATAGATACCCCCAAGGACTCCAGTTCTTGATAGGCAGAAGCAAACAGTGCTTCGTCAGCATCCACCACATCGATGATAAAAAAATACTCCCCTAGGGCCGTCTTCAAAGGACGACTTTCAATTTTTGTTAAATTTAATTCTCTTGAAGCAAATGTAGATAGGGCCTGGCATAAGGAGCCCGCAATATTACTTGGTAAGGTAATCGCCAAACTATCCTTACTAGCAGCTTTCTTCAGCGAGCGACTGCCTTCAAAAGGTCGCTGACCAAGAATCCAAAAGCGGGTGAAATTTTGATCCATTTCCTGAATATTACTAGCTACCACTTCCAAACCATATTCATCCTTGGCCTCCAAAGGCGCAATGGCTGCGATAGGAAGTTCCGGATGTTGAGAGACATATCGAGCCGCATAGGAAGTCGAAGTTGTCATCTCTAGTCTGGCTTGAGGGAAATGCTCCTGTACATAGGCTTTCCCTTGGGCTAATGCTTGAGGATGCGAATAGATCACCTCAATGGCTTGATCCTGCTTAACTGCCAAGAGTTGTTGCTTAATGGGATAGACCACTTCTGCAATAGCCTGAAAATGAGCCTGGTGAAAGAGGTAGTCAATCGTCTCATGGACACTACCTTCAATAGAGTTCTCAACAGGGATAACCGCATAATCTACTTGGTCGGACTCATAAGCTTTGATCACTTCTGTGATAGACCCGTAAGAGCATAAGGTAGCCTCTTCAAAACTTTCAAGGGCTACATGGTGGGTAAAGGATCCCTTAGGACCGAGATAAGCTACAAGCATCGGATGATCTCCACAATTTCTTCTGGTGTCTTATCAGCAACATCAATCACATGTGTGGCTACTTCTTCATAAAGGGGCAGGCGTTGCTCATACAAGACACGAAACTCTTCTGGTTTTTTATTAAGAAAGAGGGGGCGCTTAGTTGCAGGATCCGCAGCCAGTCTTTGATAAAGCCACTCAAAATCAATCCGTAAATAAATATTACAAGGATTCTTCTTGAGAAGCTTGCGATTTTCTGGTTTCAGGACAATCCCTCCACCAGTTGAAATGACCGAGCTCTCTTGATTGAGTAACTCATGCAACAAAAGCGACTCTTGCTGGCGAAAACTGTCTTCTCCATAGCGAGCAAAATAGTCAGAAATCGGCATTTCTAAGCGTTGGACCAAGAGTGCATCCATATCTGCAAAAGCTGGATCCAATAAAGAGCCAATGGTCGTTTTCCCTGCTCCCATAAAGCCGAGTAGTACTTTAGGCATGAGACACCTTTTCTAAATCTGCGAAGAAGGTAGGATAGCTGGTATTAATAGCTTCAGCACGCGCAAGCTCCACTTCACCATCGCTTACAAGCAAGGCTGCAATAGCTCCCATCATACCGATTCGGTGGTCACCAAAGGTTTGCAGGCTGGCACCATGTAAGGGCGTTTTCCCCCCAATAATCATCCCATCCTCTGTTGGGGTGATGTTAGCCCCCATAGCATTTAGACTATCTGCCACTACTTGGATGCGATCCGTTTCCTTGACTTTCAATTCTTCAGCATCTTTGATAATGGTTTGGCCAGAAGCCTGGGTAGCCAAAAGAGCAATGATTGGAAGCTCATCTATCAAGCGAGGAATCAAATCACCCGAAATTTCCGTCCCATGGAGATCAGAAGTCTCTACGACAAGCGTCGCAGCTTTAGCAAGGGGATCAACATCCAAGATTTGAAGCTTGCCTCCCATTTTTTCAATAACCTCTAGAATACCTGTACGAGTCTCATTGATGCCCGACATTCTCTAGACGAATCTGACTATTAGGGACAATCAAACCAGCTACTAACCAAAAGGCTGCACTGGAAATATCACCTGGTACCGTCACCTCACAGGCTTGGAAGCTTTGAGGCCCACGTAGGCGAATTTCTTTGCCCTTCACGCTGATATGGCCACCGAACTGCTGGATCATATCTTCGGTGTGATTCCGTGTCAGTTCTTTCTCTAGAATGACTGACTCCCCTTCTGCTTGCATGGCAGCAAATAGAAGAGCTGACTTGACCTGAGCAGAGGCTACCGGTAATGAATAATGGATTGGTTGTAACTCTTTTGTCCCATGAAGGTGAAGGGGCAACATGTCTCGATCTGTTTGACCCTGAACAGTGACTCCCATCTCTCGAAGGGGGATCGCCACCCGATCCATTGGTCGTTTGGACAAGCTATCATCTCCAACCATGGTGACTGGGAATGGACTTCCTGCTAAGACACCCGCTATCAATCGAGTGGAGGTGCCTGAGTTCCCCATATCCAGATCATTCTTAGGTTGTTGAAAGGCTTCAAAACCTTTCCCCTCGATGGTGATCACTTGACCATCATCTTGGATAGAGACGCCTAGGTCTCTAAATACTTGAATAGTGGATAAGACATCTTCACCACGTAGGATATCATAGACCTTAGTGGTTCCATGCGCAAGGCTTCCAAAGATAATCGAACGATGACTGATCGATTTATCCCCTGGAACACGAATGATTCCATTTAAACCCTTACAATTCGTTTGTAATTTCATGGCTTACCCCTTCAAGCTTTTCTAAAAATTTTACCATAAAAAACAGCCATTTTCAACGTTCACTTGGAAGGTCCTCTAAGATGGGAAAGAAAAAGAGGTGGGCTCTCCACCTCTCCCTTATTTAAATAAATCTTGAACTGGATCAAAAATAATCCGTTCAATATCTCCTAGATAAACAGACAATTGCTGTTGTTTGGTGAAAAACTCATTTACAATTGGGTTTCCTTGTAACTTCCCAGCAAAGTCCTGCATTTTCTTTTGTTGGTCTTCAGTTGGCATTTGTCCAGACTGGATGACTCCATGAATTTCTTGTTGGAAAGCCAGGTAGTCTCCGAATAACGCTTTTGCATCGGCATCGGCATCAATGGCTTCCTTACTAGCAAGGACAGCCTTGTATTCTGGTAAGTCACGAATTCCGCGTGACAACTCATTGGCTAGATCATAAATATTTGACATGTGATTTCTCCTTAACAATTTGATTTTGTTCTATTATACAAAGATTCTGGTAGATCTTGTGTTAGAAACTGCTATTTTTGTAAAAATCCTACTTGGGACCTATTTAATCACCACACTATAATCCGTTTGCTCGGTGATTAGGGCTTCAGCCCGCGCTTGATCTGCAGCCGTCTTAAAGGAAATCTGGAGAATCCCGTAGACATCTTCTCGGTTTTCCTCATTGATATGAATATTGACCAAGGAGGTACCACGAAGCAATTCGAGGATCCGAAGGATGACATCTTCTTCATCTGGGACATCCACAAATATCGAAGGTGCTTTCCACCCCTCCTCTCTTATGGATCTGCATATGTTGCCGTTGCTCTCGACTATGGTCAAAGAAGGACCAAATGGCATCTTCTTGCCCTTGTCGAATCATCTCAGCAACTTGGTCAAGACGATCCTGAAAATCCGCTATCCGATCGAGAACCGAAGCTGGATTAGATAGCAGAATGGAGGTCCACATACTGGGCTCACTCTCCGCAATCCGCGTCATATCACGAAATCCTCCTGCAGCAAAGCGACCTGCTAAGGCATGCTCTTCTGTATAAGCAGCTGCTTGTCCCATCAGGGTAGCTGCCAATACGTGAGGAAAGTGGCTGATCTGAGAAGTAACCCGATCGTGTTCCACTGGATCTACCTCGATGAAACGGGCTTCAAGCCCTGAGAGGAGATCCTTCAATTCCAAGACAGCACTTGGGTCTGTCGTAGCTGTTGGCGTAAAAATATAGTAGGCATTTTCAAAGAGGGTGGAGTCAGCTGAGGCAGCTCCCGTCTTATGACTCCCCGCCATGGGATGCCCGCCGACAAAACTGACTGGGAGATGTCTAAAAGCATTTTCGCCAGCTTCTACAATGGCCCCCTTGGTGGAGCCCACATCCGTCACAATGACTCCTTCTTTCAGTGGCATTCTCGCCAGTTGCTGAAAGGTTTGAATGGTTTGCTTGACAGGTAGGGAGACGATGATGACATCAGCTCGAGAAGCAAACTCTTCCAAATCAGCCGTCACCTCATCAACAATTCCCTTCTTTAGAGCAATATCTCGTGAGGCTTGACTACGATTATAGCCTAGTAAAGTCACTTGCGGATGAGCTTTCCGGATCCCCATGGCTAACGAAGTGCCAATTAGTCCTAGACCTACAATATAAACAACCTTTTCTTCCATCTATTTCTCCAGTTAGAAAGCTTTGGTATAGGCCCGATGACGCTCGACAGCTTCCTTCAATTCTTCCAGATTATCAGAAGAGAACTTGTCCAAGACTTCTGTGGCTAAGATCGTTGCCACCACAGCCTCCATGACAACCCCTGCAGCTGGAAGTGCTGTTGGGATCACTCCGCTCCACCGTTGCCTTATACGGTTCGTGCGTTTCAATATCGACACTCATGAGGGGTTTATAAAGAGTTGGGATTGGTTTCATTACTCCACGGACGATAATCGGCTCTCCATTGGTCATGCCACCTTCAAATCCGCCCAGATGATTGGTTCGACGAGTATACCCATCTTGCTCAGACCAGATAATTTCGTCCATGACTTGACTGCCCTTTTCGACGACCTGCTTCAAAGCCCTAGACCGAACTCTACACCTTTAAAAGGCATTGATAGAGACAACCCCTTGAGCGATCTTTGGCATCCAATTTCTTGTCCCATTGGACAAAAGAACCCAGACCGACAGGCACACCACCTACAATCGTTTCGACGATCCCTCCGATGGTTTCCCCTTCTTTCTTCACACTATCGATATAGGCCTTGATTTCCTCTTCTCGCTCTCGATTGACGATGGAAACTTCTGACTGAGCAACCGCTTCCTTGATTTGGGAAACCGTTAGATTTTCCGGAACCTCTACTTCGATGCCACCGAAATTGACGATATGGCTGGCTACTTGAACCTCAATCTCTTCCAATAGTCGTTTGGCTACTGCACCTACTGCTACACGCATGGTTGTTTCCCGAGCCGATGACCGTTCCAAAGAATTTCGCAAGTCATCAAAGCGGTACTTGATCCCGCCGACCAAATCGGCGTGGCCTGGACGAGGCTTGGTAATTTTCCGGAGTCCCTTTTTCTTATCCTCCACATCACTAACAGACATGATCTCCAGCCATTTTTGATGGTCTAGATTGGTGACATTCAAGGTGATAGGACCTCCCATGGTCAAGCCATGGCGAACACCAGAGGTGATCTCGACCTGATCGCTTTCAATCTTCATCCGTGCTCCACGACCGTAGCCTCCTTGGCGGCGTTTTAATTCGACGTTGATATAATCAGCTGTCAAAGGGAGCCCTGCTGGCACTCCTTCGATAATAGCTGTTAGTCGTGGTCCGTGTGATTCTCCTGCTGTTAAATAACGCATGCTATCTCCTTTGTCGCTTTCTAGTGTAAGAAGTCTCTCATTTCTTCCAACGGGACTGGATGGATCTGACAGGTTCCAATTTCTGGTACCAAAACGAGTTTCAATTGATTTCCCCTCGCCTTCTTGTCTAAGGTCAAGGCCTGATAAAGCTTTTCCTTATCCCAAGTATGGAATTCTACTGGTAAGCCAAATTTTTGACACATTTGCCGGATAGCCTGCGTTAAACCGGCTTGAATCAATCCCTTGGCTTCTGCTACCTTAGTGACTTGCACCATTCCTATCGCTACGGCTTCTCCGTGCATGATCTGGCCATAACCGGCTGTTGCTTCGATCGCATGGCCAAGGGTATGACCAAAATTCAGATATAGGCGAATGCCCTGGTCTAACTCATCTTCGACGACCATCTTGCGCTTTACTTGACAGGAATGGGCAATCAAGGATTCTGCATGCTCATAAATAGACTCAATGGAGCCATCCATTTGATCCAGTTCTTCCCATAAGGCAGGATCTTCGATGAGACCGTACTTAATGACTTCCCCCATGCCCTCGACCAACTCGCGCTTGCCAAGAGTCCGTAGCACTTCAGGGTCAATCAATACCCCATCCGGTTGGGCAAAGGTTCCTACCATGTTCTTAGCATAGAGTGTATTGACTCCGGTCTTACCTCCGATAGAGGAGTCAACCTGAGCTGTCAAACTAGTCGGTACTTGGACGAAATGGATTCCCCGCATATAGGTGGATGCTACAAAGCCAGCTAGATCACCAACAACACCACCACCAAGAGCGAGGATGCCATCTGATCGTGTCATCCCATTCTTGGCTAAGAATTCATAGACTTTTTGAACGGTCGTCAGATTTTTACTAGCTTCTCCTTCTAGGAACTCATAGCTAATTACTGTAAATCCTTCACTTTCAAGGCTTTTTACCACCTGACTTGCATAAAGAGACCCTACATGGTTGTCTGTAATGACTGCTACTTTTTGAGCTTCCCATAAATGACTGAGCCAGGTTCCAACCTTTTGGATCGCTCCATTCTCAATGACAATCTCATAACCATTCTTTGGTAGATCAACATTCACCTTCATAAGGATCTCCTTTCAAATCCATGTGAAAAAGATTACAATTTCACTATTGTATAAAAATAGAAAACAGAGCATACTTGATTAAGTTTTTCTGTTTTCTTCCATCATTTTTCTAATACATAATCTGGGTATTCCAATTTCAAAGCTTGCCAGACTTCCTCTTCCGGGAAAGTTTTATCCGTCATCAGTTCGAAGGCAACGGCAGCTTGATGGAAGAGCATTCCCAAGCCATTTAAGGTTTTTGCCCCTTGTTTTTCAGCTAATTGAAGAAAAGGCGTCTTGGCAGGAAAATAAGCTAAATCAGCCACTAGACAACCTTTAGGAAAGATAAAGTCTTTCGGAATAGGGAGAGAAGACCCGTCCATTCCAAGTCCTGTAGCATTGATCAATAAATCCGTCCCCCTCTATCGTTGCATTCAACTGATCCCGACTGGATAAGTCATGAAGGACAATTGAAACATCAAGAGTTTCGGATAGTGGAGCAAAGATAGCCTGATACTTATCTAAACTTTCTGGACGAACAAATAAATGAATCTCGCCAACTCCTTGCCGAATAGCCTCTACAACAATAGCAGTCGCAGCACCACCCGCTCCTAAAAGGACAAGTTTCTTATTCTTTATCGAAAAAGTCTTAGGAAGACTCTTTAGAAAACCAAGTCCGTCTGTGTTGTAGCCTGTTAAACGACCATCTTTCTGAACAATCGTATTGACCGAACCAATAAGTTGTGCGCTTCCATCTACCTGATCTAAAAATGGCAAGACCTTTTTCTTGTAAGGCATGGAAATATTAGCGCCCAACATATCCAGTACCCGTAACTGTTGAAGACTTTGTTCGACTTGTTCTTCTTCCACTTCCCAAGCAAGATAGACTACATTGGTCGCGGTTAGTTGATAAGCCTGATTATGAATAAAGGGTGAGATACTATGACGAATGGGCTTGGCAATCACGGCAGCCATTCGCGTATAGCCATCAATCTTCATCTAAGATCTCCCGAATCTTGTGCATGCTGGACAAGCTAATTTGTCCTGGTGCACTTTCCACTCCTACACTAGCATAGGACCAAACAGAACCGGTTAAATCGGCAGCGATGCGAGAGATTCGGCCGATTTTCCCCATAGAAATGGTAACGAACTCTTGTTCAGGATTAAGTGTCTTAAAGCCACGTGTATAGTTCATTAGGTCCAGAACATCCTGCTCGGTATGAGCCATCACAGATACCTTGACCAATTTCGGTGTAAAGCTGGTTAATTCAGACATAATCTCCATCATATTCTCAGGGGTTTCTTGGAAATTATGGTAGCTTAAGCAAAGATTGGAATAATCCATCATCTGATTAAACTCGGCCTGATGACCAAAGTACTCAAAATCGACATAATCCGGATGGTAGATGTTGTTGATATCATGGATAAGAGCTACGTACTCTTCACCAGAAAGCTCAATTTCTCCTCCCTGCTCCCGGGTCCGTAGCGTAAATAAAATCTCACGACCTGCAAATTTTTCAAAGATGGCAGGCGCCACTTGTAAGATATCATTTTTGTCCAAGTAATCCGCACGCCATTCAATCACATCTGCATCTTGATAACGACTGGCATCAATGGCCTGTGCTTCTTCAAAAATTTCTTGGCATTACAGAAACGACTAATTTCATTGATCCACCCTAATCGTAAATACTTTTAAGTAATTACTACTTTCTTCTTTTTCGTTATATCGAAAATCAGCTGGAAGTCCGACCTCACTGATATACCGATGTTTCCGGCCTTTAAAGCCCTTTTCAATTTCTTTCTTAAATTTATCCCTGACTGACATTTGCAGCATTCGTACTAGCAATCAAAAATTCCTTTTGGTTTCAAGATTTCTAGGGACTGCTCGATTAGTTTGTGGTAATCCTTCGCAACTGAGAAGGTACGCTTCTTATTGCGAGCAAAACTCGGCGGATCTAAAACGATCACATCATAAGTCAAGCCATGACGCTTAGCATACTTATAATAATCAAAAACATCCATGACGATAAAGCGGTGCTGGTCCAATGCTAGACCATTTGCCACAAAATGAGCTTCAGATAGTTCACGACTCCGCTTAGCCAAATCAACAGAGGTTGTTTCTACTGCTCCTCCCATAGCCGCTGCTACCGAAAAAGCCGCTGTGTAAGAAAACATATTGAGCAAGCTTTTACCTGCAGCTAAGCCATCTACTAAGCTAGCACGCACATCGTGTTGGTCTAAGAAAATCCCTGTCATCAAGCCATCATTCAGAAAGACTTGGTAGCGAACACCATTTTCCAAAATCAAAAACTGCTCTGGAGCTTCTTGACCAAAAAGATGGGCTGACTCATAACCTGGATCCTTGAAACGGATTTTTTCATATCCTCCCAAGACCTCTGGAAAGACTTCTTGAAAAACCGCAACAAGCAACTCTCTGATTTGATAAACAAAGGCATTGTAGATGGAAAAGACGGCATAATCTCCATAGAGATCAATGGTCAAGCCACCAAATCCGTCGCCTTCTTGATTAAAAATTCTAAAAGCTGTATCCAATTCCGACTGATAATAAGACTGGCGCTTGGACTTGGCCTTAGCAAATAGCTGACTAAAGTAAGCCTGATCCAAGGTGATTTTCTTGGTAGAAATGACCCAACCAAGACCCTTGTTTTGCTCTGAAAGATAGCCTGTCCCTAGAAAATGACCTGAAGCTGTGACCAGCTCAACCACCTCATTGTCAAAGGGGAGTTGACCAAAATCAATCTTCTCTAAAATCTTATAACCTTTATGGATTTTCTTCTCAACTTGTCGGTTAATTGTCAGCTTTTTCATACTCTCTATTGTATCAAAATTTTCAAAAATTCACAAAGTCTCTTCCTTAAAAATACGATTAACATTGAAGATTTAAAACTCTTATTTGACATTCTCCTAGCTTTTGTTGACTAATTGATTCATCATCTCAGACTTTAACGTTTTGTACCGAATTAAGCACTTGCTTTATTTTCAAAACGTTTTAAATTATGGTATACTGTTGTAAGAAAATTTTTAGGAAATAAGGCAAGGAAGTATATTTTTGTGAAAAAAATTACCAAAACGATACTCGATGCTATGAGTACCAGACTAGGATTTGTCTTTACCCTACTGTTGCTATATTGGTTTAAAACCATGTGGGCCTATACAGTAGACTTTAATTTAGATATTCAAGGCTTCTATCAGGTTTTTCTCGCAGTCATTAACCCGATACCGTTAAGCCTCTTATTGATCGGTCTCGCTTTTTATATTAAGAGAACCAAACTCTTTTATTTGCTATCTTTTAGCATCTATGTCATTTTATTTATCTGGTTGATTTCCAACTCGATTTATTATCGTGAGTTTACAGACTTTGTAACGGTTAATACCATGCTGGCCTCTAGTAAGGTTTCCGCCGGTCTTGAGTCGCAGACCTTTAGAATTATTCCGTCCCTGGGATATTATCTATGTGTTAGACTTCCCGATTCTAGCTTTCCTCTTCTTAAAGAAATTGGTCAAACTAGATCACCGTCCCTTTAACAAACGGGCAAGTTTTGCAGTGACTTCGCTCTCTGCTATGCTCTTCTCTGCCAACCTTTTCTTGGCAGAGATTGACCGTCCGGAATTGTTAACGCGTGGCTTCTCCAACTACTATGTAGTTCGTGCGCTTGGTTTACCTGCCTTTTTGGGTTACAGTGCCAACCAGACCTACATGGCCAATAAAGAACGCTCAAAGGCTTCTGAGGTTGACTTGAAGCCAGTTGAAGAGTATGTTGCTAGCCATTATGCTCAACCAAACCCTGAAAACCTTTGGACTTGCTAAAAGGTCGTAATGTTATCTATATCCATTTGGAAAGCTTCCAACAATTCTTGATCGACTATAAATTGAAAGTCGATGGCAAAGAATACGAAGTGACCCCTTTTATCAACTCGCTCTACCATTCAAACGAAACCTTTGCATTTGCTAATGTCTTCAACCAGGTAAAAGCTGGTAAAACATCGGATGCAGAGACCATGATTGAAACGGGCTTGTTCGGTTTGAACCAAGGTTCCTTTATGGTGAACTACGGTGGGACCAATACTCAGCAAGCAGCTCCTTTCATTCTTTCTAAGAATGGCTACCAATCCAGTGCAGTTTTCCACGGAAATGCCGGAAGCTTCTGGAACCGTAATACAGCCTACAAACAATGGGGCTACCATTACTTCTTTGATGCCTCCTATTTTACCAAGCAAGATGATACCAACTCCTTCCAGTATGGACTTAATGACAAGATCATGTTGAAGGATTCCATCAAGTATTTGGAACACATGCAACAACCGTTTTATACTAAGTTCATTACCGTTTCCAACCACTATCCTTATACAACCAGTCTGATTGGGGACGAAATTGGCTTCCCTCTTGCAGAGACGCAAGATGAAACCATTAATGGCTATTTTGCAACAGCCAACTACTTGGATGCTTCCATCAAGGCCTTCTTCGATTATCTCAAAGCTTCTGGTCTTTATGAGAACTCCATTATTGTTCTGTACGGCGACCACTACGGTATTTCTAATTCTCGAAATCCAGCTCTGGCTCCTTTGCTAGATAAGAACTCTGAAACTTGGTCTAGTTATGACAATGCCATGTTGCAACGCGTACCGTATATGGTAGTTATTCCTGGTATGGACAAGGGGAAAGTGATTGAGACCTATGGTGGAGAGATTGATATGCTTCCAACATTAGAACACTTGTTAGGAATTGATTCTAAGAACTTCCTTCAAGTTGGTCAAGACTTGTTATCTCCAAATCATAGCCAAATCGTAGCTTTCCGTTCTGCTAACTACTTTGTGACTCCTGAGTATACAAGTTACAGTGGCCGGACCTACTACACCAAGACTGGTGAAGAAATCACCAATCCAGACGAATCAACGAAAGAGCAACTGGATAAAATCCGTGAGGCAGCGAATCTACAACTCAAGATTAGTGATAGTATCCAAACAGGAGACCTCTTACGATTCTATACAGGAAATGATCTTGGTAAAGTCAACCCGGATGACTACTCCTACAATAACTCGATGAAAGCATTGAGGAAAAATTGAAAAAGAAAAAAAGGGGATGCCTCAACCAGCCTCTATAGCCAAAAAGGCAATCAATCAACAGTAGATCTCTTCAAAGCGCCAAGCTATAAGGAACTCCACCCTGAACAGTTCAGTTCTTCTTCTTCAAGTGAAGATTCCAGCTCAAGTAGCTCAAGCTCATCTTCATCAGAAAAAAAATGAGAGTGGGACAGAAATCGGTAATTCGTTAGAATTCGATTTCGTCGTCCCACTCCGCACAGTTGAGTAGGGCTGTAAAAGCTGATAAAATCAGCGTAGTAGAGCCCACTCAACCACTGCGTATTGATCGACAATCCAAAAAAAATTGAGAGGCTAGGACTTTTGTCCCAGCCTCATTTTTTTATTTATTTCTTCCATTCAAAAACAGAAGCTGTTAAATTCTCTACATAGAATGGACGTTTGTTTCGGCTATTTCCAACAAGGAGCTCAAGATGATTTGCGTTCTGGAGATAGAATGGTAGTCCACTGGTGTTAAAGATAACATAATAGTGTTTATCCCAGGTCAATTCAAAGACCACAACACCACTACCCATATCGGCAGTATGTACAAAGACATGTTGATAAATCTCCTCATAAGATTCGAGGGACAAGGCAGGTAGGGTCTTCTTCAAATGAATGATTTGACGAACATATTCGATTGTATCCTTGTTGACAGATACTAAATCCCAATCGACTTGGTTGACGGCATCTGGCGCATTATAGGAATTCATAGCCCGTTCTCGATCTTCCTGTGTCACTTCACCATCTTCGCCCGTTGCAACTAGTTTGGTTCGTAAGAACTCTTGTCCAACCTGCATAAAGGCCATCCCTTGGAAGAGGAGATTCATGGCTGTCGCCATTTCTACCTGCTTCTTAATTTTTTCCTGAGAATCATTTGGGTGGACATAAGAAAGTAAATCGTAGAGGTTGTAGTTGTCATGGGCTTCTACATAGTTGAGGACCTGGCTTGGAGTTAGGAAGGATCCCAACTCTGCACTTCCCAGAACGGAACGCGCAATGATGTCTTCTGTAGACTTCCGACTAACATAGCCACGTTTGATGGATCCGAAGACTTCAGCTCCCTTAATGGCATCTCGAGAGGTATCATTAAAGAAACCGACTTGGGCCATTTGATAAGCATTGTCCTTTTTGGCCTTATCTTCTGGAGCCAATCCTGTCCCCATATCCCAACCTTCTCCATAAAGGAGAATCCGTGGATCAATTGCGTCCATGGCTTCACGGATTTCATTCATAGTATCCACATCGTGAATCCCCATTAAGTCAAAGCGGAAACCGTCAATCTTATATTCTGTTACCCAATACGTCAAGGAATCAATCATGAATTTGCGGTACATCTCATGCTCACTGGCCGTCTCATTCCCAACTCCTGTACCATTTTGGAAGGATCCATTTGGATTCATCCGGTAGTAATAATCAGGAACGGTTGTTTGGAAAGCTCCATCTTCTGTCGAATAGATATGATTATAGACCACATCCATGACTACCGAAATACCCGCTTCATGATAGGCGTGTATCATTTCTTTTAACTCGCGCATGGTGGTCTTAGGATCGTGAGGTTTGGTCGAGTAACTAGTCTCTGGAGCAGAGTAATTCTGCACATCGTAGCCCCAATTGTAGAGGACATTCCCGTCTTCATCATAGGTCTTATAGCGGTCGGTCACTGGTTGCAGTTGAACTACATTGACCCCTAATTCCTTGATATAGTCAAAGGCTGTGGCATCGCCTTGGGCGTTCTTCGTCCCAGTCTGGTGAGCTCCTCTGTAGGTTCCTCGATAGGCTTCATCCACACCGGAAGTCGGAGAGATGGTCAAATCCCGGACGTGCATTTCATAGACAACCGCCTGACAAGGATTATCCAGACGCCAGTCAGCCTTTTCATAAGCTACTGACTGAAAGGCAGGGAAGATGCAATCCTGATGAGAAAGAATGGCAGATTTTTTACCATTTTCACTGGTAGCGATCGTATAAGGATCACGCGCAACCTCTGTATGGTAATCAAAATAAACCTTATACTGATAGGCTAGTCCACTGAGGTTTCCCATGACATCTGCATACCAGACACCACAGTTATTGCGAACATGGTCGCTAGATTCTCTCTGACCACGAACCATTGGGACAACCTTCCAGACCTTGCTGTCATTGGCGACGGAATCATAGATGAGAAGGTCTACTTTATTGGCAGTAGGCGCCCAAAGTTTAAAGCGGTAATCATCATCTTGCTGGCGATATCCCAACCAACCCTGATAGCCCCATTTGGCATCAAATTCTTGGTGATGGGTCACCATATCAAAAAGCGTGTGGCTTCCGACGACTGTATTCATGACTGGTCATTGCAGCCTGCAAGGAATAATAAACGGTGTCATCTCCTTGAATCAACCAGACTTCCCGCACTTTCCCTTCTGGCAAAAGCTCGATATGGTATTCATCCGACTGACTAAGCCAGTTTCCTTCCTTGATGATGACATGGCCAATGTGTTGAGGTGTCTCACAGTTATAAACTAGGGAGCCCCTCAACTCCAAAAATAATCGAGCTTGGAGAAGGAGACTTCTCTCCCATACTCCTTCATGCCACTTCCACATATCACGGGCAAAATAGTCACCGACAGGGATGATGGTAGTGGATTTTTACTTGATACTGATGCATCGTATTGTATTTCCTATTTCCTAATTAACTAAGTAAGAAGAAATTGGCATTGCCCACTCTCAGCAATGTGTCTCCATTATTCTTCTGATTTATATTCTGAATGGACCAAGGCATCGTCATTAATTTCATCGATGTTGGCAAAAAATTCCAAGTGATTGTGGAAGACTTCCAGTTCTACTGGCGTATCGCCACCATATTCACCATCTAAATTGATTTTAAACTCTTCCTTGTTGTCCAAAACTTCAATCTTCAATTTAGAAGTCTTGAGGTATTCAATATTTGAATCGTTGACGTGTTTTCCACCATTAACGGCTTGCATAATGAGGGACAACATATCAAACAATTTAGCGGTTTTCACTAAGATCAAGGTGAAATTCCCATCATCAAGTTTAGCATCTGGTGCCACACTTTCAAAGCCACCGATTGAATTGGTCAGAGCCACGAAGACAAGCGAAACTGGTCCAACATAGACCCCATTGTCGTGCTCAATCCGCACCTTGCGGGTTTTATTCTTAGGGAACTTCTTCACTGCCTCCGCTACGTAAGCAAAGTAGCCATAGCGCGACTTCACCTCACTCGGCACACTAAAGGTCAATTCAGACAAAGTCCCTGCAGCGGCAATATTGATAAAAATATTTACTTCCGTAAGCACGGCCAATGTCCATTTGAATGGTTTGATTCTTCTCAATGATCCGTGCAAGTGCGACTGGATCTCCCATCGGAATCTTCAGAGCACGTGCGTAATCATTGGGCTGTTCCCTGTAGGAATAAAAGCCATCTTTGGACGGTGCTCGAGGCTAGCAAACCCCTGTTGACCACCTCATTAATGGTCCCATCTCCCCGGCAAAGAACGATCAAATCAAAAACCGGCTTTTGCGACTCGCTCTGCTTCTAACTGGGCTGATAAGGGCTCAGGAGTGGTCTGATAGGCACTTGTTTCGTAGCCTACATCCTCTAACACATCCAAGACTTCTGCGATGTTCTTTTTTTATGATTTCTTGACCAGAAGTCGGATTATATATCACTCGTGCTTTTTAATCTTATTTTCCATACATGCCTCTATAAACTTTCAAGCCAGGCTTCATCCTGTATTTCAATCGATAATTCCTGCGCTTTGCTTAATTTACTTCCCGCATCGCTACCTGCAACTAATAGGTCTGTTTTCTTGGACACGGAACCTGTGACTTTTAGCCCCTAAGGCTTCTAATTTAGCTTTAGCTTCCGAACGTGTCAGACGTTCCAGTTTACCAGTTAAGACAACTGTTTTTACCAGACAATGGTGCATCTGTCGCAACCTTTTGACCTAGGTAATCTAAGTTTACCCCAGCTTCCTTAAGCTCTTCTAAAAGAAGTTGAGAACCTTCTAGAGCAAAGTAACGCTTGAGACTTTCTGCAACCACCATTCCTAAACTGTCTATCGCCGCAATCTTTTCAACCTCTGCCTCTGCTAAGGCTGGAATGGAATGAAACTCCTGGAGCAAGAGCTGGCTAGCCTTACTTCCCACATGACGAATTCCCAGACCAAACAATAGTTTTTCAGCAGAATTTCCCTTCGATGTCTGGATAGCATCTACTAATTTTTGAGCAGATTTTTCTTTAAAGCCATCCAATTGTAAGAGATCATCCACGGTCAGGCGATAAATACCTGCTACATCTTGAACCAGTTCTTTAGCAAACAGTTTTTCAACCACTGCTGGCCCCAAGCCTATAATGTTCATGGCATCACGGCTGGCAAAGTGAGCGAGTCCTTCTTTTATTTGAGCAGGACAACGGGGGTTGATACAACGCAAGGCCACTTCATCTTCAAAATGAAGGAGCTCGCTCTCGCAACTCGGACAATGGCTCGGAATCTCTAATCGCTCTTCTGATACTCGTTTATCCATGACAACACGCAAGACAGCTGGGATAATGTCCCCGGCCTTATAAACAATGACCGTATCATCCTTGCGAATATCTTTCTCAGCAATGTAATCCACATTATGGAGAGTAGCTCGACTAACCGTCGTCCCTGCCAACTGAACTGGCGTCAAATTAGCCGTTGGTGTCACCACTCCAGTCCGACCGACTGTCCAATCAACTGACAAGAGTTTTGCTTCTTTCTCCTCAGCTGGGAATTTGTAAGCCACTGCCCATTTGGGAGCTTTGACAGTAAATCCAAGTTCTTCTTGAACAGCTAGATCATTTACTTTAATCACGACTCCGTCAATATCATATGGAAGTTGATCGCGCATGGCTACCACTTCTTGAATATAAGCCCAGACTTGCTCGATACCGGTCGCTGTCTTGTGATGAGGATTGACGACAAAACCGAGGCGGTTTAATTTGGCTAATACCTTCTCTTGGGTCGCTTGATCAGTAGGACTAGCTTCCTGGTAGAGGAAGGTCGCAAGCTTACGCTCCGCAACAATCTTCGTATCCAACTGTCTCAAAGTACCGGCTGCCGCATTTCGAGGATTCGCAAACTCTGCCTCTCCATTTTCTTGACGGGACAAATTTACGGCATCAAAAGACGCACGGGGCATGTAACATTCTCCGCGAACGGTTAATGTAAGAGGTTCCGGTAAGACTAGAGGAATATCGCGAACTCGCTTGAGGTTCTCGGTGATATTTTCTCCAATGCTCCCATCCCCTCGTGTAGCGCCAGTTTCGAGGACACCATCGACATAAGAAAGTGAAATAGATAGACCATCTATTTTTAACTCACATACATAGGTGACAGATGGAAATTCCTTGCGAACCCGTTGGTCAAAAGCCACCAATTCTTCATAAGAAAAGGCATCCTGCAAGCTATAAAGCGGGTAAGTATGCTGATATTTTTCAAATCCTTTGAGAATGGTTCCTCCGACCCGATGGGTTGGACTATTGGGTTGGACCAATTCTGGATGGGCTTCCTCTAACGCAACCAATTCCCGATAGAGTTGGTCGTACTCATAATCCGATACGGAAGGAGCATCTTTTGTATAATATTCTTCTGCATATTTGTTTAGTAAGTTTACTAACTCTTTTTATTCTGGTTTCCATATCTCTATTTTACCATAAAAAAACGCTTTTACTGTGGCCTTTCTGACTACTTCACATGCGAAAAAAATATCGTTTTTAAGAAGGGATCGGAATCGGTCTGGACATCAAAAAAAGAGGCTGGGACAAAAGTCCCTAGCCTCTCAATTATCTTTGGATTATCGAGCAAGACGCAGTGGTTGAGTGGGCTCTACTACGCTGATTTCATCAGCTTTTACGCCCTACTCAACTGTGCGGAGGTGGGACGACGAAATCGAATTCTAACGAATTACCGATTTCTGTCCCACTCTCTAGTGAATTATTGAGTCAAATCAATTCGTTGGGCAATCTTTTTGATCAAAATAGCTCCAACAATCAGGGAAGCAAATTCACCCAAACCAGTTGTCAACCAATTCAAGAAGAATGGTGTTTTGTTTAGAATATGCAATTCTAGGGCAATCGTAAACATAGAGAGGGCAAAGAAAATTGAGAATAAGAAATGATCCTTACGAATCCATCCATTAAAGAGATCTGTCTTTTCATAGCGTTTAAAAAGATAGACTCCAAGTGTAACGAAGACCAAGGTAGATCCACCACCAACGATCACGTCGACGATTCCATAACTCAAGAAGTTAGAAATCATACACCCAATGGTAACAGACCAAATGTATTTCCGATTGTAGAAAGCCATGAAGTTGAGCATTTCAGAAACACGGAATTGGATCTCGTTGCTTCCGATGGCATTCAACGGGGGCGTAATGGTCAAGGCCACATAGAGAGCTGCAACTAGGGCAATCTGTGCCAAGTCACGAACAGTATAGTTTTTCATCGTTTTCTCCTTTAGCGGTTTTACCGCGTCTAATATGCTTGGTGAAAGAAGCTAAGCACCAAGGGTTGATCTTTGCCGATGACCCAAACTAATAGATTTCAAAGCAACAAATCAACTTTATAAGTATAGCATAAATAAGGAAATTATGATAGACTAATTGTATGAAAAAACTACTTAATCGAATCTTTGATAATGAAATTTTAGCCTACCTGATCTTTGGTGTTGCTACAACGATTGTTTCTGTTGCTACTCGGCTGATTGTTTTCCAACTGACAGACCAGGAACAACTAGCTACCTTGATTGGAAATATTGCAGGAATACTTTTTGCCTTTGCTACCAACGATACCATTGTCTTTAAACAAGAAAGAAAAGGCTGGTTGAAACGGTTGATTGTTTTCTCTTTTGCTAGAATGGGAACTCTGGTGCTTGACCTCTTGATGACCACCATCTTTGTAACCCAGTATCCACAAATCATCGGTCAGTTCGTCAATATGAATCGGACGGCTATCAATACCATCGAAACCTTTGCCGCCCAATTTATGATCGTCATTTTGAACTATGTTTTCAGTAAACTTTTTGTCTTCCGAAATAAGAAATAAGTTCCAAATAACTAAGAAAAACCGTCAGAACTCATATGGTCTCTGACGGTATTTTTTTATACTTCTAGACTAGATACTTGGGCGCTCAAATATGCAATCTTTCCTTCCACACCAAAGTAGTCCTTGACCAAGCCTTTTAATTCGTCCATTGCTTCTTTGGCCCGTCCTGCTTGCTCTTCAGTCACTGCCTCCATCACAAGAATAGCCTGTCGCGTTTCTTCTGTCAGCATGGTTCTTTGAGCTTCCCGCCAGTTTAAACAACGGCAAACAGCTCCCTCTTGATCATAATAGATGATCTCTTCCGGCAAAGCAGGAGCGTCTTCCTCAGCTCCTAGTGGGAAGAATGGCTCTCCCCCCTTGGCTTTTCCTAAGGATAAGCCTCCAGCTAAATTTTCCATATCTTCACCACCACAGGGGATAGCATAGGCTAGCGAAACACTATTGTAGAGATCAACCAAAGGATTAATGGGATAAAACTCCCGTCCTTGCGACACACGTTTCAATAAGGCTTCGATTGACGAACGTGCACCTTTTTTGGTCTTAAATTTGGTAAAAGCCTGACGCCATTCCTGAACGACTGGACTAGCAGTGAACTGATCTTCATCAATGAAGACTTTTGATCGTGCAACTCCCTTGTCGAGCAGATCCTTAAAATAAGGATCCTTGCTCTCGTCAACATGATTGTCGATACCTTCTACTGTCATCACCACTACTTTTGCTTGGGGAAACAAATCCCAAAACTCTTGATCTACTGTAAATTTCATTTCTTTTCCTCACTATAGTTTCTTTTTTGACCTTTTTTCACTAGCTCCCAATCCGCTGCTACGTTTTCTCTCATTTTAGCAAGCCATTCTTCTAATTGAAGGATTTCTGCCTTTGAAAAACCTTTTAAGGCAGTGTTCTCAGAATAAGCATGCTCAGAAAGGATAAAAAGGATAAAGCTTTTTGTCCCTTTTCCGTTAGAATCCATTTTTTTTATCTTTTTGATTTGAAGGATCAGTTAATTCTCGGATGAGACCTTTATCAGCTAATTTTTTAACAGAGCGGGCTACTGTTGAGCGATCCACTTTTAATAAATCGGATAACTCCTCTTGAATGATGCCTGGTTGCTCCCCGATCCGTACTAAATATAGGTATTGGCCTCTTGCCAGTTCCAAATCTCGGAACTCAATATTGGCAATCGAATCTAAGGCTCGGGCTATGATGCCAATCTCTCTTAGAACCTTCATCTGCTCCTCCTTTCCTTTATGAAGGAGTCTATCACATTTTTATTGCAAATGCAACTAAATTTATATAAAACAAAAAGCCGGCTGAAAACCGGCTTGTTCCTATTTTATTCTTTAACATCAGTCCTGATTTTTTCTCAAGTTTTTAAGATGGAAACGACGCTTGAGAGAAGCTTCCTTTTGGTGAAAAGCTACCTTAGAAGACTTGTACTTGGCTACCACATCCCCATCTTTTGTTTCAAATTTCGCTTCAATCGCATATTGAATACTAGCATTTAAGATACAGCCAATAATCAATACTTTAGCTACCAGGATAAACCAGAACATAATGACCGCTAAAAGGACTGACCCGAAGAAACGTGCATCTAAGAAACTCGTGATGTAGTGGTCGACATATTTCCAGAAAATATTCAAGGTCAAATAAAGGACTGCTGTCACAAAGATGGCTCCCGGAAAGACATAGCGAAACTTAGGAATTTTGATATTGGGAAGAGTATAATAGAGCAAGAGCAAGGTTAAAAAGAGCAGGAAGTAAACCGAAGGTCCTGAAATATTTAAGAGGCGAAGGTAGATACTTTTATCAAACTTAAAAATCTCATAGACAGAACGAATAATCATCCGGCCAAACATGGTAAGAACCAAAGATAGACCGAACAGACCTTGCAGAGCAAAACTAATCAAAATACTGAAGATTCTCGCCCAGATAATCCCCCTCTCCTTCTCCACTCCATAACTTTTATTGAAGGCTCTCTGCAGGTAAGCGATACACTGTGAGGAGACCCATAAAGCCGAAATGATGGAGAAACTCAGCAAACCAGTAGACGGCTTAGTAAGCACCGATGAAATAACTTGCAAGACAATGCGGTACATGGAGGCGGGTAATACTTCACGCAAGGTCAGCAAAATCTGAGTCGGACGAATCTGAAAGTAAGGGAGAATATTGGCTGCAATCAACAATAAAGGGAGAATGGAAATCAATAAATAATAGGCCACTGCTATACTTGTGATGTCCGATTCAGAGGCCATATAAAAGCGCAAGAACCCCTTAATAAACGGTCGTTGGCCTAGCCATTTTAGAAACTTTTTCATATCTATCCTCCCCTAAACAAAGTCATAAAAAGAGAAAAGAGCGAAACCGTTATTTATCTTCAGCTCCATTCTTTCCTCTCTACTTGTTTTAATAGGTTCCTTCTTCGCCTTGACTGGTCAAAATAACCGGTCCATCTTTAGTAATCACAAACTGATGTTCGTACTGACAAGAAAGTCCACCGTCAAGGGTTTTGTGGGCCCAACCTGTCTTCATATCTGTATCGATCTCCCAAGTTCCGGTATTAATCATCGGTTCAATAGTCAAGACCATCCCTTCACGTAAGCGCAAGCCACGTCCTGCACGTCCGTAGTGAGGTACCATTGGTTCTTCATGCATGGTTGGTCCTACACCGTGACCGACCAAATCTCGTACTACACCATAGCCTTTGCTTTCAGCATATTCTTGAATCGCTGCTCCAATATCACCCAGACGATTTCCGACAACCGCTTGTTCAATCCCCTTATAGAGGCATTCTTTGGTGACATCCATGAGATCTTTGACCTCTTGGGAAACATTACCAACTGCATAGGCCCAACAAGAATCAGCCAAACCACCAGAGTAGTTTTCTGTATACTTTTTCACCTGTGCAACATTATCAAAGTCTAATTTTGAGACATCAATAACAGACTTATCTAAGGGCTCTGATAAGACCATATCCACCTTTAAGAGGTCACCATCTTTTAAGACATAGTGGCGAGGAAAGGCGTGAGCCACTTCATCATTGATCCCACAACATGTCGCATAGGGATAGTCCATCAAGCTTCCTTCTACACCAATCTGAAGGGGCAAGACATTGGCTTCTTTACAGCGACGTCGAACATACTCTTCTACTTCCCACAAATCGAGACCTGGTTTGATCAAATCCCGAAGGCCAATATGGATACTAGCAAGAAAGTCTCCTGCACGGTCCATGGCTTCGATTTCACGCTGTGATTTCAATGTAATCATCTATTTCCTACTTCCATTCTAATTAATTTTCAAAGTGACGGTGGCCTTCGTAACTAACTGTAAATTCAAATACAAATCAAATCTATAATAGCCGATCGTCTAGTCTGTCGGACAATACGCGTTTCAATCCGCAAGGTATCGTCCACTTGAACAGCTTGGAGGTAATAGACCAAGAGCTGTTCGATGATTAAATTTTTCCCAGAATTCATCATGAGCTGGCGAGTGACTGTTGTTAGAACTTCAGTGAGAACGCCATTCGAGAGAACACCACTCTTTTCTAACATACTCGGTTCAACCGTCAATTCAAAATGATTGGCTTGCAGAACTACTTTTTGACTGATTTGTTCACTGAAGGTTGGCAAGCCCGACAATTGCTCCTTGCTCATCCGGTCCATGACAGCACGACGAGTAATAACCCCTAATAGGGTCTGATTGCTGCGAATAACAGGGATCATCTCAAAATCTTCTGCAATCATGCGTTGACTGACATTGGCGATACTAGAGGATAGGTTTGTCGTAAAGACGCTACGGGACATGACCTTGTCCAGAGTTGTCTGGGGTGTCTTGTCTCCGGCATCTCGCATGGTCACTACCCCAACAACCATCTGGTGTTGATTGACGACAGGAAAACGACTAAACCGACTCTTTCTTACCAAATCTAAATAATCTCGTACGGTATCTGTTTCCCGTAAAAAACCATATTCATGCATGGGCGAATAGACTTGTTCGACCGTTAAAATATCCGTTTTAATTTGCATGTTGGCGAGAGCACGGTTGATCATGGTCGCCACGGTATAGGTATCATGCTTGGTACGTAAGATAGGAGTTTGACCACTGCGACCCAGTTCCAAAATAGAAGGATCGACGTCAAAACCACCAGTTACAAGAACAGCATTGTCGTGTTGGAGGGCCAGACGTTGGATATTGGTCCGGTCTCCCACAATGAGGAGTCCACCTTCAGAGACATAATCTAAAATATGCTCTTCTGTCATGGCCCCGATATAAAACTTGTTGAACTCTCGTTCCAGCCCTTCTTTTCCTGCCAAGACTTCTGAACCGGTAATCTCTACAATCTCTCGGAAAGTCAGATGTTCTAGGACAGCCTTTTTGGACTTGACACGAACAGTCCCACTACGAGGTCTCGTTTCAACAATTCCACGATTTTCAGCTTCTTTAATGGCCCGATAGGCAGTCCCATCACTCACCTGCAAATAGTTCGAGATACTTCTCACACTGACACGTTTGCCAATTGGTAGTTTCTCCAAATAATCTAAGATCGCTTGGTGTTTACTCATTGAGATCTCCTCTATCTATGCAGAACTCGTAATAATCCCGCATCTTTCGGGTATAGCGGTCACTCCCCTTGAATTGCCGTTTCAAACTATAACCGGCATGTAAAGCCACCTGTTGACTGGCAATATTTTCAACATGGGTAATGATTCGGACTTGTTTGAGATGAAATTCCTGAAAGGACAAAAAGGTAATCTCTTTGACAACCTCTGTCATGAGTCCTTGACCCCAATAGTTCTTGTGTAAGAAATAACCAAGTTCAGCTTCTTTCTTAATTTCATCCAATTTTTCAAACTTAATCGATCCAATCACACGGTCTGTTCCCTTGTCACAAATCGCCCATATTCCTAAAAGGATTCTTTAGAAAATAATTCGCCAAGACATACTGGCATTCCTCTAGGGACGTTTGTGCTGGGAAAAATAAAAAGGCAAATTCTCTGGATTGGAGGATATGGTATAAAAAGTCAGCAGCATCACTATATAGAAAGGGCCTCAAGAAGAGGCGCTCTGTTTCAAAAACATGAAAATGTCGCTAGTTGCGTCCAAATGTTCATAAAAAAATCGTTCATTATGCTTCATCAATCAGCTCGATGTCAGCTCCCAATTGTTGCAATTTTTTTCAATAATATGCGAATAGTCACGAAGGATAAATTCAATATTGGTAATCTCCGTTCTACCCTGAGCCATCAAACCGGCAATTACCAAGGCAGCACCTGCACGCAGGTCTGTCGCCTTAACTGGAGCTCCTGTTAATTGGTTTGGTCCTTGGTAAACAATGCGATCACCAACTGTTTCAATGGTCGCTCCCATGCGCATTAGTTCAGTCACATGGTTGACCCGCTTTTGATAAATGGTATCTACGATGCTTCCCTTTCCATTAGCGGTCAAGAGCAAAGGAGTCAAGGGTTGTTGCAAATCCGTTGCAAAGCCAGGGTAAGGAGAGGTTTTTATGTGAACAGCTTTCAGATTTTCTTGCTTTTCAACAAACACACTATCCTCAGAAATCGTCATCCGAACACCCATTTCTTCCAACTTAGCGATAAAGCTTTCTAGGTGTTCGTAGAGGACATTCGTAATTTGAATCCCTTCTCCCACAGCAGCAGCAAGGGCGATATAAGTCCCTGCTTCGATGCGATCGGGGATCACTTGGTGACGCGTCCCGTGGAGATAGTCCACTCCTTCAATGGTAATGATATCTGTACCCGCACCACGAATGTGTGCTCCCATATTATTGAGAAGGGTCACGACGTCAATGATCTCAGGTTCACGAGCAGCATTTTCAATAACAGTACGACCTTCCGCTTTAACAGCAGCTAGAATGGTATTAATAGTTGCTCCAACGCTAACCGTATCCATATAGATAGCTGCGCCACGAAGACGCTGTCCATTTGTGGAAAGGTTCATACTCGAACCATCCATAGTCATCTTAGCACCCATCGCCTCAAAGGCTTTCAAATGCAGATCAATGGGACGTGGACCTAGGTCACATCCACCTGGTAGACCGACAGTTGCCTGGCCATAACGTCCCAAAAGACTTCCGTAGAAATAGTAAGAAGCGCGAAGACTATTGATCTTACCAAATGGCATTGGCATATCTTGTACACCACGTGGATCGATAATAAGAGTCTCCCCATCTCGCTCCACCTTTGCCCCCATGAGGGTCATAATGTCAATCAAGCTAGCCACATCTGAAATATCTGGAACACCATCAAGGGTCACAATTTCGTCTGCTAAAAATAGTCGCTGGAATAAGGGCCACCACGCTATTTTTTGCACCACTAATAGTCACCTCACCTTTTAAAGGGCGACCACCATTAATTATAATTTTTTTCATGTAAATTTGTATAAGCTCTTTCAATCATTCGGTAAAAAATTACCGCATCTATTATATCATAAAAACGCTTCATTTTCCACTACTTCTTATCTTTTGATCGGTCAATCCAATCCTTAGAAAACCTCAACTATATGTTTTACTATTTTTTTATATTTTTGCTTGCAAGCCTAATTTATTTATGTGTTCAATTGTTGTTTTTAAAAAAAGGCACCCTTTTCGGACCGCCTTTCCTGAGTTTATTTCACTTCATTTCCTAGTTCGTATTTACTGCCTTTTAGAGCTCGGCTCAAGGACCATTTCAAGATTTCCCTCAATGGTTACTTGATTTTTTTCTATATCGACTCTTACTTCTTCCACACCTTTTTACTGCGGATAATTTTTTTCAGTGACAGCATTGGCACAACCTTGGCATTTCATTCCACTAATTTCGTATGTTTTTGACATAATTATTTTCCCTTCTTTTACTCGAGGAGGCAATTTTTCTCCTTGTTCTTACAATTCTTTTCTCTTTAATCTTAGAGCATTCAGTACAACCGATACTGAACTAAAACTCATGGCTAGACCTGCTAACATCGGGTTTAAGAGCGGGCCACCAAAGAGATAGAGAAGCCCCATCGCCACCGGAATGGCTAAAACATTGTAGATAAAGGCCCAGAACAAGTTTTCCTTGATGGTCTTAATCGTGTAACGACTAATTTCCAAGGCTCGGACAACATCCATTAATTGCGGTTTCATGACGACGATATCGGCACTTTCCATGGCGATATCTGTCCCAGATCCCATGGCAATCCCGATATCCGCTGTTGCAAGAGCTGGTGCATCGTTGATTCCATCTCCCACCATGATTACAGACTTGCCTTCTGCTTGCAAATCTTGGATCACCCGTGATTTTTCTTGAGGAAGGACTTGACTGATGACCTGCTGGATTCCAGCCTTCTTGGCAATCGCTTGAGCAGTCCGTTCATTATCCCCAGTCAGCATGATGACCTCCTTGCCCATTTTTTCTAGACTAGCGACCATTTCTAAACTATCTTCCTTGATCCGATCTGCTACCCCAAATAAGGCCATGAGTTGTCCATCTTCAGCTATGAAAATCGGGGTTTGTCCATCCTGAGTTAAATCTTCCAAGTCAGCCTTGGCAAGTTGAATATCGACCCCTTCCTCTTCCATGAGCGTTTGATTCCCAGCCAGATAAACCTTCCCACCATAGCTAGCAGTGAGGCCTCTTCCTGTTAGACTAGAGAAGTTTTCCATCTCTAATAAGTCTACCTGTGCTTCTTTCGCAGCCTTCCAAAAATAGCTTGTCCTAGTGGATGCTCGGACTTGGCTTCCAGAGAAGCTAGGAGTTGTAAGGCATGGTTCTTCTGACCATAGATATAGGAAGATGACAACTGAGGTTTACCTTGAGTGATGGTCCCCGTTTTATCGAAGACCAATACTTGCGCTTGGTGAGCTAACTCAAGGACATCCCCTCTCTTGTAGAGGATCCCATGCTCTGCTCCTAATCCTGTCCCCACCATGATGGCTGTCGGAGTCGCCAAGCCTAGCGCACATGGACAGGCAATGACCAAGACACTGATCGTTACCGTCATAGCAAAGGTGAAGGTTTGGCCCATGATGAAGTACCAAAAGAGTCCAGATAAGAGGGCAATCCCCATGACTACTGGGACAAAGACCCCTGCCACTTGATCCGCAATCTTGGCAATCGGTGCTTTGGTTTGTTGGGCATCTTCCACCAGCTGAATGATCTGTGCTAGCAAGGTATCCCGACCAACTTTCTCAGCCCGATAAACCAAACTACCTTGCCCATTTATGGAACCAGCATAAACTGGACTGCCTTCCGTTTTTTGGATGGGGATAGATTCACCTGTCAGCATGCTTTCATCAATGGATGATTGTCCGGAAACCACTTTACCATCAACGGCTATTTTTTCACCAGGTTTGACTAGGATCTGCTCTCCAATGACCAAGTCTTCTACAGGTAGTTTCACTTCCTTTCCATCACGTAGGACCGTTGCCTCTTTAGCCGCCAGATGCATGAGCTTTTTGATGGCTTGAGAAGTACGCCCTTTTGATAGCGTTTCAAAATACTTACCCAAAGTGATCAAGGTTAAAATCACGGCTACAGATTCAAAATAAAGCTGGTGCACGTGATGGTGGTGGCCAAGCAAAATGTGATAAGTCCCATAAAGACTATAAAGAAAGGCTGCACTAGTCGCTAGAGCTACCAAAGCATCCATATTGGGATGGCCTTTTAGAAGGGTTCGGAAGCCATTTCGATAAAAGGCTCGACCGAAAACCATCACAGGGATGGTCAAGAACAAAAGAACAAGAGTATAAGCCATAGGTGCTCGATCAGGTGAAACAAATGCAGGTGCTGGTAGGCCAATCATGGGCCCCATTGCTAGATAAAAGAGAGGCAGGGTGAAGACGGAAGACCAAAAGAGGCGTTTTCGGATCAATTGTAGCTTGTCACCTTCTCGCTCTTCTTGGCTCTTAGCTGTATCAGGATTGTATACTACTGCCTCATAACCTGCATCCGCTACCGCTTTTGAAATAGCCTCTGGACTCAAAGGTTCCCCCTGATATTCAACCGTCATTTTTTCAGTGGTTAGGTTCACTGTCGCTTTTTCAACACCGTCCAGGTGGTTGACAGCTTTCTCCACATTGATGACACAGGATGCACAGGTCATCCCATTGACGACAAAAGTTTCTTCTTTCATTTATCTTCCTCCACATGACTGACACAGTGACATTGGCCAGGTTGACAATCGCATTGAACCCGCTCCACGCTCACTTTCGAAGTCAGAAGGTCTTGCAACCCCTTCATTTGCTCCTCGGTCATTGGGGTTTGCTGGATTAATCGTTCCAATATGTGACCATGCTTGGTCAAGCAGATCTTACTTAAAACTTCTTGGACAGCTGTAAAATTTGCCTCTTCTTCATTGAGGATAGCCTCATACAAATAGGTCCGTCCTTCTCTTCGGCTTGTCAAATAGCCCTTATCTGCTAACCGTCCCAAAAGGGTTTTTCACAGTTGAGGCAGACCAGTCCTGCTTGCTAGAGAGAATCTTGGTTATTTCTGTAGAAGTCGCTTCCCCCTTAGTCCAGAGAACTCTCATCACTTCCCATTCCGCACTTGAAATCTTTGCCATTCTTTTACCTTTCTAGCTCTCATCAAGAACAATTAATTTACATTTGTAGTTTTATTATACACCTTCCATTTTGCTTGTCAATCATTTTGTTTACATTTGTAGATTAATTTCATAAAAGAGAGTGGGACAGAAATCGGTAATTCGTTAGAATTCGATTTCGTCGTCCCACCTCCGCACAGTTGAGTAGGGCTGTAAAAGCTGATGAAATCAGCGTAGTAGAGCCCACTCAACCACTGCGTCTTGCTCGACAAACCAAAGATAATTGAGAGTTGAGAGGCTAGGACTTTTGTCCCAGCCTCCTTTCTATCTCCTTAGTTAACTGCTTCTTTCAAGGCTTCTACCTTGTCCAAACGTTCCCATGGTAGATCGATATCAGTACGTCCCATATGTCCATAAGTCGCTGTTTGACGGTAGATTGGACGTTTGAGATCCAACATTTGAATAATCCCTGCAGGACGAAGGTCAAAGATTTGACGCGCTGCTGCTTCTAATTTGCTTTCAGTAACTGTTCCTGTACCGAAAGTATCGATACGAACAGATACAGGGTGAGCCACCCCAATCGCATAAGCCAATTGCACTTCTGCTTTCTTAGCAAGACCTGCAGCAACAATGTTTTTAGCGATATAGCGAGCTGCATAAGAAGCTGAACGGTCCACCTTAGTTGCGTCCTTACCAGAGAAGGCACCACCACCGTGACGTGAGTATCCACCATAGGTATCCACGATGATCTTCCGACCCGTCAAACCTGAGTCTCCTTGAGGTCCTCCGATAACGAATCGGCCTGTTGGATTGATAAAGAATTTAGTCTCATCATCCAGGTAAGAAGCTGGAATCACTTCCTTGATGACCTTATTGATCACATCCTGGTGGATTTGTTCATTGCTGACATCTGGATCGTGTTGAGTTGAAATAACCACCGTATCCACGCGCACTGGCTGGTCATTTTCATCATACTCAACAGTGACTTGTGACTTGGCATCTGGACGAAGATAGCTGATTTCACCAGACTTCCGAAGCTCTGCCAACCGACGAACCAACTTGTGACTGAGTGAAATTGGTAATGGCATGAGTTCTTCTGTTTTCATCCACCGCAAAAACCAAACATGAGACCTTGGTCACCTGCACCAATCAAGTCAAGTGGATCTTGGTCTGCGTTTCCACGGACTTCCAAGGCTTCATTAACCCCTTGAGCGATATCAGGAGATTGTTCCACCAAAGATGGGTGGACTCCCACTGTTTCAGCCGAGAATCCATACTCAGTGTTTGTATAACCGATCTCTGCAATGGTATCACGAACCACACGGTTAATATCGACATAAGCTGTAGTTGAAATCTCACCAAAGACATGCACGGAACCAGTATAAACAGCTGTTTCTGCGACTACGTGTGCTTCTGGATCTTGCTCTAAAATAGCATCCAAAATAGCATCTGAAATTTGGTCTGCAATCTTATCTGGATGCCCCTCAGATACCGATTCAGACGTGAATAATTTACGTTCTGACATAAAAATGTCCCCCCTTAAAAAATAATTGTTATAGAGTTACAAAAGAACTGGTAGATGCTTTCTACCACCTTATCAGGGACCATATAACTAAACTATTATATCACGATTTTGCACCAGTATTCCTTTTTATAAAAAGAAAAAGATATAGTTTGAAACTATATCTTTTTAACTTAACCTCTATCCAACTCTAATTCCTACAGTAGCAAGGTCCCTATTAATACAAGGATAGTGGAAATGATAGATGGAATTTGAATACCTAACCAAGCTGGATCACCAGCAAAAAGCATGGACGCAAAATAGAGAGTTACTGAAACAAATAGCATCGTCTTATTAGCCGTTTTCGTTCCAATGCCAAGCAAGACTGTCATGACAATATAACAAGTAAGATAAGATCCCAAAAAGATTAGGAAAAACAATTCCCCATGGTCCTGCTATCACAGCACTACCTATAAAAAAAGCATCAGTAAGCCCATATTTACGAAAAATACAAGAGTTAGAAGGCCCCTATTAGGAACAGAATTTTCTGGGGCTTGATCCGCCATTGGTGGCTGAGCAGGATTTTCTGGACCTTGATCCGACATTTGTGGTTGAACAGGATTTTCTAGATCTTGATACGTCATTGGTGGCTGAGCAGGATTTTCTGGGCCTTGATACGCCATTGGTGGATGAACAGGATTTTCTAGGCCTTGTTCTGCCATTGGTGGCTGAGCAGGGTCTTCTGGGCCTTGAGCCCCCATTGGTGGCTGAGCAGGATTTTCTGGGCCTTGAGCCCCCATTCGTTGCTGAATAGATTCTTCAGGCATTCCGTCTTTTTCTTGGTTTGTTTCACAATTTAGCTGTTGATCTGTCATAATTTTCTCCTGACATTTTTCTAAAATATTTTGCTTTTCTTAAAAAGCTGGAATAAACGATTTTATATGTGATATTCACTGAATTCTTCCATGCATCTAATGACATTTTAAAAATATACAAGTTGATAGAAGTTCTTGACTCGATAAGATCATTGATCAAGCAAATACTGATTTAAAAGAGTTTCCCCCTTCTTAATATCTCAATACTTCTTTATCTTCTTTCGCTAGGATTGTTCCAATTAAAACAAGAATAGCTAAAACTATCGGTGCAATTCGGAAAACTCCCCAGTCTGGATCATAAGCTAAAATAATGGACAGTATATAAAGTACGAAACTCGTATAGAGTAGCGTTTTATTTCCTTTCTCCATCCCTATTCTAAGAAAAATGGCCCCAATAGCAATACTTAATAAGTTTGGTCCTAGAAAAAAATTAAAATGAAAAGTCCCCAAGCATTACCCGAAAGTGCAAAGTAAGAGATAAACAATACAAGATAGATAATGGATAAGTAAAAGGCGACTGAAAGAAGAATGGAGGTAAATTTGATTTTTGTTGGATAATTCTGAATAGGTGCCGAATTAAAACCATCTCCACTTATCCTAATCCTATCTTTATTTTTCTTCAAAAATTATTCTGCTGATATGGCATAGCTTTTCTCCTCTCCTTTTCTTATTATTTTATTTATGTTTTCTTTTTAAAAACAATTATACACTATTCCATCATTCTTTATATCCATCTATTCAATACTATCTTTTAAAAATTAATTTCAAGAGGAAGCTTTAGCCTATCTAAACTACAAGTTCTCTTTTATTCTTTATTTTTATCCCATAGAATTGCTCCTAGTAAAAATGTCAATGACCAAACAAACTGAGATAAACTGTAACGGAAGGATTGGATACCAGGTATGCTCTTTTTCTAATCGAAGAACATCATCGTACCCGATCCATTTTCATTACCTGCTATCCAAACAGTCGAAATATAAAGAAAGGTTACAAAAATAAATTAGCCCTGATACCATTTATTTCTGGACATTTACTTCACTCCACTTTCAAAGTAAAGTATAAATTGATTTATTACCTCTCATTATACCATAATTTGTAACCGCTTCCTCCATATTTTCTCGCTATAAAAAAAGATAGGATTTTACGCCCTATCTTCTATAATTACTCTCCATTATCAAACATTACAGTTCCGAAAAAAACCACTATAGCTATTACAATAGGCATAAACAAAAATATTCCCCCAGATGGGTCATACACTGCAATCATCGAAACAAAATATAAAACTGCAGATGTATAGAGACTTGTTCTATTCCCCATCGTTTTTCCGTTCCAAAGCAGAAGGGTCGCAATGATAATACAGAGAAAATGGAGTTGTAGCATAATTGTCCATTCTCTAAATGCGATCGCGACGAGTAGAGACCATCCTAGGTATATAGTTGCGAAAACAAGTGCAATAGATAGTACTATCGTACTTCCGACTCTTTTTTCTGGCTTCATCTCAGTGTTAGAAAGGAGACTATCCCCTAAAACATTTGCCTCTTTGTCTTTATTTTTTGGGGGATTCTGCTCTTCCCCCGCCATGGGTGGCTGAACAGTCCCCTCAGGCACACCTTGATGCTCTTGGTTTGATTCATATTGTGGATCTTGGTCTGTCATCGCCCTTCCTCCTCTTTTATAAGGTTAAGTGATTTAGAGTTTCTCTCTCCCATTATACACCATTTGATGATCCATTGCATCGGCTATGATGAGTGATAAATTTTATCTATCAGCTTGATAAATTTTTCCATATTATTCAAATGTTTTTTCGTGTTACAATGTGACAGTATTATTTTCTAATCAGTAAGGTTGTTTCCTTTTTCTCCTTGCTCATTAGAGAGGAGGAAATCATTTTTGGATTGGTCAATTGTTGAACAATATTTTCCACTCTACCAGCAGGCCTTTTTCTTGACCTTTCACATTGCCTTCTGGGGAATTTTAGGTTCATTTCTTTTAGGACTGTTTGTGAGTATCATCCGACATTATCGTCTACCGATTTTAAGTCAACTAGCTGGTTGTTACATCGAACTTTCTCGAAATACACGCTCTTGATTCAGCTCTTCTTCCTCTACTTTTGGCTTACCAAGGATAGGAATCGTCCTTTCTTCAGAAGTCTGTGCAACCATTGGTCTCATCTTTTTAGGTGGTTCCTATATGGCTGAGTCCTTCCGAAGCGGTCTAGAAGCTGTCAGTCAAACCCAGCATGAAATCGGTCTCTCCATTGGGTTAACACCCAGACAGGTCTTTCGCTATGTGATCCTACCACAAGCGACCGCAGTGGCTCTGCCTTCCTTTAGCGCCAATGTCATTTTCCTGATTAAAGAGACGTCTGTATTCTCTGTAGTCGCTTTAGCTGACCTCATGTATGTCGCAAAAGATTTGATCGGACTCTATTACGAGACAGATATCGCCCTGACCATGTTGGTCATTGCCTATCTACTTCTCTTGCTACCGATTTCACTTCTCTTTAGTTGGATAGAAAGGAGATTACGCCATGCAGGATTCGGGAATCCAAGTACTCTTTCAGGGAAATAATCTTCTTCGGATACTCCAAGGCTTGGGCGTGACCATTGGGATTTCCATTATCTCTGTCTTCCTATCCATGATCCTTGGAACTTTACTCGGAATCGTCATGACTTCTCATTCAAAAAGTCATTCGTCTGCTCACTCGCTTTTATCTGGAATTTATCCGGATCATGCCTCAGTTGGTCCTGCTCTTTATCGTATACTTCGGCTTGGCCCGCAACTTCAACATAAACATTTCTGGTGAAAGTTCAGCTATTATCGTTTTTACCCTTTGGGGAACGGCTGAGATGGGGGATTTAGTCCGAGGGGCCATCACTTCTCTTCCAAAAACACCAGTTTGAAAGTGGACAAGCCTTAGGACTAAGCAAGGTCCAACTATATCGCTACATCATCATCCCACAGGTTCTCAGACGATTGCTTCCACAAGCTATTAACTTGATTACGCGTATGATAAAAAAACAACCTCCTTAGTGGTCCTCATCGGGGTTGTAGAAGTTACCAAGGTCGGCCAGCAAATCATCGATAGCAACCGCCTGACCATCCCAACCGCTTCTTTTTGGATTTATGGAACTATTTTTAGTCTTGTACTTTTATTGTTTGCTTCCCTATTTCCAAATTAGCAGGACTGTTAGAAAACCACTGGAGGAATTAATATGTCTGAAACCATTTTAGAAATCAAGGACCTAAAAAAATCCTTTGGAGACACTCCTATCCTCCAAGGGCTTTCCCTCAAGGTTCAAAAAGGGGAGGTCGTGGTGATCTTGGGGCCTTCTGGTTGTGGTAAGAGTACCCTCCTTCGTTGTATCAATGGCTTAGAAAGCATCCAAGCTGGCGATATTCTCTTGGATGGTCAATCCATTACCAAGAATCAAAAGGACTTCCACCTGGTCCGCCAAAAGATTGGGATGGTCTTCCAAAGTTATGAACTCTTCCCTCATTTAGACGTTCTCCAAAACTTGATTCTTGGTCCTACAAAAGCTCAAGGACGAGCCAAAGAGGAAGTCATCAAGGAAGCAGAAGAGTTACTGGAACGGGTCGGTCTCTTGGAGAAGAAACATAGCTACGCAAGGCAGTTGTCTGGTGGACAGAAGCAACGGGTAGCCATCGTTCGCTCCCTCCTCATGCATCCAGAAATTATCCTCTTCGATGAAGTGACAGCCTCTCTAGACCCTGAGATGGTCCGGGAAGTTTTAGAACTCATCAACGACCTGGCCCAAGAAGGACGGACCATGATTCTGGTGACTCACGAGTTACAGTTCGCACAAGCTATTGCCGATCGAATCATTTTCTTGGATCAGGGCAAAATTGCCGAAGAAGGAAGTGCTCACTCCTTCTTTACCAACCCACAAACCCAACGAGCACAAGAATTTTTAAATGTATTTGACTTTAGCCAATTTGGCTCATATCTATAAAGGAGATTTTTATGAAATTCATTAAACCAATTTTAGTTCTTTTTACCTTCGCTCTCGCTTTGCTCTTTATCACTGCATGTGGCTCCAGCAAGTCATCATCTTCTTCTACCGGCTCTAAAGCACGTACCATTGAAGAAATCAAGAAAAGTGGCGAGCTTCGTATCGCAGTCTTTGGAGACAAAAAACCTTTTGGTTATGTTGATAATGATGGATCCTACCAAGGTTACGATATCGAACTAGGAAACCAATTAGCTAAAGACCTTGGTGTCAAACCGAAATATGTATCAGTGGATGCGGCTAACCGTGCGGAATACTTGATCTCCAATAAAGTGGATATCACATTGGCCAACTTCACCGTAACTGATGAGCGGAAGAAACAAGTAGACTTCGCCCTTCCTTACATGAAGGTTTCACTCGGTGTGGTGTCTCCTAAAGATAAGGTCATCACTGATGTAAAAACAATTGGAAGGAAAAAAACCTTGATCGTAACCAAGGGAACTACTGCTGAAACCTACTTTGAAAAAGAACCATCCAGAAGTGAAACTTCAAAAATATGACCAATACAGCGATGCCTATCAAGCTCTCCTAGATGGACGTGGCGATGCCTTCTCAACAGACAACACAGAAGTCCTTGCCTGGGCCCTTGAAAACAAAGGATACGAAGTTGGAATTACTTCACTTGGTAATCCAGATACTATCGCACCAGCGGTTCAAAAAGGAAACAAAGAACTCCTCGATTTCATTAACGATGACATTCAAAAGCTTGGAAAAGAAAAACTTCTTCCACAAAAGCTTATGAAAAACTCTTCACCCAACCTACGGCGATCTCTGCAAAAAGCAGATGACCTCGTTGTTGAAGGTGGCGAAGTGAAATAACAAATAAAGACTCTATCGCAATGATAGAGCCTTTTTTCTTGTCAAAAACTGTTTTCCCTAGTATCCTTTGGTCGTTTCATCCAAAAGAAAGTAGCTAGTAGGACATCGATGGCTAAACAGAAAGATAGGATCTGTAGTGGCCACAGCAAGCTATAAAAGAATCTGAATGATTGACAACCAGATAATAGAGGGATTCTCTCCGTTTCCAGGCTCTCCGGATAAGAGCATAAATACTTGAAAAAGAGCCCCAAGAACCTGGACTAGTAAGAGAATGAGGTAGCAAATTTTACGGTTCATCACAATCTCCTCCCTCTAGACGAATCAGTGAAGCGTGAACTTAAAAACGAGCTTTCTTTTTAATTGTAGGTAGTGAGACAACAAGCCATTCTTAAATAAAGTCTGCCTCTGCAATAGCTTCTTTGACTACTTCCAATGGAAGATGGACTAGCTCTACTTCTTTTTCACGGTAGAGATACTCGGCATACTCATCGATGCGGTATTGATGGATATAAACTACCCGCTTGCAACCTACTTGAAGCAGCTGCTTGGTACAGTTGAGGCAAGGAAAATGGGTCACGTAGGCTGTGAAACCTTTGGGAATCCCCCGTTCGGCTCCCTGTAAAATGGCATTGACCTCTGCATGGAGGGTCCGAACACAGTGTCCCCTCCACCATGAGGCAGTCATGATCCAAGCAATGTTCTGTACCAGAGACAGAGCCATTGTAACCCGTCGCAACCACCTTATGATCCTTGACCAATACAGCACCCACCTTGGCCCGCTTACAAGTTGCTCGATTTGAAATTAACAAAGCCTGTGCTGCAAAAATACTCATCCCAAGCTAATCGTTTATGTCCCACAGTCTTGTCCTCCTTCATGAACATTCTAAATTTTTCATTATAGCACGAAATCAGCAAGAAAAAAAGGGAGTGGGAAAAGAACTCTGAAAAATTTAATAAGGTTGAAAAGGTTCCCCGAACCTTTTCAATTTTCCACACCCCGCATAGCTCCAACAGTCTGGGAGACTGTTGGAGCTTGCAGATAAAGGAAACTAGGTTTCCCTCATTAGGCTATCTTTGGAGCTTATTAGGCGAACAAAGACTTAGGAAACTTGCTTCACAAGTACTATCTACCACCTCAAAGCAGTGCTTTGAGCAATCAACCACTGCGACATACAGTCATTACTCTTAAACATTAAAAAGCTGGACAGTTTTTGCCCAGCCTCTTATAAAAAATTATTTACCAAGTTTTGCTTTAGCTGCATCTGCAAGAGCTGTGAAAGCTGCTGCATCGTTAACAGCCAAGTCAGCAAGCATTTTACGGTTTACTTCGATCTCAGCCAATTTCAAACCATGCATCAATTGTGAGTATGAAAGTCCGTTCATACGAGCTGCCGCATTGATACGTGTGATCCACAATTTGCGGAAGTCACGTTTCTTTTGACGACGGTCACGGTATGCATAGTAGTAAGAGTTCATTACTTGTTCTTTTGCAGTACGGAACAAGATGTGTTTAGCTCCATAGTAACCTTTAGCTAATTTAAGAATACGTTTACGACGTTTGCGTGATACAACGCCACCTTTAACACGTGCCATTTATATTTCCTCCAATATTTCCTAGAATTCTTTACTTACAAATACGCGATTATTTCAAGCGAGTAAGCATTGCTTTGATACGTTTGAAATCTCCTGAATGCACCATAGATGCTTTACGAAGATGACGACGTTGTTTCTTAGTTTTTCCGTGGAAACGGTGAGAAGTGTAAGCACGGAAACGTTTAAGTCCACCAGAACCTGTACGTTTGAAACGTTTAGCTGATGCGCGGTGTGTTTTTTGTTTTGGCATGATATTTTCTCCTTTTTTTAACTTTCTGACAGATTATTTCTTGTCAGTTGCTGGGGCCAACTGCATGAACATTTGACGACCATCCATTTTAGCACGTTGTTCGATGATAGCAATATCTTGAGTTGCTTCAGCGAAGTCGGCTAAAACTTTTGCCCCAATCTCTTTATGGGTGATCATACGACCCTTAAAGCGAATGGAAACCTTCACTTTGTTCCCTTTTTCAAGGAACTTGCGAGCATTGCGAAGTTTTGTATCGAAATCACCCTTGTCAATAACTGGGCTCAAACGAACTTCTTTCACGGTCACAACGCTTTGTTTTTTGCGTTGTTCTTTTTGTTTCTTCTGGTACTCAAATTTGAACTTACCGTAGTCCATAATTTTCGCAACAGGAGGTTTAGCTTGAGGTTGAATGAGAACCAAGTCCACATTAGCGTCGTCTGCAAGTGCTTGCGCTTCACCAAGTGGTTTGATACCCAATTGTTCGCCCTCAAGACCGATTAAGCGAACTTCACGTACACGAATTTCATCATTGATGAATAAGTCTTGCTTTGCTATGGTTTTCACCTCTTTTTTTATTTTAGAGAAAAACAAGAGCGGACTTGCTAACGCAAACCCGCACTACATGATTATAGTTCATTTCTGAAACTTGATCCGTAGGGGCCAGACAACGTTAGTCGCAAGGCGAGAAGTTCTCACTTCTGCTTTTCTCAACTTTTATATGATATCAAGTTTATGATGGATTGTCAAGGATTTTTTTTGCTTTTTCTTCAATAAATGCAACCACTTGATCAATCCCGACACCAGTCGTATCAAAATGAATGGCATCCGTCGCTGGTTTCAATGGCGAAACCACTCGGTGACTGTCTTTATAGTCCCGCTCAGCAATTTCTTTTTTTCAATACTTCTAAATCAGTTTCAATGCTCTTGCTCAAATTTTCCTTATAGCGACGTTCTGCACGTTCTTCTACAGAAGCCACTAGGAAAAATCTTCAATTCTGCATTTGGTAAGACAACCGTCCCAATATCACGACCGTCCATGACGATCCCACCTTGAGCGACGAATCTGTTGTTGCTGGGCTACCAAGCGCTCACGGACTGGAGCCAAGGCAGATACCCAGGAGACATTGTTGGTCACTTCATTGTCACGAATTGGATGAGTCACATCGACATCAGCTACGAAGACTAATTGCTGCCCGTCTTCAGAGCGCCCAAAGCTCACAGGGATACTGGTTCAGTAGATCAACCAACTGGTCAACATCTGCTTCGGTCAGATCATGACGAAGAGCCAGATAGGTCGTCGCGCGATACATGGCACCCGTATCAAGATAAGTGTAGCCTAAATTTTTTTAGCAATAATCTTAGCAACAGTTGACTTCCCGCTAGATGCAGGGCCATCAATCGCGATTTGAATCTGTTTCATAGCTTATCCTTTATTTAATCTTGACGACATCTCCTGGATTTGCATACCATGATCCAGTAGACATGTGAGATGGATTCAGTTGCTCTAATTCGGCGATCGAAATGCCAGCACGCGCCGCAATTGCTGCTTCTCCTTCACCAGCTAGGACTGTAATCGTACCTTCTTCAGATTCTTCTGCACTTGCTTCTTCTGTCTTTTCTGCAGCTGGAGCACTGCTTGCTGCAACGACTGTTGTTTCACCATTGTAGAAACCGCTCATTTGTTTCTTCTTATCGCTTCCACCTGTAGAAAGGTAAACTAAGAAGCAGACCATCGCTACAATAATAATAAAGAAAATAATCGCCAAGATGGTCAACAAGCGATCAGCTTTTATCCCATTTAATTTGTTTGTTCGTTTCAATGTTTCTTCTCCGTCATCATAAATTTCTTCTTCCCATGGCTCTTTCGGCATAACTTCCTCCTTGTGTTTTCCTGTTAAAATCATTACAATATAGATATGAAAAATAACCTTAATACCTGAACGTTGTATCGCATGTGGCCTTTGCCAAACATATTCGGACATTTTTTTGACTATCACGATAATGGCATCGTTAAGTTCGCCTCTGAGGATGAACGATTGGAAAAGGAATTTCCTACCGATGCTTCTATCCAAGAAGCGGTTAAAAATTGTTCAACCCGAGCTCTTATCAAAGATTAAGAGCTTTTTTCATTATCTGTATAGTAGAGTTGATAATAGTCCACATGGATAAAGTTATCTGTCAACTCAATCTCACCCTTAAAATGATCATTCAAGGCTAAGGCATTGATAAAGTATTTTTTGGGCCACTTACGCATACAGAAGGTCCGACTTCTTGATCCATCGTTGAAAATTAACTTGATGGAATTCTTTGTAACTTCCACTTTTTCAATCGATGAAATCGGAACTTTTATAGGAGTTAATGGATTCGCCGTGATAATCCGTAAAATCCCATCATCGTAGATCGTAAAATAGCGATGCACTCCTACAGCCAGCAAGGCCATAAAGAGAAAGAATGAAAAGAGTACCACCGTCGGGATACTGGAACTCTCATACATTAGAGCTAGTCCAATAAAGACGGGTATAACCGATAATGACCAATAGGTAATCAGCATGGATAAATCAGGCTGCCAATGGTATCGGATTTTCCCAAAAATCTTAATCATATGCGGAACCCCCTCCTACTAGTTTAGCATAAAATCAACAAAAATAGAACAGGAAAGCCTGTTCTATTTTTAATAATTTAAGTTATCAAATAACCTGATCAAAACGGTAGGAAATTTGTAAGCATGAATCAATTTTTGGCAGTAGGTACTTTGAAGAAATCTTTTGATAAATAGCCTTTGCCACTAATCAAATCATATTCAACCATTTTGAGATCCTCAGCGATTTCCAACGCTTCTCCTTCTAAAGCTTTTTTGTCAACACTTGCTTTCTTCAACACTTCCGTCAAGAGAGCATAGTAAGGTGAGACTTTAGAGTTGGTCTGTTCAAAGACCATAGCAGAGAAATCACTCGAGTTGACTAAAGGATAGTCTAATTTAGGAGCATCGAAATTACTCCAAATAAAGTAGTCTGTTTGGTATTGACCTTCTGGATAGTTCTTAAAGGCAGATTCTGGATACAAACCAGGCAAATGATCCCCATAGAAGACAACTGTAATCTTTTTATCGATTTTGGATAGCTTTTCTAGGAAATCTTGGGTGGCATTGTCAGTATGATATAACATTCTGATGTATGCAGATAATTGCTTATTTGCATTATCAGAAAATCCTGGATAAGTTGCGTTCATATCAATTGGATTAGGTTCACTCCATGGTGTATGATTTTTGCATCGTCATTACTGAAAAAGAATTGACTATTTTTTTATTCATATTTTTTTAGTACTAATTGGTAAGTAGACTCATCACTATAATTCCCACCTATATTGTAACCCTCTTTTCCTTTATTACCATAATGAATAAATTTAGCAAAGTCAAGGTTTCCATAAATAATATTACGCGAATAATTACTAGGACTAGCTATATGTATGACAATCCGATTATTAGAATTGAAAGAATTACTTATTGAAGGAAAGTAATTCATGACCGGAGCAACTTGTGTATATAATATAGAAATGGAAGGTGATAAGTTATACATAGGTAAACCAGTTAAAGTTTGAAACTCCATATTAGCAGTTCCACCTCCATAGCCATCCGATTTCATTAAACCACTTGTCGTCCGTTTTTTTACTTCTTGGATTTTAGGAATAGGATTAGATGATACTCTCACATCCTCAATACGCGAAGGATCAGAAAAAAACTTTCACTTAATACATAAATGACTGTTTGTTCGTTTATATTCTCTTTTCTGGTTAGATTTATATCACCCGCAACTTTTTTTATATTTTTGTTCAATTTTTTTGAATAGAACTTTTACTATAGTTTTTTTGGTTTTTATCATAACTTCTGATGTTAAATGAGAAAACCAAACATATGATAATGATTTAATTTGAGCATTCGTTGTATTTCCAAACCAAGAAATATCATGTTGATTGTTTAAAATACCAATTACAGGTATACTGTCATCAACCTTACCATCTCTTCTCTGTTTAAAAACACTATAAATACCAATGAAGAATGAAAAGATAGAAATTATTACAATTCCTCTTAGATAATAATTTTTCCAATACTCTCCCATAAAGTAATATTTTTTTCTACAAAACAAGTACAAACCCAAAAAAATACTGCAACTATTAAAAAACGCATAAAAAATACGATTGAGGCCCAAGCGAATCGAGACATAATACCTGGATGCATCAACCAACTTAAATCACTTGGCAAAAATAGGCTCTTGCCTATATTGAAACTTAAAAATAGCTAGCTATTGATATACCAATGATTAAAAAAATACACTTAATAGAGTACTTAATAAAAAAACTCATTAAATAAACAATAAATAAGTAAAAAAATAATGCAAAAAAATACAAGTACTTGAAAAGGCGGTTGCACCAGGAAATAAATTTCTACCTAAAATAGTAACATCCGTTCTAATACTATTTTGAATCGTATAATTAAAGGTGATAGCAAAAAAGAACTACAGACTAAGGCAAAGACTGAATTTAGGGTCTATTTCTGTATAATTCATCAATACCAATAATACTACAAAAAACAAAAGGAAAAAAAGTATGATAATTAAAAGAATAATAAATTTATCTAATTCCATTAAATATGAAAAACTGGTTTTTAATCAGACCGTCTGTAAATAAACCTCTTAAATAACTAGTTTCCGGTAATATTTTATAAATTTTTGAATCAGTTAGACAAAAACCTATTAACATGAAGCTGTGGAATAATATTGAGTAATATTCCTTGTACTCAGAAATTTTAATAGCCTATTCTCAAAAATAGGGCAATAAATTGAGATTACATAATGATAAATAAATGCAATTAAAAAAATATAGAAAAAAGAAATAGAAGAAAATTAACTTGAAAAAAAGTCATTCGCTTTTAAAAAGAAAAAAATATTATATTTTAAAAACATTTACATTTCTACTGCATTCAATAATATACGACCCTGATAAGTATAGTAAGTATATAATACCACTCTTAATAAAAAAGTATCTTGACCAAATTTTTGATAGGACAACGGATATAAAACTAATACTTATAAAAAAAGGAGTAAGGGAGCATAATGAGAATACGAAAAAATATAAAATTGAATGAGTGGAATTGAAAGGTAGATAATAATTAAAATTGACAACTAACAATAAAATAAAGCTCACTAAGAATAAGCATAATTTAATGTATTGGTTTTTAATAAAGTTAAGCATCTTATGTTCTAAATATTCTCCTAACTAACTTTTTTTATTCTTGAAAAAAATCTTTATTATCTACCGTCGCATCAGTTATACTATATACATTTGAAATCAATTGTTCATTTAAAACCGACATAGGAAAAATCAGTTAAATTGTTGATTTGACTCTTTATGTAATTAGTCTGTTCAGAATTAACTTGAAATACCTTAACTTTTTATAAATGGTACTTGTTGATTAAGAATTTCTTCGGGTCTATAATAAGAAAAATCAGGGTGAATTAGATTACCTGCATCTTCATTTATAGTATTAAAAACCACACCGTATTTAAATCCAGATTTAGTTAGAATACCAGTAAATCTTGTCTCGTAACGATCAATCACACTTCTTATATTTTCATAATCCCTAATACTTGTCCAAAACTTTTGAAAAACTTTTGACGACACAACTTGACGGGAATAAGAAACAAAATAACTCTGAAGATGTTCCTTAAAATACTTTGTTTTTCTAAAATTAGTCATTCCCCAAAAATCAATATCTACTTGTTTTTCAAATTTTTCGAAATACTCTTTTAAATCCCACAAGGGACCAATACATGTATCGTTCATCAAGGTAACCGAATCATAATCTACCAAGGAATTAAATCCTATATAATTCATACCATCTCGCCAGGCAGCAAAATCATACCCAATATTCTCTCGTTGAACAACTTCTTTAATGCCAATTTTTCGTAGGGATTTTAAATGTTCAGTTGATAAGTAACTATTCGATATCAATAGAATACGCGAAAAAAGTGGGGAAAGTTTTTCCAATTGATATAAAACATGACTACTTAAATCATCAGACTTATTGTAGTGAACATAAAGTAAAATTCTATTCATCTACATCATCTCCCATTTCCCATTCCTTTGCAGTAATCCGGTAGCAGAATCTTTCGCTGACAAATCATCATCTAAAATATCTGTTCGATTTAATAAAATTATAGGTGAATTATCTCCCTTTGCAAATGCAAGCATTGTATTCGAACTATCTCTTACTGAAACTTGAAGTTTTAATTTGATATCATTCAAGCTTGATAAACTACAAGAATAGCGGAAATTCTTTCTCCCTTTTCCATCAGTTAATAAGTCTAAAGAATTATCATTATATACCCAAAGACCGCGATCAATTTCAGTTAGCGAGAAAGCTATGTAAGTTTTTATGTCTTGATTAACATCATATGACACCTCAAACTCAATGGGATCTTCAGGACTTGACATTTTATTCGAAAGCAATTTTATATTTAAATTGCTTACAGCCGCATCCTCAATTGTAACATCATCATTTGAAACTTTTTGATTTGTCTGCATTATCATAACTATATTGATTTGCAACATCATCAGGATTTCCAACTACTTTTAACTAACCCATTTTTCAATTAAAACAGCCTTATTACAATATTTTTTTTACAGCATTCATATCATGGGTAACAAGAATTGTCGTCTTACCTGATTTTTGCGTTCCATAAAGTAATCATTACACTTACGTTGGAAGGCCTCGTCTCCTACTGCAAGGACCTCATCCAAAATCAAGATATCACCTTGGGCCTTAATCGCGACCGAAAAGGCCAGACGAACCTGCATCCCTGATGAGTAGTTCTTAAGTTTCTGGTTCATGAATTCATGCAACTCGGCAAAGTCTACGATATCCTCATACATAGCATCAATCTCTGCTGTTGAGAAGCCCAGCATAGCGCCATTCATATAGACATTTTCTCGACCGGTCAACTCTGGGTTGAAGCCGACGCCAAGCTCGATAAAGGATACCAGTTTACCATCGATGGTGACAGAACCTTTTTCCGGCACATAGATTTCAGAAATAATTTTTAATAGAGTAGATTTTCCAGAACCATTTCGTCCTACAATACCATAGAAATCTCCTTTTTTAACTTCAAAAGAAATGTCACGTAAAACTTCTTGTTTTTTGTAACCCTTAATCCCCCTAAATCGGTTTACTAAAGTTGTTCGTAAACTTTGAGTCGATTCAGTTGGTAACTTAAAGTATTTGCTGACATGGTCAACTTTAACTGCAATATTACTTGACATTATAAAATCTCCGCAAATCGTTTAGAATTTCTGTTAAATACAATAACTCCAATAATAAATACAACTATTGGAATACAATATGGAATACATGCAATTAACTTATTATCAAACAAGTCCCAGCCACGAGGATTGACTGGATCAATAATATAGTGACGCATATCTTGCAAAATTTGTGCAATTGGGTTCATCATCAATAGTTTTGCAACATCAGTATGATTTCGTTGTAATAAATATGTAATTGAATAAATAATTGACTCGCATACATTCCAGCCTGTAGAACTACTTCCCAAACTGGACCTATATCACGGTATTTAACAAATAGAGCTGATAGGATAAAAAGCAAAGCCTCAAGGAAAAGAAACAAAATCTCAATAAATAAAGGAATGATAACAAGAGTATGAATCCCAAATGAGACATTATTAATCAAGGCGAAAGTAAATACAACTAATAAATTAATCGAGAAGTTGATAGTCGCTCCTAGTACCGATGAAACAACAATAGTCTGTTTTGGAAAATTCAACTTTCTCAACAAATCGCCTCTTGAAACAATAGACAACATCCCATATTTGTCGCTTCTGTAAAAAGCTCCAAAAAAATCATCGACAAAAAGCAATCCAACTGCGTAGTGGGAGTTCCATCATCAAATCTTAAGAATCGAACAAATACCACATACATGATACTAAACATCATCAAGGGTTTCAGAATTGACCAAAGATAACCGATCGCTGATCCTTGGTAGCGTAATTTAAAGTCTGTTTTAATTAATTCTCGTAATAAAATTCGATTTTTCTGACTAAAAACGTCAAACATTATTTTTTACCTCGATATGCAAACTTTGTCAGAATCAAGCTGGTAAACACAAAGGTGTGAAAAAGCCCGGTTCTTCCGATAACCATACTGACGAATCCGTCTCAAACGTTCTTTTAGTGGAACGTCCATGATGGTCACAAAGTTTTCAATAATTTCTTTATTTTGGGGACTGACTGGCAGATTCAATAAATTTTTGCTTGTTCTTGACTGGACTCGATAAGCTTCCAATATTTAGCAAAAAGAATATGAGGGCGAACCCAGTTTTTAACCCGTTTTCTTAGGGTTCGAGCTCCAAGAACGTTGCTACTGTGCTGACGGTACAGTTCTGTCGGCTGATCGATATAGATCAACTTTCCAAAGGCAGTTGCCAACAAGGCCAAGTACCAGTCATGCATAAGGAGTGCATGTTTTTCTTGACCTGTCCATAAGTCCGCCAGGGCATGGTTAATCATGGCTACCCCACCAGTTACTGTATTTTCCGTCAGCTCTTGAATCAATTCTGTATTGGCATGATCAGACTGGGTGCGAATCATACTCTCATGTTGCACGTTCAAGTTTTCATCGACCACTTTTAAATCTGTGTAGACCAGCAAAGGGACTTCTTGAGGGTGCTTGGCCGCTTCTGCTACTTGAAGAGCAATTTTTTCAGGAAGCCAAACATCATCTTGATCACTGAAGCAATAAAGATCAGCTTTTTCATATTTCAAGAGGGCATGGAAGCTTTTGATGACACCAAGATTTTCGATAGCACCTTGATTGATAAAGCGAATGCGCTCATCCTGGGCCACCAACTCTTGAATAATCTCCACCGTACCGTCGGTTGACCCATCATCTCGGATCAAGAGTTGCCAGTCTTGATAAGTCTGGTCTTGGATACTTTTGACCTGCTCTTTTAGATACTGTTCACCATTATAGGTGGACAACAAGATATTTACTTTCATGATAAGAATAATTCCTCGTACTCACCTACAATTTTTTCCCAGGTAAAGTTTTGCTTCATATTGTCCTTGGCACGTTGACCCCATTCAGATACATCTTCTAAAGAATCAACCTGGTCGATCAAATGCGCCAAATTCCCAGCTTCTTTGGTCCAATATTGAGCTGTGTCCTTTGCAACTGTTTGGTTAAAGGAGACTCCTAAAACCAAATTCAGATCCGTATGAGCAAGAGCCTCTAAGAGACCCGGATTGGTTCCGCCCACTTCATGACCATGGATATAGGCAAAGGATTCTTTACGGATATACTTCAATAGGTCTTGATCATAGACCGTTCCTACAAACTTGACGCGCGGATCCTGATCAAATCCTGTTCGAGCTCGGAGTTCTTCAAAATAAGGATTGCCTTCATGGTTACAAATAATCACCAAATCCCGCTTGGTGGAAGAGGCCATAAATTCACGAATGGCAGTCTCATAATTATTTTCTGGGACAAAGCGACCCAAGATCAAGTAATAGTTCTTCTCTTGTGTCTGCCACTTGTGATAGAGTTCTCTGACCTTTCTATCCTGACTGGTCAGGTTGGTCGGAGATAAGTCCGTCCCATAGGCAATATAAGTCGTCTTGGACCAAGGATAGGCTTCCTTGATATAGGACTCAATACCTGGGTTGTCTGAAATTACCAAGTCAGCGTGGCGCGTCATGATCTTTTCAGAATACTTGAGATAGGCTTGGATCGGTTTAGCCCACTTGGCCCGCTTCCACTCCAGTCCATCTGGGTTGATATAGAATCGTCCACCCATCTTATGGATCTTACGCGCAAAAAGGCGCCACAAAGGCTCCAATTGTATTGCCCAAGACGTAAAAAATTGGCTGTTCAATTCCTTGTTTCTTAATAAGCTTCAAAGCATAGTTGATGGCCATCATATCATAGGCAATGACACGCGCAGGCCCAAGCTTAGGGGCTTTAATGGTAAAACAATCGACACCCTTGTAGTCAAAATGTTGATAAGCTTGATCATTAGAAAGGCAGGCAACATGGTATTGATATCTGAAGACACTTTATGCGAAACCAATTGGTCCACAAAAGTCTCAAAACCGCCATATTGAGCCGGAAGCCCACGACTTCCGATAATAAAAACATGTTGCATAGAGTTCCCTTTCAAATCATTCACAGTCTATTCAATTATACCATTTTCTAGGCTTTTTTTCCTAATCCAAACAGAAAAGGGAGTGCCACAGAAGGAGCTTTAAATAAAATTCCTTCTGTAATACTCCCACTATGATAAAGAATTCTAACCCAGTTTCTTCAGTCGAAATATTTTTTTAAAAGCAGATCTTACACTCTTTATTAGAGCTTTTTCGGCTGTTTAAAAAAATCTGTATCTTTCAGATTTACTTTTTTTTGACGCAATTCATCATCCTCAATCTTTTCAGTAATATTAGCATAAACTCTCTCAAGAGAATATCTCTCTTTTAAACATGGAACTGATTGTACTGCTTCAAATTTCTCTTGGTCAAATCCATCAAGGACCTCTGAAATCATTCTAGTTAAAGCATCTAAATCACCCAAAGGGTAGATACGACCTTGCTCTTTCATATATTCAAAAGCAGATTTATGTCCCGCATTATCTGATAAAATTGTTGGAATACCATTTAAAACAGACTCAACATAAACAAGACCAAACGTCTCCATACTAGATGGAAAAACAGCTAAATCCTTATCAGTAATCTCCGACCAAGGATCATCTAAATACCCCAAAAATGAGATATTTTTCAAATCTTGCTCTGCAATATAATCATCACAGAGTTGTTTGTAATCCTCATCCCATGCGCCTAAAAAAATACAAGTTCAGTTCCTGCTCGATTAAGCATCTGAAAAGCTTTAATTAACTCAAGCTGATTCTTTCTCTGAGTCAAGCGACCAACCGAAACAATACGATGTTGGTCATTAGATTCAGCTTTTATATCTTCTTTTGGTTCAATTTGAGTATAAGGTGCAAAGGAATAAATCTTCCTATTTGGAAAAAATACTTTTCTAAATCCTCAGTTAAAGCTCCTGTTACAGCAAAATATTTCATCAGAAAAACTTATCTATAAAGTCTAGTTTTTTTCTTTGTAGTAACCGAACTCCCCTCAGGAAATTCATGAATCAACCAAAAATGTTTGACATTCTCAAAAAGTCGCAAGAAGTGCTCCTTGAAAGACGTTGACTGTATTACTGATGACAAGTTCCACCTTGTTATCTACAATAATATTTTGAATATCTTTGACATTTTTATTATAAGAATTCACTCGTATAAAATGATTAGCTGGCAAACCACCCGGTGCTTCTTCCCACCACCATTTGACAGCTGAAAGACCATAGGTCTCAATCCCTTTTTCTGAAGTCCTACTTGATACTCTTCTTGAGATGGAACTTTTATAATCAGGAAAAAAACGTTTAATACACGATAACCTTTTTTTCACAAGAAATTCCATCAGATTCACAATTGAAATTTCAGCACCATTATCCAACGTTCCTGTTGGTGAAATGAATAGAATTGTTTTGGCCATAATTTTCTCCTACATCCAATAGAATGGAATTATCAAAAAAATGGAAATTAGAAAAATTTACTAGTAGTGTTATGGTTGAAATTTTTTTAAAAACTTTTATTTTGCGAGATTTCAAAATTTCCTAAATTTGCCACTAAAGGTAAAAAGAGGATTAAAAATGGTGTAAAATATCTCCCTTGAGAACCAACTGAAACAGAAGCCCCGTGTCCAAGAACAATCGGTGTCCATTGAAGGTACATAACTGTTACAGTAGCTAGAACTTGAATTGGAAACAACTAGGTCAGTAAAAAAATTGAAAAAAATCTTTTGAAAAGAAATCTTTTTCATTAGCTAAGAAAAATTAAAACCAATACTGCTATATCTATAAAAAAATCAGCCATAGAGGTAACTGCAATGTAAAGTTTCCTAAATAACCAAAAAAACTCCTATTGTGAGAATAGAATTTAAATCTCCATTTTGCCTTGCATTTACAAAGTGTATTTAAAAAGGACATGAATATAATGGACGAGACCACCTTCATTTCTCATTAAAAAAATTGTAAAATGAAACCTATTGTTATAAGTAGTAAAAGATAAAAGACAAACTTATATCTAGAAACTATAATCTTTAATGACTTAAACGGTCTATTTAAAACTTTTAATACACCCCTAAATTCAAATGATACAAAAGGTATCAAACCTAATAACAAAATATTATTTGGTTTTGTTGCTAGAAGCAAAATCGCAAGACCTATCACTTGAACAAAAATTACGATTGGTAAATCGTTTCGAATAGGCGATATTCGTGATAAAAACCAAAAAGCCAACATCACTTCCAAGTAATTCATCACATCATAAGAAAGAGATGAAGCTTGTTGGACCATAATTGGTAATAGTGATATAAACATCAAGGCTGTCTTTCCATACTTAAAATAACGTATTAAAAAGTATAACCCAAGTATATAAGCTAAAGCATTAAAGATACGCCCCTATATAAATGATCATCCCAACCGAGGGACTAATCCAACTTCCTATCGTCATCCCAATTAATTGAGGTAAAAAGAAATCGTTTTTAGACTAATACCAAATTTAAATGGCTCATTCTTCATTTTCAATTTTGCGTGCTAGAAGTTGTTTATATTCCCTTGGTTTGACCTTATCACTACTTGGTATCTCATCCATCCACTTAAAGGAATTCTCCGTTGGTTTTGTGTATAGTCTCCCAAGTCATACGCGCGTGGTTCATTTCATCTGGCACACGATTAATCGGAAACAGAAACATAAATGAGAAAAATAAAAATCGTTGCTAATATGAAAAATAAATTTTCAACTTTTTATCTGTTTAATTCTGTTCAAAAATAAGTCACCATTTCATCTTTCTTGCTTAAGGTACAATTTTCAAGGACTGCTCGGTATGCTGATTCTGCTAAGTTTTGCCTTAATTCTGGAGATAAAACTAAAGCTTCTAGCTTGTCAAACCACTGATCATCAGTAGCTAACAGACCTGTTTCACCATCAATAACCATATCCGAGAAAGCTCCTATCTTGCTTGCTACTGTTGGTACTTTCACCAAAGCGACTTCAATCCACTTAATCTCAGATTTGGCACGATTAAAGATAGAATCCACAAGCGGTGCCAGGTTAATATCAACCTCGCTAATCAATACAGGTAATTTGTCCCAGTCCACATAATCGTGAGTGACAATTTGATTTTCAAAGGGCTTCATATCTTTTGGAGTATCAAGAATTCCGACAATATGTAATTGAACATTACTGTATTTTTTAAGCAGTTGCTTAATAGCTGGTTTAATCAATTCAAAATTCTCATTATGACTTATTGAACCAGAGAAATAACCAATCTTAACCACGTCTGAGACATGAGAATAGTCCTTAAGAAATTGACTACTGATAGAGATTAACTCATCAGAGGCTAGATTACGATTCAACAAAAACCTTGCTTTTGATACTTCTTCAACTCTTTTTGCAACTGATTCGTTGAAGTAATAGCACCGTCACAGTTCTCTAGCATATAGCCATAGTTTCGAACATTAGCATCATAATTTTCCTTCTCATGGCGTGGTAATCCTTTAGTATAACTCAATTGATCAGTATATAGCGTATCAAACACCAAATCATCAATATCAAAGAAAATTGGTTTTCCATAGTCCTTTGCCAAATGGCAAAGACGGAGAAGTTCAGGAGAAATTGGTGACCGATATATAATAATATGACTTGCATTTTGAGCTTGAGTCAATTCGAATTCTGATAAATTTACTACCTTAACTTCAAATCCATGTTTCCGTAATTGCTCTGCTTTGTTTAAAACACGATAGCGCGTACATTGTGGAATAATATTTTCAACACCATCAATCAATAAAATATATTGTTCACGAGGAACAGCTTTGAATTTATTGACAATTTCTTGCAAAATTGACACTGGGTAATCTGTCTTCTCAGCAACATACTCTAGCAAATCCGGAACTTCTGACTCACGCTCAAGACCTTGCCACAAGAATTGATCCTCATCATAATTTTTTTCAAAGCTGTGTATTTGACCAAAGGGCTACCTGCTTTTAAGCATCCTCAACGGGTGAATATACATAGCAGAATCTTCGTATTCTTGCACCACAGCATCGAAACGATAACCTAAATCAGAAAAAAATACTTGGTAAAAACGCGTCTCATGTCGACCAATAGCCTTATCGCGAGAATCTGTGTCTGTCAAATGTGTCCAATATTCATAAAAAAAGCATCATCATTTAACATGAGCTTTTCAATAACTAGAAAAATACGACTGAAGGTGCTTAGGAATATAGCCGTATGGGTTCTCCTTAGTAACATCTTCTTGCTCTTCTCCAAATGAAATACCCCAGAAATCAAGATGCTTATCAGTCATCTCTTGACAAACTTGAGACAGATCCCTCATTGGTCCAATATTGGTATCATTGACCAAGAACAGTTGATCGTAATCTTTAAGCGTATCTTTACCAAGAGCAAAGATCCCCTCTCTAAAGGCTGCTGTGTCATATCCCTTATTGTGACGAGTCAAAACTTGTCCATAGGGTTCAAGTGTATTGATATCCTCAACATGAAGCTGACCGTTTACAACAACAATGACATCATCCACCAACGAGGACAAGGCCTGTAAAAAAACGTAATTTGTATTCTTGCAACCGATTTTCAGATTCGAAAATGACATAGACTAGCGCTCTTTTACCAGTAAATGACAGAGCAGACCGTTGACTATTTCTAAGACGACGTAACCGACGAACCTTAAGTGGGGTCACATGACGACGTAATCTAACAATTTTATCCTTTGTAGCATTTAAATAAGACTTGATTTTTTTCGTGGATTTTTTTAATAAAACCTTCGTGATTTTAATAGGTTTAATCAGAGAATTCCCTATACGATACGAAAGAGAACTTCGAATCAGTTGTATCTCTTTACGAGCCTCTTTCAATTCTACTACTTGCGTTTGACTCTTACGATTAAGCTGTTTCTGCTTTCTTTTGTAATTCTTTTACATATTCAGAAACATCATTATGGTGACTTATTAAACTTTCTAAACGATCTTCTAAAGTCAAGAGATTATCACAAACTGCTTTATAAATGTCATGAGGAAGCCTATCCAGATATTTCTCAAGAACTTCGAGATAGATCTCATAATGATATCGTACGGAGTCCCTTTTTGAAATCGAATCTTTCTCAAAAAAACGCGATAATTAAGCTTGGTATTCGGCTGATATACTGCTTTAGCACCATTATTAATAATGAGGTTCAAGAAAAAAATCATAGTCTTCAAGTTTTTTTCCCTGAAAGTTTTTTTCATCATAATAGATACCCTTTAATATTGTTTTTACTAAAGAACAGTTTGAAATATAGTTTGATTCCAATAAGTTATGTAAATCAAACTCTTGTGCTTTTAAATAGGTTTCATCTTTTTCAAAATTGTATAAATCACAATACACTATATCCGCTTGATGATTATTCGCACAATCATATAACTCCTCTACATATCTATCATCCAAGAAATCATCACTATCTACGAATAAAAAATAGTCCCCATTTAAAAGATTGAGTCCTTTATTCCTTGTTCTCACAACACCTATATTTTCGTGAGATTCAAATATCGTCACAAAAGGCGATTCTTTCAAAACCTCCTGAATAACTTCTGAGGAAGAATCTGTCGAACCATCATCAAGAACAATTAATTCAATGTTACGATAGGTTTGGTTAAAAATACTTCGCAAACATTGTTCAATGTAATTTTCATGGTTGTAACATGTTACAACTACTGATATTAATTTAGTCATTTTTCTATCCATTTCGATATTTATTCTAAAAAAATCAAAGTTTAATAATAAAAATATTTATGATACACTTTTTATTCACAAAAAGCATACTAACCTCAATCTTTAAAAAAAGAGTACATATAATACTAATTATACTACAGTTTTTTTAAAAAAATGGAAAAAAACACATTAATAATAAAAAAAGTAGAATGAATCTACTTCTAATTAATTTTTCTATGTTTTATCTTTTAAATAAATTTCATTTATAAACTTACAGGTTATTATGAAAAACACTTAACATTATTGGTAAATAGGTCCTAGTATCTGAAGCATACAAAGTTGGTGAAAACGAAATAACCATACGTCCCAACAGGCCAATTATAAACAAATAGGAAAAGCCAAACCTTATCTTTAGAATCTGAAAGACTCCATATAATAAACAGTAAAAATAAACAATATAACAAAATAGAATAGAACTGCTCCAAAAATAAACGAAATTAAATTCAAATGTTCCACTTTCTCTGGCAAGCTTACTAACAGCGGATAGCGTGAACAATATACTTCTCCATTCAAATTTATGACTTAATATAGTTAATAAAACAACTGTAGAAAGTATAAAAACTAGTAAAAATTATTTTTTTGTAAATAGATAAAAATTACCGAAACAATTAAAAAAATAAAGTTACAAATGCAAATGAGACAGATAATAGTCCATCTCCCGTTTCTAAAAATGCCTAGACCCACCTTTTTGAATACTATTTAAATTAATAAAATTTGGAAACCAAGAATCTACATTTTTCATAAATCTTATTGTGTTTCCAGGAGCTAATTTCGCTGATAGGATCCCTAATGAAGCAACCACAACAAATAGAATATTCCAGTTTCTGTCACTGTTAATCTTCCAATCTCTAATGAGTTCAAAAATAATCCAAAGAAAAGCATAAATTGCTAATTGTTCTTGCATGACAGCGAATACAAAAACTTACAAAAACTAGCAATCTTTACCAACAAGTTTGATGAATGACGAAAATAAAGAGAAAAATAACATGAATGAAGCAGGAAGAATATAATTTACATAGGTCGGAATTGATCCTGCACTCAAAAATTCACTTGCAGGAATACAAATGAATATTAAGAACCCTGGAAGCCATGGAAGTTCCTTTGAGAACTTTTTGCTAGGTAATAGGAATACAAACGTTGCCAAAGCAGACACAATGACAAATAGTTTTTCATGAACAGAAAATAAAAGTGTTGCTGATTCAATTAACAGTCTGCTACTCCATGTAAAAATAACGATCAATTCCAAAATAGAGATAATTATATTGAAATTCTTCTGCGTATTTCAAAAATGCGGTTTGATCTCCAACTGGTGTAATTTTATTATTAATATAATACTGTATTGCATACAACACAGATACGATAAATATATATAAATAAAAATCTTTTACTGTTTTTTTCATTTTTTTCTCCCTAAACATAAAAAAACTAATTATTTGAATGTTGACTCTTCACATATTGTCTCATCAACAACTTGGCCATCCATTTTGGCCAGAAGAGTTCATACATGTATAGATCTTCTTTACTACGCGTATTGTCTGCAATGGTTTTTGATGTTTCAGACTCTCCATGGATACGGTGGCACATGAGTTTGTCAGATACATAAGCAAAACGACCTTTATACTCGCTGATCTTATACCATGCGTACCAATCCAAACTCACTCTCATTCCTTCATCAAAATAGAAATTCTTCAAATTTTCTCGATTATAGGTAACTGCTGGACAACAAATCGGATTCCCAAAAGCCATCACACGGTTTCGCCAAAAGTGACTAGCAGGAAAAAGATTCATGGTTTTTAACATCAAGGTTTTGATCTTCAGATTTGTATTCGCAGGAATTTTATGGCCATCTTTTTCTTCAAAAATAATCAGAATACCCAATCAACACATCTTGATTTTTTTCCATCTTAGCCAAAACTTTCTCAGCATAGTCCGGATCATAATAATCATCCTGATGGGCAATCGTAGCATATTTTGTCTCTACAAAAGACATGGCATTATTCCAGTCCTTACCAATTCCTCCACCTTGTTTGGTATAAAATGGAATATCATATCGCTGACAAAGTTCTTTGATCGAGTCCAGTGGTGTTGAACTATAACAGATAATCTGTGATTGGAGAGTTTGATTCTTCAAAGATTGAATACAAGCTTCCAAATATTCGCTCTCTCCATAAGCACAGATCACCCAAGTATGATTACTGTTCATCATTCTCCTCTTTCGTTTCTACATGACTTTTCAAAAATAGACAATTCTTGAACTAAATGCTTTTATCTGTTCTTTTTGTTTTGACAAAGTCATGGTTTGTAAAAATCCAATAACCAACAGGAAAAAAATAGTAAGAGACAATAGAAAAATTGGAGGTCAATTCAAATCCAAGTAATTTAGCAAAGTATCCAGGAATAGAATCAAACACTGAAATAACAATCATGACAAGACTGATAACAATCCACATGAATGCCTGTTCAAATAATATATTATTTTTGTTGATATTTCTAATGACTAAATAAAGGAAAAAGATTGAGGGCTATCAACATCACAATAGATAAAACTGACATTATTCACTCTCCTTCATAAAAGTCGCGATAAGAATTGACGAACACACTTCTATCATGTAACGAATGGATTTAATTGGCGTAATGGAAGAAACACCTCCAGTACGTTCAAACATATTTGCTGGTCGTTCAACAACACGATATTTACGTTTCAAAAATATGAACAATAGTTTCTGGTTCAGGATACTTGATTGGATAACGCATAGCGAACTGTTTAATAACAGCTTTATCAGCTAAACGGTAGCCTGATGTTGTATCTAAAACTCTTTGGCCTGTTGTCCATTTGATAAGATTAGAAATCACACCGATTCCAAAGCGTCTCATAAAAAGTCGTTTGAAATTCTGATTTAACGTCACCAACAAAACGAGATCCGATAACTAGGTCTGCCTCGTTTTTTTGAATTGGTTCTAGCAAGTCTGATAAGGATTCAATATCATGCTGACCATCGCCATCAAATTGAACTGCTACATCATAGTCATGCTCTAATGCATATTTGTATCCTGTTTGAACCGCACCACCAATACCAAGATTCATCACAAGATGAACAGCATTAAAATGATTCTCTTCTAGAATTTGTTTTGTCTTATCTGTTGAGCCATCATTGATAACAACATAGTCCAAATCAAAATCAACTTTCTTGCGGAAATTCAAGATACTTGTTACCGTGTCGAAAAATGCTTTTCCTCCTCATTGTAGGCAGGAATTATCATTAAAAACTCTCAACTACTTTTCCTTTCCTTTACAGTAAAATCTCGAAAAACAGTGAAACTAATCTCAAACGTTCTAAAGTTCTAAAAGCCATTACAGAAATAACTGTTTGAATTCTTTCTCCTGTTATCTCAGATGAAAATGGTGTTAAATTTGAATCAATACCTTCTTTAGAAACCCATTCTTTAATTCTTCTATATTGATCCATAAATGACGAACTTGAAGCGGCTCTTCCAGAAAAGAGTAAATACCAAATGTAATATCGTTTAATAAAAATAGCGAATATATTTTGAATCGCCAGCAACTTGAAGCAAGTGACTCAGGAAATACACAATATCTATATTCGGATTAAAAGCCTCTTTGAGATGTGTTTGAGATACTCTTCTCATTAAAAACCAATTATAACCATTATAATCAATTATTTTAATTCTTTCTGTTAAATTGTAAGCAGTCAAAGTAAAGATAACATCTTCACCTATTGGATAATCAAAGAACTGGATATTATTATCTGTTAAAAACGAAGTTCGATAAATACGTGCCCAAGGTGCAACGACTATATACTTAGACCATTCAGATTGTGTTAAATCTTGCTTAAAAAGTGTCTTCATTTCCTGATTAACGCGTTTATAACCACCAAGAACAATATCTAGTTGTTCTTGGTCTATTTCATTATAAAAAAACGCTCTAAATAATCCGAATCAACAAAGTCATCATTATCGATAAAGACAACATATTTCCCTTTAGCAAGTTGTATACCCTTATTTCTAGTTTTAGCAACTCCCTCATTTTCTTTATCTATTACTCGGATAAAATCATTAGCATCCGCATACTCTTTAATAACTTCTAAACTATTATCAGTAGAGCCATCATTTATAAGAATAATTTCAAAATCTGTAAATGACTGATTCAGAAGAGAATCTATACATTGTTTAATTCCCTCTTGTGCGTTATATACAGGAATTATTATAGAAATTGCTGGATTTGTCATTAATATTTCCTCACTTTGTCTATAAGGGCCTTTTAAAAATTAACACACGAAAAATGTACTAATTAATTTTTTTCAGCAAATGAACTTGGTTTTATATTATACTATTATAGGCAACAAATATTATTGAGATTTTTAACTTCAAACTTTTATAACTTACATAAAGATAAATTAAAAAAACTAGATATTAAGAAAACAGTCATTGAAATTAAAAAAATGAAACAGCGACTCAAAAAAATACCATTATTCATTACAAAAAGGCATTGTAACCAATTTTGCAATAAAAAATGTAACTATATAGGCAATAACTAAATAAGATTGTTTCCTAAAGATTGTCAATACAACATCAATAACCAATGCAAGAACATTTAAAATGCCTGCTGTAAGTAATATAGTAAATGGAACTTTATATTGTACTAAAGAAGTACCATACACAAAATCCAAGTACTTCTGTACCTACCAAATAACCGAAAACCAATAATTATTAAAACCTAAAATAAACATTACAGAAAAAAAGAATATGAACCTGTTTTGTAAAATAATTTATATCTCTTCTCGTACCAATAAATTGATAGCTGAGTTGTTAAAGGACGTAAAATGAAAAAAATAATAGAGATAAAAACAAATACCGGCATAAATAAAAACATTAAAATCTCTTTGAATACCATTTGAAAAAAATAGCCCTGTGCTAATAATGTATCAATATCTATTTTAGCTTCATTATAAAACATAGGTAATTAGAAACCCATTTAAAAAAATAATGGGAAAGCATCTTTTAAAAATTGAAATGATATTAGAACTATCATTTTTCAACGATGGTAAAAAAATCAATATCAAAATATTTCTTCGAAATTCTATAGTCTAAAAATTATTGTAAGAAAAAAATATTTGCTAAACAAACTATAACACTTGAAATCATTAATGAATTTGAGAGAAATAAACACAAACCAAAAAAATGATGATGCAGACCCAACTTCTATAAAATAAAAATTTTTTTCCGGCTAAATCTGATCTATTATGTTGTTGAAAAACCCCTGAAATACATCTGAATAAGCATCAAACGCACGGTAAAGTACTAACAATAACACAATTAAACTTTTTATACAAATCATATCCTTGTATAATAATATAGAAAAAGAAGTTAGTATCATTAACAATAGCGTCACAATACGAGTGTTATGGTATGAATTAAAAGTATATTTTTTTCTTGTACATCTGTCGACTGCATATTTCGTATTTGAAAATATCCTAACACATAGAACTGTTGTCCTAATGCAAAGGCTATACTGAAAATATCTGAATTTTTTTGGATCAAGTAACCTTGAAGCTAATAACAAAAAGAACAACTGACACTAAAGATGATGAGATCGTTCCTAACATATTCCAAATATAATTCTGTTTTGAAGAAATTTTTTTGAAAAAAATCTCTATCATTCATTATGTTTACCTTTTTTTAATAAATTCATTATACTTTGAAAAAAATATTTCTCCTACAAAAAAACTTTCCCCTTATTATACTATAGTTTTTTTATAAAATGTGTAAAAAGACAAGCAAATATAACACAAAAAAAGACCTGAAAGGCCTTTCTTATATTATCAAAAAAATTTATTTCACTTCTTGTTTATAAAAACTCTTTCAAAGCATCCTTCCAAGTTGGAATAACAAATCCTGTTGCTTTCGCTTTTGCCAAACTCATTGTTGAGTTCAGTGGGCGTTTTCGCCTTAGCTGGGAATTGGCTAGAATCCACTGGTTTCACTTCAACATCCGTATCTTTGAGGATTTCAACTGCAAAGTCATACCAAGTTGTATCTTCTTTCGCATCGTTAGACAAGTGGTAATAACCATACTCCTTACGGTTTTCAGCCAAATAAGTCATGAACTCTGCAAGAGTACGTGTCCAGGTTGGACGACCATGTTGGTCATTAACAACTGTTAAAGTCTTGTGAGTCTTGGCTAAGTTTTGCATGGTGAAGACAAAGTTCTTACCGTAGTTCCCGAAGACCCAAGCTGTACGGATGATGTAGAAGTTAGACACATACTTTTCAACCAATTCTTCTCCCATACGTTTTGTGCGACCGTACTCTGTTTGGGGATTTGGTTGATCGTCTACTTCCCATTCTTGTCCAACTGGCTTATTCCCATCAAACACATAGTCCGTAGAAATATAGACTAGGGTTGCCCCATGTTTTTCAGACGCCTTCGCTACATTTTCCGTACCAGTCACGTTGATCGCATAGTCCAACTCTTTTCCTTCATCTTCAGCAGCATCAACGGCTGTATAGGCGGCACAGTGATAGACTAGAGTTGGCTTCACTTGCTCAAAAACCTCATCTACTTTCTCTGCATTTGTGATGTCCATTTCAGCTACATCAACAGCTACATATTCTTCATTTCGTTCATCTAACAAATGGCGAAGCTCCGTTCCAAGTTGCCCATTTGCTCCTGTAATTAAAATCATGGTACTTTCCTTTCAATTGCTTTATCCCTATCATTATAGCAAAAAAAGCAGAAGTTTTCTGCTTTTTACTTGCTTTTCTCCTTGATGACATAGACTGGTCGATTCTTAGTTTCTAAAAAGATTTTACCAATATATTTTACCTAAAAATTCCTATAGTTAACAATTGGAAGCCCCCAAGGAAAAGAATCACTGTCATGAGGGATGGCCAACCTGAAGTAGGATCTCCAAAGACTAAGGTACGGATCACAATCAGAATCACCATGATAAAGGCCAAGATCCAAGATAAAAGTCCACCAATAAAGGCAATATTTAGTGGGGCATCAGAAAAAAATTGACAATTCCTTCGATCGAGTATTTGAAGAGGGACCAAAAATTCCAAGACGTCTCTCCTGCCACGCGCTCAACATTTTTTTATATTCGAGGTATTCAGTCTCAAATCCAACCCAGGCGAAAAATTCCTTTTTGAAAAAAACGATTGTACTCAGATAACTCCATAATGGCATCAACCATGGGACGGCGCATCAAACGAAAATCACGCGCCCCGTCGACCATTTCCACTTGGCTGATATGATTAATCAATTTATAAAACAGCCGTGCAAAGAAAAGAACGAATTGGTGGTTCCCCATCACGAGTTACGCGTCGGGTTCCGACACAATCTAGATTTGGTCGCTGATCCAACTTCTGCTTCATTTCAATCAACAGCTCTGGAGGATCTTGTAGGGTCCACATCCATGACCGTAACATAATCTCCTGAAGCATGCTGAAGTCCTGCATAGAGAGCGACTTCCTTCCCAAAGTTCCGTGAAAAAGAAAGATAGTGGGCACAAGGATTCAAGAGATTGAGTTCTCGTAAAACATCTAAGGTTTTATCAGAAGACCCATCATTAATAAAAAAATATTCAAATTCTTCTCCCATCGCTGTCCGAACACGTTCCATCTCTTCATAAAAATAATGGAATCGATTCTTCTTCGTTAAAAACATGGGACTACAACAGATAGTGCCAAAATTAACTCCAATCATTATTAGTAATACTATTTTATCACAGAATTGATCTTTCTTCTAGTTTATTGATAGACTCTAAGAATTTTCTACAATTAATACATTATAAAAAACAAGCCCACAGCCCCTTTTTAAGGACTATGAGCTTATTAACTATAATTAAATTATGTATACTTCTGCTATCCTACTTGCGATACATCTTCACTTGTAGGTAGAGATCGTTATAGACGCCCAACCACTTCTTGCCAAGTTGTTCATAGACTTCTAAGTTCTTTAGCGTGTCATCACTTGGGTAGAAGGCCTGGTCTTCTTGGACCTCTTCTGGTAGCATCTTCTTAGCTTCTTTGTTCGGTGTGGAATAACCGACATAGAGAGCATTCTTATATGCATTTTCTGGGCGAAGCATAAAGTTGATAAAGGCATAAGCTGCTTCTTTATTCTTCACCGTCTTTGGAATGACAATATTATCAAACCAAAGGTTGCTGGCTTCTGATGGGACCACATAACGAAGGTCTTCATTAGCGTCTAGCATTTGACTGGCTTCACCGGAGAAGGTCACCCCAATAGCCGCATTGTTCTGGATCATGTAGCCTTTCATTTCATCGGCTACAAGGGCCTTGATATTGGGCATCAAGGTATAAAGCTTATCAACAGACTCTTGTAATTGCTGAGGATCCTTAGAATTGAGGCTATAGCCTAAGCTATTGAGTCCAATCCCCATGACCTCACGCGCCCCATCGTACATCATAATGTCATTCTTGTACTCTGGTCTCCATAGATCCTCCCAGTGCTCAGGAGCCTTATCAACCATCTTGCTATTGTAGATGATGCCAAGAGTTCCCCAGAAATAAGGAACTGAATACTGATTGTCCGGATCAAAATCCAAGTCCAAGAAACGTGGGTCGATATTGTCTAAGCCTTTCAGTTTGGACTTATCCAATTTTTCAAGCAAGTTTTCGTCCATCATCTTAGCGATCATGTATTCACTTGGGATAGCAATATCGTATGCCGTTCCCCCTTGCTTGATTTTGGTGTACATAGCTTCATTGGAATCAAAGGTATTGTATTGGACTTGAACACCTGTTTCTTTGGTAAATTCCTCAAGCAATTCTGGATCGATATAGTCACCCCAATTGTAGATGACCAACTTGTCACTGTCTTTTGGATTGGTCTTGGCTTCAAGACGGGCACTTAGCCCCGCTAACACGAGGATCACAACGACAATCCCTAGCAAGAATGAATAGAGTTTTTCATACTGTCTCCTCCTTCTCTCTAGTGATGAAGTAATAGCCGACCACCAGTAAGATACTGAAGAGGAAGACCAGGGCAGAAAGGGCATTGATATTTAATGAAATCCCTTGGCGAGCACGTGAGTAAATCTCAACAGACAAGGTCGTAAAACCATTTCCTGTAACAAAGAAGGTCACCGCAAAGTCATCCAAGGAATAGGTAAAGGCCATGAAGTAACCAGCGATAATGGCAGGTGTCAAATAAGGAAGCATGATTTCCTTCAACATCTGCACCTGAGTAGCTCCTAGGTCATAGGCTGCATTAACCATATCACGGTTCATTTCCTTCAAGCGTGGCAAGACCATCAAGACTACGATTGGAATCGAGAAGGCCACGTGACTCATCAAGACAGAGGCAAAGCCAAGCTGGAACTTGATCGTCGTAAAGAGGATCAGGAAGCTAGCCCCGATCATCACGTCAGGTGCCACCATGAGGATGTTATTGATGGACAAAAACGGTCCTTCAAATTTCTTCTTAGATTGGTAGATATAGATCGCCCCAAAGGTCCCAATAATGGTCGCAATCAAGGCTGATAAGAAGGCCAAGAGGAAGGTCTGTGAGAGGATCAACATGAGACGCGTATCCTCAAAGAGACTTTGGAAATGCTCCAAGGTAAAGCCTGTAAAAGCATTCATATCCCCGCCAGCATTAAAGGCATAGGCAATCAAGTAAAAGATTGGTAGATAAAGGAGTAGGAAAATCAATCCTAAATAGATACGTGAAATCTTTTTCATCGTTCACTCCTTTCTCTGGTTACCCACATGACTAAGAGCATAGCAAGGATCAAGACCACCCCAATGGTGGATCCCATTCCCCAGTTTTGCGTCGTAAGGAAGTGCTGCTCGATGGCAGTCCCCAGCGTAATCACCCGGTTTCCTCCGATCAAACGCGTCAACATAAAGAGACTCAGACTTGGGATAAAGACCGATTGGACACCAGAGCGAACTCGTTCATAGACAGCGGGAAGACAACCCGACGGAAGGTATCCCACTTATTAGCTCCTAGGTCATAGCTAGCATTGATGAGGTTTGGATCCAAATCATCCAAGACATTGAAGATAGGAAGGATCATAAAGGGCAACTCAATGTAACTAGCGACAAAGATGAAAGAAAAGTCCGTAAAAAGGATCTGTTGCGGACCAATTCCAATAAAGCTCAAGAATTGGTTAATAGATCCCCCTTGACCAAAGATCCCGATAAAGGCATAAGCCTTGAGCAAGAGGTTGACCCAGGTCGGAAGGACGATCAGCATGAGCCAGAGCTGGCGATGCTTAAGTTGGGTCAAAAAATAAGCTGTCGGATAAGAAACCAAGAGCGTTACAAAAGTAACGATCCCAGCGTAGAGAATGGAGTTAAAACTCATCTTCAAATAAGTCCAATTCTGCGCTGTAAAAAAGGTTTGATAATTCTCTAAGGAACCCTGTCCCTGGACATTGACAAAGGATTGCCAGATGATCAAGGCTACGGGAGCCAAGACAAAGAGGAGGATCCAGAGAAAATAGGGAACCACAAAGAGGTTAGAGGTTGTTTTCTTCATCTCTTTCCTCCTCGATGGCATTGATCAATCCAGCTTCTTGCTCTTCCACTTCTACGTATTCTTCGATCCGAGCATCAAACTCTTCTTCCGTTTCATTGAGACGCATGACGTGGATATCTTCTGGCTCAAAGTCCAGGCCGATTTCTTCACCCACGATAGCCTTACGCGTCGAGTGAATCATCCACTCATTGCCCAATTCATCATAAGCGATGATTTCATAGTGAACGCCACGGAAAAGTTGCGTATCCACCTTCACCTGCAGCTTGCCTTCTTCAGGCAGTGTAATCCGCAAGTCTTCGGGACGAATCACGACTTCGACCGGTTCGTTTGGCCTCATCCCTCCATCGACCGACTCAAAGCGTTTGCCGTTGAATTCTACTAGGTAGTCTTCGATCATGATCCCTGGAAGGATGTTGGACTCACCGATAAAGGTCGCAACAAATGGTTGATGGGCTCATCGTAGATATCAACTGGTGTCCCTGACTGGACGATTTCTCCTTCGTTCATAACGAAGATCCAGTCACTCATCGCTAGCGCTTCTTCCTGGTCATGGGTTACAAAAACAAAGGTAATACCCAAGCGTTGTTGCAATTCACGAAGCTCATACTGCATGTCCGTCCGCAACTTCAAGTCGAGAGCAGACAAGGGCTCATCCAAGAGGACTACTCGCGGTTCATTGATAATCGCCCGTGCAATGGCTACCCGCTGGCGTTGTCCACCAGAAAGTTTCTGGATGGAACGTTTCTCAAAGCCTCCCAATTGCACCATCTTAAGAACTTCAGTCACTCGTTTCTCGATTTCAGCCTTGTCTACCTTTTTCAAACGAAGGGGGAAGGCAACATTCTCAAACACATTCATGTGTGGGAAAAGGGCATAGGACTGGAAGACGGTATGGACATCCCGTTTGTTAGTCGGCACATCATTGATCCGAACACCATCCAAGAGGACATCCCCTGTTGAAGCGTCTAACAAACCGGCAATGATATTCAGAATCGTTGATTTACCAGATCCTGAAGCACCGAGGAGGGTATAGAATTTCCCTTCTTCCAACTCAAAGTTGATATCTTTGAGAACCACTGTATCGCTGTCTTCAAATACTTTTGAGACATTTCTAAACTCAATAATTGGTTTTTTCAATTCACATAAATTCCTTCTTTTTCATGCGTTTCCTTCTGAGACCAACCACTAGTCTCATAGGCTGACGAGCGAACCCGTCAGGCCACCAACACCTCTCGGGGACTTATAAGACTGCCCCACCTATTTTCGGTATCGATAGGCACTCACCCCCTTCTAAAGTAGGAAGGGTCTACCCTAGAGTAGCCCTTATTCCATCTCGAACCCTTAATCTTTCCCAATAATACGGACTTCGCGCTCCAAGGTCACACCAGCTGATTTTTCAACTGTTGCGATGACATGAGCGATTAAGTCTTCATAATTTTTGGCAGTACCATGATCGACATTGATCATAAAGCCAGCATGCTTTTCTGAAACCTCTACACCACCAATCCGGTGTCCCTTTAATCCAGCTTCACTAATCAATTGTCCAGCAAAGTGACCCACTGGCCGTTTAAAGACCGAACCACAAGATGGATACTCAAGTGGTTGCTTAAGCTCACGCAAATGAGTCAAGCGAGCCATTTCTTGATTGATCTGATCATAGTTGCCTGGCGCTAGAGCAAACTTAGCAGCAATCACCACATCTCCTGTCTCTTGGATCTTGGAATGACGATAGCCAAAGGCTAATTCTTCTGCTGTTAAGGTTTTAATTTCTCCTTCTGGCGTCAAGACCTTACACGATTGGAGAATGTGGGCAATTTCACCACCATAGGCGCCAGCATTCATATAGACAGCTCCACCGATGCTACCTGGAATCCCACAGGCAAATTCAAAACCTGTCAAGCTATGGTAGCGGGCTACATGAGTCACATCGATCAGCTTAGCACCTGCCTCTGCTTCAATCACATACCCATTGACCCGGATATCATGAAAATGATCAAACATGATCACAAAGCCTTCAATCCCACTGTCACGGACGATAATATTGGAAGAATTCCCCAAGACCATCCAAGGGATTTCCTGGGCATTTGCAAAGGTAACAATTCGTTTTAATTCATATTGATTGCGAGGAAAGGCTAAATAATCTGCCGCCCCTCCAACCTTGGTATAGGTGTATTGTTTGAGTGGCTCATTGAACAAAATCTCAATACCAGCCAATTCCTCTTTGATTTGCTTTAGGATTTCCATCTCACAACTCTCTTCTATACGTTATCTTATCCATTATAACAAAAACCAGCCCACTTTTCGACCCAGAAGTAAAAAAACAGAAACAGCCAAAGGACCGATTCTGTTTTAATTTTTTTAAACAAGGGTTAATTGAATTAGCCAATCTTACGTGCAATACCACGTGTTTTTTGAGTAGACAAGGCTGAGCTAATGGCAACACCACCCCCAATAATAGTGAAGACTGCCAACATAAAGAAGTTAAAGAAGTATTTTTCAGGTGCTTCACCATTTAGTACAAGGGAATTGATCAAATCAAATCCATCACTAAAGTCGAGTCCAAGCTGTTTAACTGCTTCTAAAGCGTAGTCAAATTGTTGCACAAGAACGATCGTCACTAACAAGAGAATGCTAGAAATAACTGCTCCAAGTTTACTAAATTTCTTCCCTAAGATTTCATAGCCTTTGACAACACAGATACCAAGGATAAAACCAGCATAAAAAGCTACGTAGCCGAGGCGAGCAATGAAAAGAGTAACAGCTCCTCCGATAATGGCACCAATAAAGGCACCGACTGTTCCAAGAAGGACATTTTCTTTCTGACTATTATACGAATCCGTATCAATCTTTAGTTGAGTACTGAGCTCTTGGAAACTATCTTCGTTCATCAAGAAGAGGGAATCTCCAATCTGATAGAGACCAACTGGTCCTTTTTCACCAGAGTAACCACAAACAGTGTAGAAGCCATTGGTTTGCAAAAATTGCAGGATTTCTGTTAAGGCTTGACGAACGTTTTCAATCGTTTTTGTTTTGGTCATTCCAGCTTTTACAGTGAAAGTTGTGACATATTGGTTGAGGCTAATGCTCTTCAAAACAGAAGAGTCTTTCACCATTTGATGCAATTGGGCCGCTGCTTCTTCTGCATCATCACGCGACACAGAAAGTGCAATGCTAAAAACATTTTTTGTGTCTGTTTCACTCAGTAAGAAGAAATAGCCAGAATTTTCCCCATAAATAGATGAAGTTTCAGGATCATACTGGAATCCAAGTTCCGTAGCAAGTTGATGACGTTCAAAGTCTTTCATTAAAATTACAATCTCCTTTACAATTCTATCTATCTTTCGAATAATTATTTATTATCCTAAAATAATTTGATAGACAAATGATTTATAGAACTATTTTATCATAGATAAATAAAATTAGATAGACTAATTTAGCCTATCTAATCATTTTTTCATAAAATCAAGATTCGCTTTTCTCAACCTTCACACCAGTTGTGTCAATTTTCAAAGAGAAGACCTGACCATTTAAGCCCTTAGATTCTAAATCTATGGCAAAGGCTTCTGAATGTTCAACAGGGAGCAAGGTCATAATAGTTGGCCCTGCACCAGAGAGGTAAGTCGCATAAGCATCGTGTTGATGTGCAACTTCTTTCACCTGAGGGAACTCTGTAACCAACTGTTGGCGGTAGCGTTCATGGAAGCGATCCGCTTCGATTGCCTTTCCTGCGACTCTCAAGTCTCCCTTAGCAAGGGCAGCAATGGCCACGTTTGCGATCGAACTAGCTGCAACAGCCTCCTTGTAAGTCCACTCACTTGGAAGGACATTTCGACTATCGCTGGTCTTGAGTTCGTAATTGGGAACAAAGGCTACCAAAGCACATTCAGGGAAGGGAAGGACCAAATGATTGGTCTGCTGATCCACATAGCTCGCTACAACCAGATTTCCAAAAATGGCTGGCGCTACGTTATCTGGATGGCCTTCGATTTTTGTCGCAATTTCTAGTTTATTTTCATCACTTAGGGATAATTTGCCCAGTTGATTGGCCAACTCAATCCCCGCTACAATGACAGAGCTAGAAGATCCCAAACCACGCGCCAAAGGAACTTCACTGGTCATCTTTAGACGATGAGGAGGCAAATCAGATGCAACTTGGAGAGCAGTTTGAAGCAAGAGATTCTCTTCATTGCTTGGAATCTCCTCACCCAAGTCATGTTCAATCCACCAGTTTTCTTGCGCTTCTAGCACATCAATGGTCAAATACTTAGAAACAGCGATTCCAACAGAATCAAATCCTGGACCGACATTGGCACTGGTCGCTGGTACTGTAATTCTCATCTTATTCTCCCAATACTTTAAAGGTATTCAACAAGGTAAAGTCAGCTTCAGCATCAATTTTCTCAATGATGTGGTGCAATTGTGTTTGATTCAATTGGTGAGTGATAATCACAACACGAGCCACAGAATCTTTAGCACCTGCTTGGAGAACCTGCTTAAAGGAAACATCTTCTTGGTTGAAATTTGTGCCAACTTAAGCAATTGTCCCTTCATATCTGGAGTTTGAATAGAGAAGTAATAATCACTCTTCACATCTTCTGGTTTAGCCAATTGCACAGGACGGCTGTATTCGTTAAAGGCTTTTCCAATTGTTCCCTCATTGAGGCGACGAACAATGCGAATAATGTCAGCGACTACACTAGTGGCTGTTGGTTTTTGACCTGCACCAGGACCGTAGTACATAGACTCACCAATCCCGATCGATTCCACATAGACTGCATTCATGACACCATTCACGCCAGCTAGTGGGTGTGCTTTTGGTAAGAAGGTTGGAGTTACTTCTGCTGAGAGACCTGAAGGAGTTTCTTCGATAGATCCCACCAATTTGATTACATAGCCTAAACTTTGAGCCACAGCAACATCCTCAGGAGTAATGTTGCGGATCCCCTTATGACCTACTTGGTCAAACTGAACGTTCATCCCAAAAGCAAACTGGCTCAAAATCACCATTTTGTAGGCTGCATCAATCCCATCTACGTCATTGGTTGGGTCACTTTCCGCATAGCCCAACTCTTGAGCCTTAGCTAAAGCATCTTCATAAGACCAGCCCTCTTCGACCATCTTGGTCATCATAAAGTTGGAGGTTCCATTGACCACACCCAGGACGCGTGTCACCTTATCTGCAGCGAGAGAGTTAACCAAGGTCCGAAGAATTGGAATTCCACCAGCTACTGCTGCTTCATAATAGAGGGCAACGCTATGCTCTTTGGCGATCGCAATCAACTCAGCTCCATGAACCGCAAGCAAATCTTTATTAGCTGTTACGACATGTTTTCCAGCTTGAAGAGCACGGGTAATAAAGGTCTTAGCTGGCTCAATTCGACCCATCAATTCAACAACGATGGCAATGTCTTTGTCTTCAATGATCTCATCAACATTGGTCACAAAGTTATAGTCATGACCTGCAGCTAATAAGCGGGCTTTCTCTTCTTCATCCTTGACAAGAACTTTAGCTACTTCAATTTCAGACTGAGCAGCTTGGCTGATCTTTTCATGGTTTTCTTTTAATAAAAATGGTACGCCACTGGCAACAGTACCAAATCCTAGTAAGGCAATTTTTACAGACATGTTGGTCTCCTTAAAAATCTAATATAGTCTATTATATCAAAAACTAGCCCCTTCTGACTAGTTCTATGGCCTTCTTCCTCTACAAGAACTCCACTTTCTCAGATTTAAATCTTCTCACTAAACGTACTAGCAAGCCATTCCTTCAAAAGTCAAGGAGATTTCCCAAAATTTTAGTCCATTTGTAACTTTGTCTTGAAGAGATTTCCTGCCCCTATGATATAATGATAATGAATTAGAAAGGGGTCTCTATGAATCACCGAAAAAGACGTGTCCCAAAGAAAATACGCTTACTACTTATTTTAAATGCTTTCTCCTATCCTGCATCTTCGTTTTAGGCTTTCTTCTATTAAAACAAGCTGCTAGTACTCCCGTTGCTGACAAGCAAGAAACAAATACAAGTCAGACTGTGAATCAGCAAGGCTCCACCACTAAATGGGTAAAACAAGATCAACCTGTAAAAATTCCAATTCTCATGTACCACGCTGTTCACACGATGGCTCCTTCTGAAGAAGCCAATGCCAATCTCATCGTGGCACCAGAAACCTTTGAGAGTCATCTCAAAGCTCTTAAAGAAGCCGGCTACTATACCTTGACACCTGAGGAAGCCTATCAGGCACTCACTAAAAATGAACTACCTGAAGGGAGAAAAGTCGTTTGGTTGACCTTTGATGATGGAGTTGCAGACTTTTATACCATTGTCTATCCTCTCCTAAAAAAATACCAAATGACCGCAACCAACAATATCATTACTTCTTTCTCTGACGAAGAAAGACCCAGTGTTTTAACCTTCGATCAGATCAAAGAAATGAAAGCGCAAGGTATGACCTTTGAAAGTCATACGGTATCTCACCCAGACTTGGCTCAATCAGATAGCTCTCGTCAGGAATCTGAACTCGCGAATTCCAAACAAGTACTAGATAAGAAACTCCATCAAACCACTACCACCATTGTCTACCCTTCCGGTCGCTACTCTGATGTCACTATGGAACTAGCAGAAAAAAATGGCTACAAAATGGGCTTAACGACCAATAATGGACTAGCCAGTCTAGATGATGGCCTTTACTCACTAAATCGCCTGCGGATTTTACCGACTACGACAGCAAAAAACCTACTTGCAGAAATGCAAACCAATCCATAAACATGTAAAAAGCACGAGTCCGAATGACTCGTGCTTTCTTTCTCCATAATGGAGGCTTTTATTTCGATTTGATGTAGTTCACACCATCTGCTTTCGGTGCAACCGACTTACCAAAGAAGGCTGCTAAGACAATGATGGTCAATACATACGGGGCAATACGGAGGTAAACTCCTGGAATATGGGCAAGGAAAGGAATCTGCGTAGATACAACTGCCAAGGCTTGTGAAAGTCCAAAGAATAGACTGGATAGCATGGCACCGATTGGGCTCCATTTACCAAAGATCATTGCCGCTAGGGCGATAAATCCTGGTCCCACAATGGTAGTGGCAGAGAAATTGACAGAAGCAGATTGTGCATACAAGGCACCCCCAACTCCTCCTAAGAATCCAGAGATGAGCACACCATAGTAACGCATGAGATAAACATTGATACCGAGGGTATCCGCAGCTTGTGGGTGTTCGCCAACTGAGCGAAGGCGAAGACCGAATTTCGTTTTAAACATGATAAACCATGCTACAAATGAAAATGCAATCGCTACATATCCCATTAAGCTTGTATTCTTGAAGAAGATATCACCAATGACGGGAATATCAGACAAGATAGGAAAATCAAATTTACCAAATGACAAATCGATATTGTTGGTTTGGCCTTTTCCGTAAATGGCTTTTACCAAAAAGACAGCTAGGGCAGGAGCCAACAAGTTCAATACCGTACCACTCACCACATGGTCAGCACGGAAGTTAATAGTCGCTACCGCATGGATGGCGGAGAAAATGAGACCAACCAAACCACCTGCAAGAAGAGAAAGCCAGATTGTCATGCCTCCAAGAGAACTAGCAAAAGTCAAGTTAAACACGACTCCTGTGAAAGCTCCCATAACCATGATCCCTTCCAAACCGACATTAACGACACCAGCATGTTCGGAGTAGGCACCTCCGATACTAGTGAAAATGAGGGGAGCAGCATAGACCAGCATATTCGATACAAGAATCGTTAGTATAGCAACAATATTCATCCTTACTCTACTCCTTTCATTTGTTTTTTAGGCTTGATATATTTTTCGATAATATAGTGAGCACTTACAAAGAAGATGATCGAAGCTGTCACAATATTGACAAGTTCTGGTGGAATAGTCGCTGTGGTCATACCTGGTGCACCTGTTTGCAAGGTTCCAAGCAAGAAGGCCGCAAAGACAATCCCAATAGGAGAATTGCTAGCAAGGAGAGCCACTGCCATCCCATTAAATCCAACAGCCAAAGAACCAGCTTGAACATAAACGTTCTGGAAGGTACCAATCCCTTCTACAGCTCCACCGATTCCACAGAGGGCACCTGAAATCACCATAGAAAGAATGATGGTACGTTTAGCTGACATCCCTGCATAGTCTGAAGCATTCGGGTTAAGACCAACGGATCGGATCTCAAAACCAAGTGTTGTTTTCTTAATAATGAACCAAATAACTGCAACAGCAATCAAGGCGATAAAGATACCGATATTCATCCGTGACTTAGTCAATTCCGTCAGAAAGCCTAAGCGATAACTTGCATTTGCCCCAACTGTAATACTGGATTCAGAATCGACCATGAACTTTTTAGGGAAGTTCCGGATAATTTCATTTCCAGCAAACAGTACGATGTAGTTCATCATAATGGTAACGATGACTTCACTCGTCCCCAAAAATGCTCGCAGAAGTCCTGGAATTAAACCAATGAGACCACCGGCAATTGCAGCCACAAGGACCGTCAAAGGAATCATTAGGATACGCGGAATATCTGGGAAGGACAAAGCAAACCATACTGCCGCAATCCAACCAGCTAAGGCTTGTCCTGGTAAGCCGACATTGAAAAATCCAGCTCGACTGGCTACCGCAAATCCGAGAGCGATCAAAATCAGCGGCCCCATAGTACGGAAAATTTCACCCACATTTTTAATGGAACCAAAAGCTGTCTTGAAGAGTTCTTCATAACCCCAAAGAGCATCATAACCAAAGATCCACATGATAATGGCTCCGAGGATGATTCCTAGGATTACAGAAATAAAAGGAATAGCAATTTGTCTTGTATTTTTATTCATTTGAAGCCTCCTTGATTTCTCCACCAGCCATAAGAATACCAAGCTCTTGTTTGTTGGTCTCAGATGGCTTCACAATACCTTGGATTTTTCCATCATGAATAACAGCAATCCGGTCGGATAGATTTAGAATTTCATCTAATTCGAAGCTGACAACGAGGACGGCTTTCCCTTTATCACGTTCACCAATCAAACGTTTATGGATGTACTCAATCGCACCAACGTCCAATCCACGTGTCGGTTGGCTAACGATCAACAAATCTGGATTCCGATCAACTTCACGAGCAATAATGGCCTTTTGTTGATTTCCTCCTGATAGAGCACTTGCTGGCACAATCTCGTTGGCTGCACGAACATCAAATTCTTCCATCAACTTGCGGGCATAGGAATTAATTTGATTGTAATTCAAGACACCATTCTTGCTAAGTGGTTCTTTGTAGTAAGTTTGAAGTGCGATGTTTTCAGAAAGCATCATTTCGAGCACAAGACCATCACGATGACGATCTTCAGGCACGTGGCTGACATTCATTTCAGTAATCTTACGAGGGGAAAGGCCAACAACTTCTTGTCCCTTAATTTTGATACTACCTGATTTGACTTTACGGAGTCCGGTAATAGCCTGAATCAATTCACTCTGACCATTCCCATCAATCCCTGCAATCCCGACAATTTCGCCTGCGCGAACATCAAGAGATAGCTCTTTGACCGCAGGAACACCACGGTTTTCATTCACGACTAAGTCAGAAATTGCAAGAACCACTTCTTTAGGCTGTGCTTCTTCTTTTTCTGTTACGAAAGAAACTGAGCGCCCAACCATCATTTCTGCCAAATCTTTATTGGTAGCACCTTCGATACCAACAGTTTGAATAGATTTACCACGACGAATAACTGTGACACGGTCTGCAACGGCACGAATTTCATCTAGTTTGTGAGTGATAAGGATGATAGATTTCCCTTCTTTAACAAGGGTTTTCATGATTTCCATCAACTCCAAAATTTCAGCAGGAGTTAACACTGCAGTAGGCTCGTCGAAAATCAGAATATCAGCTCCGCGATAGAGCGTCTTCAAGATTTCTACACGTTGTTGAGCCCCAACAGAAATATCTTCAACCTTTGCTGTAGGGTCCACAGCCAAGCCGTAGCGTTCTGACAATTCAAGGATATCTGCATTAGCTTTTTTCAAATCTAATACACCTTTATTAGTAACTTCGCTACCAAGAATGATATTTTCTGCAACAGTGAAAGCTTCCACCAACATGAAGTGCTGGTGAACCATCCCGATCCCTAGAGAAGCAGCCTTTGAAGGAGAATCTAGTTTTTCAGACTTCCCATTGACCACAATTTCTCCGCTCGTTGGTTCCAAAAGACCAGCCAACATATTCATCAGGGTTGATTTCCCAGCTCCATTTTCACCAAGAAGTGCATGAATTTCACCTTTACGCAATTCGAGGTTGATTTTGTCGTTTGCGACAAATTCACCAAAGATTTTGGTAATTTCACGCATCTCAATGACGTTTTCGTGTGCCATTCGAATATTCCTTTCTAGAAAACTATATTTTATTTCAGTAGGACCTGCTAAACGAGTTAGTAAGTTCTATTGAGACAAAATGTCTCAACACCTCATAAAAAAGCGACCCAAGAAGGATGGATCGCTTCTGGAAGGTTTTATTTCTCAGGTGCTTTTACACTACCATCGATAATTTGTTTTTTAGCATCTTCTACTGCTTTTTTAGCATCTTCAGAAAGATTAGAAGTTGTCAAATCAACACCACCATCTTTCAAACCAAATGTGATCACTTTTCCACCTGGGAATTTACCGTCAGCAGTTTGAGTTGCGATTTCTTGAACAGTTTTACCAACTTGTTTCAAAGTTGAAGCCAATACGAAGTTAGATTCTTTACCATCTTTTGAAGTGTATTTACCTTCGTCGACTTGGTCACGGTCTACACCAATAACCCAAACTTTTTCGTCTTCATTTTTCTTCTCGTTCAAGTCTTTTGCTTCCTTGAAGACACCAGCTCCTGTACCACCAGCAGCTTGGTAAATAACGTCAGCTCCTGCAGCGTATTGTGTAGCTGCAATAGTTCTTCCTTTTTCAGGGTTGTTGAAGTCTTCAGCATATTGTACGTCTACTGAAATGTCTTTGTTTACAGACTTCACGCCTGCTTCAAATCCTTTTTCGAAACGAGTGATAACTTCACCACGTGCTCCACCGATGAAACCAACTTTGTTAGTCTTAGTTGTTTTGGCAGCAGCAACTCCCTGCAAGGTAAGCAGCTTCATTATCCGCAAAAACAGCAGATGCTACGTTCTTTTTATCTCCTACAACAGAGTCAATGATAACGTAGTTGATATCAGCATTTTCATCTGCAGCAGCTGTAACAGCTGGAGCAAGTTTGTAACCAACACCGTAAACTAATTTGTAGCCGTTTGTAGCAGCTTGGCTAAAGTTATTTGCAAAATCTGCTTCACTTGTAGATTGGAAATAAGTGAATCCGTTATCTTTAGAAAGACCGTTTTCTTTACCCCAAGCTTGTAGACCTTCCCATGCAGATTGGTTAAATGATTTATCATCAACACCACCTGTGTCAGTAACGATAGCAGCTTTTAAATCAGTTTTTGCATCTGAAGAATCTTTGCGAGACGCACGATTTCCACATGCAGCAAGTCCGATTGCAGCGACAGTTACTAGACCTAGGCCTAACCATTGTTTCTTGTTCATTTCTGAACCTCCTAAATAAGATATGCAACTAAGTTGCGGATTAATGAAAGGGTCAATAGACCGCCTTTACAGATGTTACTAGGTAAGATCTGTAAAGGAATATGGAAGCAATTCCTTGACCGTCATCACGACCGTCGATTTATCTTTGGCTACCAGAGTAACCGGTAGGTCTGGCTCGAAAAATTCAGCCATCACCTGGCGACAAGCACCACAGGGTGAAACTGGTTTTTCCGTCTGACCATAAATAATTAATTCCTTAAATGAACGCTCTCCTTCTGAAACAGCCTTAAAGATGGCTGTCCGCTCGCCACAATTGGTCAAGCCGAAGCTCGCATTTTCAATATTGACGCCTGTATAAATCTTCCTCTCATCTGTCACAAGAACAGCTCCAATTGGAAAATGAGAATAAGGTACATAAGCATTCTCACTTGTTTTTACAGCTAGGTCAATCAACTCAGTAGTCGCCATGGGCTACTTCTCCCTTCATGATGGCTACTCCAGAGGAAGTGCCGATTCGGTTAGCACCCGCTTGGATCATGGCTTGTGCATCCTCATAGCTACGAGTACCTCCAGATGCTTTCACTCCCATATCCGGTCCAACAACCTGGCGCATGAGGGCAACATCCTCAACAGTTGCTCCTCCAGTAGAGAAACCAGTTGAAGTTTTGACAAAGTCTGCTCCTGCCAATTTGGCAATCTGGCAAGCCACTACTTTTTCAGTTTCAGTTAACAAGCAGGTTTCGATTATCACTTTTACCAAGCGATCACCACTTGCATCTACAACAGCCTGAATGTCCTCTTCTACTAATGTCAGATTTTTTGATTTCAAGGCACCGATATTGATGACCATATCGATCTCATCGGCTCCATTTTGGATGGCATTTTGAGTTTCAAATGCTTTAACAGCTGGTGTATTTGCGCCAAGAGGGAAACCAATCACTGTACACACTTTTACATCTGAATCCCGAAGTCCTTCTGCAGCGAAGTTGACCCAAGTCGGTTGGACACAAACACTTGCAAAATCATATTCTTTCGCTTCTTCGATCAAAGCCTCGATTTGTTCTTGTTGTGCATCAGGTTTTAATAATGTGTGGTCAATATATTTGTTTAATTTCATTAATAAATCTCCCCCAAACGAATTACGAAACAATTTCAATAATTTCTGAAACGCTTACAACCTTGTCTAGTATTTTAACATTTTTTTGGAATTCTGCAATGTTTTTTTGACACATTTCTAAATTTGTATAAATAGTTGCAACAAGGTCGCCTTTTTGAACAGGATCCCCAACTTTCTTAGAAAAAACAATCCCTGTCTCATAATCTAAATCATCTGATTTGACTGCTCTGCCAGCCCCAAGACGCATAGCGAAGAGTCCGTGTTCCATCGCAGGCAAGGCTGCAATATAGCCATCCTCTTCTGCATAGACAGGCACTTGTTCTTTTACCTGAACTGGACGATAGAGATCGTCTAAATCTCCACCTTGAGCAAGGACCATTTCTTCAAACTTCTTCAGTGCTTTGCCGGCTGTCAGATGCTGCTTGATTTCTTCCAAGCTGGCCGTCACCCCACCAAGTTCCAGCATAATTTGAGCCAATTCACAAATGAAGTGAGTCACATCTTCTCTGCCTTTTCCTTGAAGAATTTCTAAGGCTTCAAGAATTTCGAGACGGTTCCCGATGCTGGTTCTAAAGGCTGGCTCATATCTGTCAAGACAGCAATGGTCTTACGACCAACAGCATTACCAAGATCTACCATGGTACGAGCCAGTTCACGCGCCTCTTCAATGGTCTTCATAAAGGCCCCTTCTCCAACGGTGACATCGAGAAGGATGGCATCCGCTCCAGCCGCAATCTTCTTACTCATAACCGAGCTGGCAATCAATGGAATTGTATCAACCGTCGCTGTTACATCCCGAAGTGCATAGAGAAGCTTATCCGCCATGACCAATTGGTCCGACTGTCCAATGACAGAAAGGCCAATCTCTTGTACTTGTTTAATGAACTCTTCCTGGGTCCGCTCAATTTGGAATCCTTTAATGGATTCTAGCTTATCGATGGTCCCCCCTGTATGTCCAAGACCACGACCGCTCATCTTGGCAACTGGGACGCCAAAACTAGCTACTAGAGGGTGCCAGTACAATTGTTACTTTGTCCCCCTACACCACCTGTTGAGTGTTTGTCCACCTTTGATGCCTTTAATAGCGGAAAGGTCGAATTGCTCCCCTGTCTCCACCATCTTCATGGTCAAATCTGAAATTTCTCAGGTCGTCATTCCCCTTGAAATAAACCGCCATGGCAAAAGGCAGCCATTTGATAATCAGGTACTGTTCCCAGCCACATAGCCTTCGATCAACCAATGAATCTCATCTTTACTCAACTCAATGCCATCACGTTTTTTCTGAATGATATCTACAGCTCTCATGTGACTTTTTCACTCCTTAAAATATAATAACCTTTGTCTTTTTTGAGGATTTCACAATTCCCAAAGACTTCCTCCATTTTAGCCTTCGCACTTGGAGCTCCCTGTTTTTTCTGAATGACAATGGTTAAGTCTCCCCCAGGATTCAAATGGTCAAAACTCCCAGAAAGTACTTCATGGACTACCTTTTTTCCAGCCCGAATGGGAGGGTTACTGATAATATGATCAAAACTTCCCTCAACCTGATCATAAACATTGGATTGAAAGATAGTAGCTTCGACCTTATTTAAAGCCGCATTTTTCTTAGCTAGATCTAAAGCCCGTGTATTGACGTCTACCATAGTCGCATGGATCCCTTGGGCCTTGACCAAAGAAAGCCCAAGTGGCCCATAGCCACAACCGACGTCTAAAATCGACTTCCCTTGCTGAAAAGACAGACAAGACAAGAGGACCTGGCTCCCAAAGTCGATCATTTTCTTACTAAAAACGCCCGCATCCGTCAAAAATTTCATCTGCTCTCCTAGAAGGACCACATCTAACTCGTGGATATCATGTTGAGCATCTGGATGTTCATCATAGTACATTTTACTCATATTAGCATTATAGCATAATTTAACCTATTTTTAAATCGTTTACAGAAGATCTTAAAACTGATATACTAAAGGTCACTATAGAGGAAAGGCTTGTAATGGAAAAAGAATTTCTACACTTCGAAAAAATCAATCGACAAACTTGGCAAAATCTCCACCGGAAATCAACCCCTCCTCTGTCTGAAGAGGAATTGAATTCGATCAAGAGTTTTAATGACCTCATTAGTTTACAAGATGTGACAGATATTTATTTACCGCTGACACACTTAATCCAAATCTACAAAAAAGCGAAAGAAGATTTAGCATTTTCTAAAGGTATCTTCCTCCAACAGGAAAGTAAAAAACAGCCCTTCATTATCGGGATTTCAGGGTCAGTAGCTGTCGGCAAATCAACGACGAGTCGTCTCCTTCAAATCCTTCTTTCTCGGACCTTTTCTGATTCTACAGTTGAATTGGTCACCACAGATGGCTTCCTATATCCTAACGCCACCTTGATTGAACAAAATATTCTCAATCGCAAGGGCTTCCCTGAAAGTTATGATATGGAGCTCCTTTTGGATTTCCTCAACCAACTTAAAAATGGGCAAAGCTATCAAATCCCTGTCTATTCTCACGAGATTTATGATATCGTCCCTGACCAGAAGCAAACCATCCAAGCTGCGGACTTCATTATCGTGGAAGGGATCAATGTCTTTCAGAATCCCCAAAACGATCGGCTCTATATGACAGACTTCTTTGACTTTTCCATCTATGTGGATGCTGAAGTTGCCAATATTGAGTCCTGGTATATTGATCGCTTTAAAAAGTTGTTAGACCGTGCGAAAGATGACCCAAGCAACTACTACCACAGCTTTACCAAGCAACCTGAAGAAGAAGTCCTCGCTTTCGCTCATCAGGTATGGGAGTCGATCAATCTCTTAAATCTAAAAGACTATATCGAGCCCACCCGGAACCGAGCCGAACTGATCCTGCACAAATCTGCCAACCATGAGATCGACGAAATCTATCTCAAGAGATAAAAATTTTAAGACAAAATGATCTTTCAAAAATAGCGATTCGAAGAAAAATTAGTTTGGGCTTGTCAAAAGAAAAGTTTTCAGATATAATAAGAGAGTTAGATTATCATTGGAGGTGAAAAAATTGGCAAACATTAAATCAGCTATCAAACGCGCTGAATTGAACGTTAAACAAAACGAAAAAAACTCAGCTCAAAAATCAGCTATGCGTACTGCAATCAAAGCTTTTGAAGCAAACCCATCTGAAGAACTTTACCGCGCTGCTAGCTCAGCTATCGATAAAGCAGAAACTAAAGGTTTGATCCACAAAAACAAAGCTAGCCGTGATAAAGCACGTCTTGCAGCAAAACTTGGCTAATCAAGCATTGCATACAAAATGAGCTCCTCGGAGCTTTTTTTGTTGCTTCCAAATGAGGAAATGAAATGAAAATTACGATTATCGGCTATTCAGGATCTGGCAAGTCAACTTTGGCTGAAAACTTAGCCCACTACCACTCCATCCCCAAGCTCCACATAGATACCCTTCAATTCCAACCGGGTTGGATAGACAGTGATCGTGATTGGATGGAAGGACAGATGAAACAGTTTCTCAGCGATCATAGAGACTGGGTCATTGATGGTAATTATTCTTGGTGTTGCTATGAGGAGAGAATGGAGCAAGCAGACCAGATTATCTTTCTCAACTTCTCTCGTTGGAACTGCCTCTATAGAGGGTGGAAACGATACCACCGTTATAAAGGTCGGGTCCGTGAGAGTATGGCAGCAGGATGCCCTGAACGCTTTGACTGGGAATTCATCCGTTGGATTCTCTGGGATGGACGAACAAAAACTGCCAGACAGGTCACAGGCTATCAGAAACTATCCGCTCCACCTATCCCCGACAAAATTTATCTCTCTCAAAGAATCAAAAAGGAACTGGACCGTTTTCCTAGATAAAGTAAAAAATGATCTACTGGAATCGAAGTAAACACTCGATCTAGTAGATCATTTTTCTTATTTTCTTTTCTTTTGAGGAAACAAGGGAAGACCTAAGGAAGCCATCTTCTCCGCCGGCACCTTCATGCCATCCTTAATCCACTTGGCTAGGACAGAGACAATGGCTGAGCTGAGGAAGGAATTCAAATAACTAGCTGGGCCTTGTGAGGATTTCTGACTTTTACTCCTCTTTTCTAAAAATTCATAAACAGCCTTAGTGAGCAGTTTCTCAAAATTATAATCGACGGCCAAGCTGATAATGCGGGCTTCCTTCTTGGCCTCTTTAAAGAGATAAACCCATATCTGGTACAAATCGGTCTTAAAATTATAGCCTTCTAAAGACTTGGTAATCTTCGAAACAGTTGATTGGAAGATGGATTCGAGCAATTCTTCTTTTGACTCATAATTTCGGTAAAAAGCTGCACGAGAAACGCCTGCTCTCTCCACCAATTCTGAAATGGTAATCTTTTTCAAGTCCTTTTTATCCAACAACTGAAGCAAGGAAATCTCCAAGGATTCCCGTGTGATGGCATTGCTTTCTTGGTTAGACCGTTTTAAATTTTCTAAGGATTTTTCGGATATCTTTCTTTCTGCCATAACACTTACTTTCTATCTGTATCATCTGAATGTATCTGCTTTCAGAGAATGCAACTTCATGATATAATTGTAAAAAAAGACTAACTACTTGTCAATGTACAATTTTTTACATTTTGAGGTAATAAAAATGAAATGGAAAATTATTGCAGATTCTGGCTGTGATTATCGTACTTATGAAAGTGCTGCACCAGATACTAGCTTTGTTTCAGTTCCCCTTACCATTCAGATTGGTGAGACCATCTACACAGACGACGCCAAGCTTGATACAGATAAAATGATGGAAGATATGTATGCTACTACTACTGCTTCCAAATCGGCTTGTCCTAGTCCAGATGACTATATGAAAGCCTTTGAGGGTGCTGATAATATCATTGTTGTTACCATCACTGGTACTTTGTCTGGTAGCCACAATAGTGCTCAGGTCGCTAAAAAGCTTTATCTAGAAGACCATCCTGCAAGCAATATCCATGTGATCGATAGTTTATCAGCTGGTGGTGAAGTGGACCTCCTCGTCCGCAAACTCCATCAACTCATCGCTCAAGACCTTGACTTTGATCAAGTGGTCGAAGTCATCACCAAATACCAAGAAAAAACCAAACTGATCTTTGTCCTGGCTAAGGTCGATAATTTGGTTAAAAATGGTCGACTTAATAAAATTATCGGAACGGTTGTCGGCCTCTTAAACATCCGTATGGTCGGCCAAGCCAGCGATACCGGAACCCTTGAACTCCTTCATAAAGCCCGTGGCCAAAAGAAAGCTATTTCCACTACTTTTGAAGAAATGCTCAAAGCCGGCTATAAAGGTGGACACATCACCATCGCTCACCGTCGCAACGATAAATTCGTAGAACAACTCTCTGCCTTGGTCCATGAAAAATTCGCCAATGCGGATATTGAAGTTCTTCCGACCTCTGGCCTCTGCAGCTTCTATGCTGAAGAAGGTGGCCTCTTAATCGGCTATGAAATTTAACAACAAATTATAAAAGACTGGAACTCATTCCAGTCTTTTATAATGTAGACAAACTATTTTAAAGTAAAATAAGTTAAGCGATTCTGCAGAAATAGAAATGAGTTCCAATTTTTAAATCGATTCAAAAAAATACCAAAACTTTCCGCTGTGAGAAAAGTGCCTGAAACAATAACGTTTCAGGCACTCGGAATTATTGAGACCTTAGGCTCAATAATTCGTCTTGGAACTTCGAAGAAGTTCGCTGACGTCCGTACTCACCTAAGGAAAGTTTTTAATATGACTTTGTCTTCAATCTGAAAGGCTAGAACTCATTCCAGTATTTTAAAATACAGATTCCCTCCGGTCAGACCAGAGGGAATCTTTTTTATTCACCAATTTCTTGGTTAAATTTATAAAAAGTACGTTTATAGATAGAAACAGTTGCAAGAGCTCCTATAGTTGCAATGAGAAGATAAATCACACTAGCAATCAAGATAGTGAAGGCCACAGCAGAGAGATAGAAAGCAAATCCTATCAAAATCAGCATGACGATAATAAAGATAAAGATTAATAAGCCTCTCAGGGCAGCATTTCCTCTATTACGGTTCATCAGATCCGTTACAGTCGACCAATTAGTGGTTAAGAGCTTGTAGTCTCGTCTAAAAGCGATCACACTCAAACTCAAACTAGTCAAAAACCAAATCAAAAGCATGGCTAGAAGGGAGAGAGGGGATGGACCCCAAAGTAGCAAGATACCCCTACTAAGAGCACGATCGGCAAAGCAGACTGGACCGAAAAGAGGATCCAAAATTTCTTCAAACAATAACGTTTAAAGTCAATCGGAAGGGCACGAAGATAAGCGAAATTTTCCCGCTCCAAGGAGATCCCAATACTGGTCAAGCTTTCCACAGAGTTGAAGACCCCAATCATGAAAGCAATCAGCGATAAAGGAAGGAGGTATTGGGGCGTGAGATAGTTTTCAATTTGAAGGGAAGCTCGCGATGCCCCTAGAAACAAGCCAAAGGTGAACAGATATGGGAAAATCGCCATCATGAAGATGACCTGGGTCAGCAAGGTACCATCACTCAGAAGCCGTTTATGGTAGGAAACGGTAAAGCGATGAAAGGCCTTCTGATCTCCTAGCTTCATCTGACTGACCCGCTCCTTGACCGCATGGCTGGAAGAAACCTCAAGGGCAGCATCATAGAAATGAGGCAAGACCTGACTTTTTACCAGCCAAAGAAGGACTGCTAGAACCAATACCCAAGCCAACATCCCCACTAGTGCAGCTGAATCCAAAGGATTCAAGATAAAGGTATGAAAGACCTCTATCGGAGGAAAAATGCTGGGTTGAGTGACCAAATCACCAGCTACCGAGTGCTCTGACTGGAGCATATTGATATAGAGGTAGGCTCCAATGGAAATGAGACTACTCAATCCAATGATGAGGTTAGATACCAAACTGGTGTGTTTCTTAAAGACAGCTGATTTGGTGATCAGATGGGATAGGAACAAGGTGCCTAAAAAGAGGATGGAGAGGAGAATCATGGCGCAAAGAAGGCCAAGAAGGAGCCCCACCAAAACATTTCCCCCTGCTTGGATGGGCAGAATGATGAAATAACTGATCATTGGAAGCAGGGCCATCAAGAGCACTAAGATCACCGAGATGCTCTTTCCTGCAATCACTTCTGCATCCGAAAAGGCATAGGGACGATAAAATTGCAAATCCTTGCTCTCGTAAAAGACATTGTAAAAACTCATCAAACCTTGGGATATGGCTAAGAGCGCAAAGAGCGTAATCATATTGACAAAGGGACCAGGGCTAGAGACAAAATCATTGGCACTCGAGAGAATCCCAAAGAGGAAAAGATAAAGGAGACCGATAAAAATATAGGTCCGAATGGACTGAGCAGAAACATTGATCTTCCTAGTGGGATCCTTCTCCTGCTTCTACGAAATTTCGCTAATTGGGCCGGCTGAGTAGCATAAATGATGTTGACATCCACTAGGCGACGAACCATCTTAAGACGCATCTGGACTCACCTCTTCTCTTCGACCAGCCAGTCCAAGATAAATGGACTCTAGGCTTTGTTCTGGGTGTTGCCCCTTCAATTCCTCGATGGTTCCATAAAAGATGAGGTTCCCCTTCTTCAGGATGGCAATCTTATCACAGAGTTGCTCTGCCACTTCGAGGACATGGGTAGAGAAGATGACAGTGTTGCCCTTATCCGCATGCTCCCGCATCATCTGCTTCAAGTCGTAAGAGGCTTGGGGATCCAAACCAGTCATAGGCTCATCTAGAACCCAGATGTCTGGATCAGATAGTAGAGCCCCGATAACAAATACCTTCTGGCGCATCCCATGAGAGAAAGACTCGATGACTTCATAGCGATGACTAGTAAAGTCAAAAAGGTGGAGCAACTGATCCAAGCGCTGATCACATTCCTGCTGGTTCATATCATAGGACGTGGCAACCAACTCCCAAAATTCATTGGCCGTTAAACGAAGAAAGAGATCTGGTGAATCAGCTACATAGCCAATTTTCTTCTTTATTTCTAGGCGATTGCTATAGAGGTCCTTTCCATCTACTAGGATGCTACCGGTCGTTGGGGTGATGACACTGACCAGGCTCTTAATGGTCGTTGATTTTCCGGCTCCATTATGGCCAATCAAGCCGACAATTTGCCCATCTTCAATGGTCAGATTCAAATGGTTCAATGCCAGTTGACCATCGTAATCCTTGGTGACTCCTTGAAATTCAATCATAGATTCTCCTTCTCCTATTCCACTTCCCTAATGAAAGAAAGTGGTTACTTATTTTGCCTATATTTTAGTCCTCTTTTCCTCATTTGTCAATGGAAAACTTAAGTATTAAAGCAATTCATCAAAGCGGTAGAGAAGGCCAAACAGATAACTAGGAATGGTATCTAGGAGATCCTCCCTATAGACCCGTTCCCCTCTTTGATGGAGTTCCTTGCCCCAAGGTCCCAAATTGACTGCCGGCACTTGGATCTGGGCAATTTTTTCCAAATCCAACTCGTAGACTTGAGAAGGGGTCGCCAAACTATCCAAGACAACCTGATAGCTTGCTAGGTCTCTCTCCAAGGCGCAATAACTGGTGTCACAAATGCCCATGAAGTATTCCTCAACCTTCAGGCTCAGGCCGCGTCTTCCTAAATAGTGGCGGTAATAATCCACCAGGGTGCCAATTTTAAGACTGGTATTCGGTAAAGAGCGACAGTTCATGGATGGGTAATAGGGTGGTGCAAAGCCAATAACGACCAATGGAGTCTTCTCCGCTAGGAAGTCTAAGTAAGCTTGGATCTGCTGGATGGCAATAGCCTGATAGCTGACTCCAGTTAAGAAAGCTTGGTAGGCCCTTTGCTCACATTGCTCTTGGAAGCTTGAAAAGCCTTCCTTCTTTTGGCAACGATCCAGCAATTCTTGATAGCTGATCACCCATGGCTGAGCTATCACATGTTCTTGGCCTGCTTGGTCCTGGAGGGACAGGTATTTGACGTAAAACTCATCAACCGCTTCCTGGCTCAACTCCTTGATGCGTTGCAGCAATTCCTGAGGGGTCTTTTTCAGATGCAGCACACTGAAATAGCCAGCAGCGTAGAGGACAGTCGATACATCATATTGCTCCTTCAAATCTCGCAGATAAGACCAAGAAGGGAGAGGAGACTGCTCTCCCAGCGCTTGGTCGGATAGGTCTGGATGGAGATCCAATTTCGATGCGACTGCGATTAAGAGAGAGAGGGCGTTGAATCCTTTTAGAGGCTCCTTCATATGGGATAAGACACCCTGAGTCACGACGACTGGCATGAGCTTGCCGACAGTACCGATGTGCAGGACCTTCTCCTTATCACTAGTGGCTTCAAAGGGTTCTGAATCGACCGCTAAGACATAGTCCAAGTCAAACTCATCTTTTAACTGACAGAGCAAACCTAATGCTCCTCTCATCCCACGTGAATAGGACTCCTCATCTCCCACAGAAAGGTAGAGGAGGTTGACCTGCCCCCCTTCTGGATCGGAGGCGTAGGCTTCTAAGACACCCAGTTGGAGCGCTAAAGCCGCCTTCATGTCACAAGAACCTCGTCCAAATTGCCATTGGCCAGAATCTAGGTCCTCCTGCATTTCTGATCGAAAATCAATGCCCTTCAAGGCTTGAACCAGTGCCTCGGAATCCAAAGCTATAGGGGCTAGGGGACCGTAATCTTCTAGATCTACCGTATCGTGGTGGTGAAAAAGGATCACTGTCTTTTTCTTGCCCTTATCGACCAAGGCCCAATTGACACTGCGATGAAGATGGTCATTGGGAAGAGGGTAGCGACCAAAGTGCTGGGGGTGACTCTTGAAATATGGAATAGACCCAATTCGTTGGTCTAGATAGTCTTCTATCTCCCTTTCTGTCTCGGTATTGGTAAAGCTCGGTATGGACATTGCCTCATGAAAAATGGTGGCGATTTGTTCTTGGAAATGTTCTATGGATCTCAATGGAAGCCTCCTTTTAGTAATAATAGATATCTCTCCTAGAATGAGTCTATAAGACCTCAATTCTGGGACTTTCAACCAGCTTTCAAACAGGATAACAACTTAACTGACAGCAGGGAAAATCCTACAGACATTCCTTCCTGTCAATCAAATGATGGAGACACTTCTTCGACATATAGTCTCTTTTTAGACAGATTGAGCCAACTTGAACAAAAACGAAAAAATAGTTCCTATTCATGAGGGCAAATTCCCCATTTTTCTCATGCGAGAGCTCGTTTCCAGCCCATTTTTCTTTTATCCAATAAAGACAGCGTTTTCGAGAGTGCAAACCTTTGCCCTATCCTGTCATTTTTGGTAAAATAAGGCATTATTCACGAAAGATGAGAACAAAATGGAAAATCAAACCTTAATGCAATATTTTGAATGGTACCTACCCTCAGATGGCCAACACTGGTCCCGCTTAGCTGCAGATGCTCCTCACCTGGCAGATTTGGGCATTCGTAAAATCTGGATGCCACCTGCTTTTAAAGCAACATCTGCCAATGATGTCGGCTATGGCGTCTATGACCTTTTTGACCTTGGAGAGTTTGACCAAAAAGGGACTGTCCGCACCAAATATGGTTTCAAAGACGACTACTTGCAAGCCATCCAGGCCTTAAAAGAAGCTGGAATCCAGCCTATGGCTGATGTGGTGCTCAACCATAAGGCAGCCGCCGATGGCCTTGAAAAGTTTGAAGTAGTCGAAGTGGACCCTAACGATCGGACCATTATCTTGACAGAGCCTTTTACTATCAAAGGATGGACAAAATTTACCTTTGATGGTCGAAATGGAGCCTACAATGACTTCCACTGGCACTGGTACCACTTCACCGGCACCGACTACGATGCTTCCCGCAATAAAAGTGGGATCTACCAGATCCAAGGGGACAACAAAGGTTGGGCACAAGATGACCTCGTTGATAGTGAGAACGGAAACTATGACTACCTCATGTATGCCGATATCGACTTCAAACACCCAGAAGTGGTCGAAAACCTCAACCAATGGGCTGAATGGTTTATTGAAACAACTGGGGTAGAAGGCTTCCGTCTCGATGCGGTTAAACACATCGACTCCTTCTTTATGAAGAACTTCATCCAACAAATCACGGACAAGTATGGTCAAGATTTCTACGTATTTGGTGAGTTTTGGAATGGGGATGAACAAAGCAACAATGACTACCTAGCTAGCATTGACTATCAGTTTGACTTAGTCGACGTTGCCCTCCACCAAAATCTCTTTAGAGCTAGCCAAGAAGGGGAAAACTTTGATTTAACCACTATTTTCAATGGTACGCTCGCAAGCAATCATCCAGAAAATGCTGTAACCTTTGTCGATAATCACGATACCCAGAGAGGACAAGCCTTAGAGTCTACTGTTGGTGAATGGTTCAAGCCTGCTGCTTACGCCCTCATTCTCCTCCGCGAGGCCGGACTTCCATGTGTCTTTTATGGAGACTATTACGGCATTTCAGGCGATTTTGCCCAACAAGATTTCCAAGCCGAGCTTGATCAACTCCTTCGTATCCGCAAAGACTTATCCTACGGTGAACAAAGGGACTACTTTGACGATCCTAACTGCATTGGTTGGACTCGCTCTGGAACGGAAGAGTCTGCTCCTATCGCCTGCGTGATTTCAAATGCGGCTGCATCTGCCAAACGCATGGAAATCGGCCAAGCATATGCAGGACAGACCTACTACGATGCCCTAGGAAATTACCAAGAACCCGTTCAAATCCAAGAAGACGGCTGGGCTGATTTCCCAGTCTCAGAACGCTCCGTCAGCGTATGGATTTTAGCAGACTAACTAGAAAATTTAATTGACTGAAGAGGCTGGGACAAAAGTTCTAGCCTTTCAATTGTCTTTGGATTGTCGAGCAAGACGCAGTGGTTGAGTGGGCTCTACTACGCTGATTTCATCAGCTTTTACAGCCCTACTCAACTGTGCGGAGGTGGGACGACGAAATCGAATTCTAACGAATTACCGATTTCTGTCCCACTCTCTTTCTTATATTTTATAGCAAACCACAGGTTCATTCTAACACCTTAGGAAAGCGCTGTCAATTCTTTATCTTATTCTGTTAACAAATTCATAAAAAGAAAAAAACTCGCCCACTTCCATCATCGGAAATGAACGAGTTTGATTCGCTAAGAAGCCAAGGGCTCCTTTTATCTTAGCTTAATTCCGCAACAATCGCTTTGAGTTGTTCTTTGGTGTGAACACCAGCGACTTGTTTCACCACTTGGCCATCTTTCTTGAACAAGAGTGTTGGGATAGACATGATGCCAAAGTTACGAGCAGTGTTTGGATTTTCATCCACATCCATCTTAAAGATTTTCAAGTCATCTTCATGGATCTCTTCTGCCAACTGTTCCAAGATTGGGGCCTGCATCCGGCAAGGACCACACCAAGTTGCCCAGAAGTCCACCAAGACCAAGCCTTGGCTAGTTTCTTGTTCAAATGTTGCATCTGTTAGTACATGTACCATAGTTCCTCCTTTGATCAGTGCTTTCCACTAATCTCTCATTGATAGTTCTATTCTACACCAAAATTCAAGTTTTTAGAAATATTTGCTACGTTCTCAGCCTTGGACATCTTCTTTCTTTTTCTTCCAGAAAAGAAGGCTAGACAAGAGGAGGGTACCTAACCCATAGAATCCTATCCATTCCTCTTCAGTGCCTGTTTGAGGAAGCTGACCTGCTTTTTCTTGCGCTGGAACGACTGCTTTACCCGTCTCATAGACAAATGTTTGTCCATAAGCAACAGATAGAGATTCTGGTTTTGCAGTTTCTTTCTCAGCCGTTTTGACGAGTGGACGAAGATTTGTACTAGCAGGAATCTCTGATCTACCATATCTTTCAGGCTCTGGAAGGACTGGCAGATGGTATTCTTCGATGTAATGAACTGCTGGTTCTACCAATTTGGCTCCTTGAATCTCTGGAAGGGCAGCATATGCTGTATCAGCCGCGTTAGGAAGATAAGTAGCTACTTGCGAACGCGTCCCTTCTACAATCGGAATGGTCGCACGGATCGAATCTGTCTTGAAGGTGACTTCATAAGGATTTTCAACGGTTAAGTCAGATGGATCATAGGTATTGAAGACTAGGGCTAATTTGTGGCCCTTTTTAACCGTATAGAGGTTTGGTTGGAGATGGACCGTATAGTCGTGGAATTCTCCAACTTTTGGCTCGATACTATTTCTTGAGCTGGCTGAATCATAGCCAGACTCAGGGTTGGCCAGGTTGATCCATCCTTTGGCAATGACCTTGTATTTTAGTCTTAATGGTCTCAAACTCTGCTACAGAGAGATTAGAAAGGTTACCTCCCATCCAGAAGCCGTCTGCTTTTTTATCTGCTTTGACGCCACCGTTGCCGACCACATCAAATTCCTCATCAGAGACGTCGACTAAAAGGGCATTGATCTGGAAGTTTTTGCCTTTCCCCTTAGCCAGGGCTGCCTTGAAGTGCACAGGGATATGCCCTTTGATGGTAGTATCTTCTGTCACTTCTGACACAAAGGTCATGTTGGCTTTTGAAGAAGCTTGGCTCACAGTTTCGTTTGCGTTTAGCAATCTCTATGCCAGCTCCTGCGTAGTCACTTGAAATCGTCTCTTCCAAGCGTTTCGACTGGGCATTGAGGAAGAGGCGTTGTGAAGTCTTCCAGTTATCATAAGTGGTCCACTTGCTTGGGTCATAGTTGTTTTGAGCCAAGACAGCTGGTAATTTGTCAACTTGATTCTCTACCCCGTACAAGTAATGACTAAGCCAGGTATTCAAAAGATCATAGAAATCTTGGCCATTGGCCTGAATACCATAACCACGAGACATGGCTGCTGGATAGACGTGGTCTCCCTGGTGGAGATAGAGCTTGACATCTTGGCCTGCCTTCTTGAGGGCATCGTACATGAGTTCAAAATGCTTGGTTTTAACGTTGTCATCATTCAAGCCGTGAACCAAGAGGGCACTGGTCTTGAATTTTTCAGGATGAAGGGTATAATCCCGCTCCTTCCAGACATCGCTGTAATTGCGTTCGTGCGCATTTTGGTCCTTGTTGAGCTGGTTGATATAGTTGGCATAATTTTGCCAAATGCCAGCCCAGTCTTTTTTTCATCTAGGATCCGAGTACCGACATAGAGGGACAACCAAGATAAATCACTATATGGTGGGTTCCCATAAGCTGTTCCTTGACTATTGAAATAGTCATACCAAGAAGCGATCCCAGCAGCTGGAACGATGGTCTTCAAGCCTTCGACTCCTGTACTTGCCACACCAAAGGTCGTGGTTCCAGCCCAGGATAGACCGGTCATGGCAACATTTCCTGTGGCCCAGTCTGCCTTGATTTCAACATTGCTAGTCTTATCGGTGTAGGCCTTGCGCTTGCCATTGACCCACTCGATAATATTCTTAAAGGCATTGATTTCGAGATCAGAGCCTGTGGTGTTAAATCCTTCTGATCCCTTGGTACCAAGCCCAGCACTAGAGATAAAGGCATAGCCTCTGACCAAGAAATAGTCGTACCAGTTGAGATTTTCGTAGTCATAGATATACTCGTAGGGACTGTAGTAATACCAATCCGAAGCCTTGGCCTTCTTAGCCGCATCTACAGTTGATGAGTTTCCAACAGCCTGTCGTTTAGCTGGTTGATTCCGCAACTTCTTCATATCATAGGAGCCATCTGTCGGCAAGCCCAAGCTTTCAAGAGTCACATAGTTCTCATCCAAGGTTCCTGCTACATAAGGACGTGCTTCCAGAATGGTCGCCGCCTTAAAGTCTCCTCTGGCAACCGCCTTAGGCAACTGGACAATGGCCTTGACTAGATCCGGCTTGCCATCCGCATCTGTATCGTAATCGGTCTCCACATAGACTGGGAAGCGGACGATTTCGCTATCCTCATAGTGATAGTCTTCATCTGATTTTTCCCCACTTGTATAAGGAAAGATGGGTTGAGCCCGCCCATTTAAAAAGAGAGGAGCTTTCTTTTCAGAGCGATAGGCATCATAGAGTTTCTTAGCAATGCTATACATATTGGTCAGCTCTTCTTGACTGACCTTGCGGTTCAAGTCTTCTTGAGTACTGATCATTCCTAGACTCTTAGCAAAGCGTTCCCGATCCGCAGCCGATTGACCGACCTGTTTGGAATCCGTCGCAGCCCACTGAAGCAATTCATCAACAGCATTTTGAACCGTTAATTCCTTGTCCTTGAGCTCACTATTTGCCAAGCTTCCTGTATAAGAGGTCAAGGCTTGTCCTGTAGCAGGAGTTGATGTTCCCGTCGAAACCACTGGACTAGCCGGAACACCTGCCCCCTGAGGTGCCTGTGGAAGATTTGTTTTCTCAGTTACCGTCACGGTCTTTTCTTGTCCGACTGGCTGGTCAACCTTCTCCGTCTCTGCCGGACCAATTGGACTCGGTCCTGCAGGTTCAGAAGTCTCTACTTCCTTCTTAGGTTCCACACTTGGAGCGGATGCAGACTGGTCTGCTTGAGATTGGGAAGTTGCTCCTTCAGAAGCTACAGGCTCCGGAGCCACCTGAGTCACGACTTCTTTCGTTGGAGCAAGCTCTGGTAGGGTTCTCATCTGCTGCTACCACTTGATTTAAGACAAAGGGAGCTAGCAGAAGGCTTGAAGCCACCATGGACACCACTGTTTTCCTTTTTTTCATAAAAGAGACCTCACTATTTTGTAATCAATACAGCTATTATACTATGTAAGCGCTTTTTATAGCAAATTCTAAACAAGAAAAAAATCGAGGCAAATTTGCCTCGATCAAAAGATATTTATTTCACGTGATCTTTTAATTCTTCTTGAGCTTTTTGGTTAGACTCTGCTTGCTCTTTCTTCCATTTTTCAAGAGCTTTGTTGTAGTCTTCGGTTGTTACAGCCTTGTCTTGAAGTTCCATACCTTTGTAGACAACGTTGTCTTTTCCCTTTACCACCGGTCCAGCCAAATGGTGCTGAGAATGGTACAACACGAGTCAAGAATGGACGACCAGTCTTAGAAGTGGTTGGGATGACCAAAGCACTATCTGTCAACCAAGCTTGAGCTGCAGCATATTTCTCATAACGTTTGTTAAGGTCTTGTGTTTCAGCTCCTGCTTCTGTTACCATCTTCTCAAAGTCGTACAAGCCAACTTTCTTAGCTGCCTCATTGTTTTTCGCTTGGGTCAAATCCAAGGAAGGTACGAGTGTTTTCACCAGAAGAAGCTTTCAAGATATCAAGGTAAGTTGATGGGTCTTGATAGTCAGGGCTCCATCCAACGTTATCTGAGATATCCCAGTCTTCGTCTTCTGCTTTAGCAGCAAAGAGGGTTACGTTCAAGAGATCTTCTTTTGATACCATATGGATATCGACAACGACGTTTTCTTTTCCAAGCGTACTTTCAACCGATTGTTTGAAGGATTGAGCACGTTGAACCTTAGATTGAGTCGTTTGGTCTACTGGCATATCCAAGTGAATTGGGAATTTCACGCCATCTGCTTCAAGTGCAGATTTCGCTTTGGCAAACTCTTCTTTGGCTTGTTTTTCGTTGTAAAGACCATTTTGACCATCGTCAAGATTTGCATCTTTCCACTCGTCTCCATAAGTCACCAACTCAGATTTAACCATCTCACCGAAGGTCTTACCATCAGCTTGAACGAATGTAGGTGGGATGTACAAGTTACGGATCAGTTTGCTTGCTCCATCTTTACCATTCGCTTGGGCAGCATAGGCTTCACGGTCAAAGGCAAAGCTGATTGCTTGACGGAAGTCTTTGTTCAAAAGAGCTTTCTTAGTAGATGATTTTTCTTCATCTGTTGTTTTTGCAGTGTACTTGTAAGACTGACGGTCGATATTCACACCGATAACGAAGGTGCTGGCATCTTGAGGAGTGTAGATGATTTCATCTTTAAACTTCTTAGCTTGGTCTGTAAATCCAGGTCCAGTTGGGAACAATTTAGCAAGGCTAAGAGCGTTGTCCTCAAATGAGTTCGCCAATTTACTTTGGTCTTGACCATCATAGTATTCGAGCTTAACATCTGTGATGTGAACATTGTCCTTATCCCAGTAGTTTTCATTCTTGCTCATCTCGATAGATGATTTAGAAGTGAAGCTCTTCAAGATGTATGGACCATTGTAAAGAAGAGAGCTAGTGTCACTTGCTTGGGCAAATTTATCCCCTTTTGATTCAACGAATTTCTCGTTGATTGGGAAAGTGATCCCAAGAGTCAACTTAGAATTCCAGAAAGGCTCTGCCTGGTTCAAAGTGATTTGAAGGGTATGATCATCAACTGCTTTAATGCCTACATTTTTGAAGTCTGAAGTCTTACCTTCAACATAATCATTCAAGCCCTTGATAGAGTTTTGAATGATGTAGAGCATTTCAGACTTGTGGTCAGCGGCATACTTGATCCCTGCAACGAAGTCATCTGCTGTCACATCCGCATACTCTTCCCCTTCTGAATCATACCATTTGGCATCATCACGAAGTTTGTAAGTATAAGTCAAGCCATCTTCTGAAACTGTCCAATCTTTAGCAAGTGAAGGAATCAAATTTCCATACTTGTCGTTTTCAAACAAACCATCAATCAAGTTTCCTGTGATTTCGTGGGTTGCAGCTTTACCAGATGTGATGTAGTTCAAGTTTTCAGGTTCTGTCTCATAGACGTAAGAGAATTTTTGACCTGACTCACTTGATTTTGAGCTTGAGCTTGATGATTTAGAACCACCAGAACATGCTGCAAGAATACCTGCTGAAAGAAGAGCTACTCCTGCAAGAGCAATGACATTTCTTTTTTTCATTGTTTACTCCTAATAAATTTTTAAGGTTGTCTTAAGATTATACCACAAAGATTTTCAGAAGAGAAGTAATTTTCTGAAAATTTATTAAATTTTGTAATTTTTCTTATCCTTAGCATTTATTAAAGTGTGAACCATAGTCTACAAAGTCCTTAACATCGCTGGTTTTGCCCTCATGAAGGTCCCAAACAATTTGACCCCACGATGACACCATCTGATACCTGATTAAAGCGTTGGATATCTTCTTGGGTGGAGACCCCAAATCCTGTCAGAACTGGAATAGTGGCCAGGTCTCTCAAGGTCGCCAAGTGCTGATCCAAGTCGTCCCGGTAATTGCCCATCTTTCCAGTAACCCCATTGATGGCTACCGCATAGATAAAACCTTCTGCTTCTTGGATCAAGGCCTTTTGGCGTTCGATGCCTGTGGTCAAGCTGACCAAGGGTACAAGGGCAATATCACTCCCTTCCAAGTAAGGTGCTATCATATCCGCATGTTCATTTGGCAAGTCGGGAATGATCAAGCCTTTGACGGAGGTAGAAGCCAATTCTTTTATAAAAGCCTCTATACCATATTGGAAGACTGGATTGATATAGGTCATGATGACCAGAGGAATCTTGGTCTCTTGTTCTTGGAGTTTTTTTACAATAGCGGTTAAGGTCACTCCCTTGGCCAAACTACGTTGCCCAGCCATCTCGATGACTGGCCCATCCGCTACAGGATCCGACCAAGGAATCCCCACTTCAATAGCCGATGCTCCACTTTCTTCCAAGAGCTGAATGGTCTCAAAAAGCCCATCTAGTCCCTTCTCATGATCCCCCGCCATGATGTAAGGGACGAAGATCCCACGCTTGCTGTCTTTAATGGCTTGTAAATGCTGTGTTAGTGTTTTGGTCATCTCTACTTCCCTTCTGCTTCAAACCGTTCTTTCACCTGCATGACATCCTTGTCTCCACGACCAGATAGGCAGATGATGAGCGTTTGGTCCGGAGTCATTTTTGCTGCGACTTTTTGCGCTAGAGCGATAGCATGACTGGACTCCAATGCTGGAATGATTCCCTCCAAACGAGAAAGCAACTTAAATCCTTCGAGGGCTTCTTCATCCGTGATGGAATCATAGCTTGCCCGGCCAATTTCATTAAAATAGCAATGCTCTGGCCCCACACCAGGATAATCCAATCCAGCAGAGATAGAGAAAGCCTCCATGATCTGTCCATGGGCATCTTGAAGCACTTCCATCAAGGCTCCGTGAAGGATTCCTGGACGACCTTTGGCAAAGGTGGCTGCGTGTTTGTCCGTATCCAAACCAAGACCAGATGCCTCTGCTCCGTACATGGCTACAGATTCGTCTTCTACAAAGGGGTAGAACATGCCAATGGCATTGGAGCCTCCACCGATACAGGCTAGGACCGCATCAGGAAGTTTTCCACCTGAGACTTCAGCAAACTGACGTTTGGCTTCCTTACCAATCACGGATTGAAAATCTCGGACAATCTCTGGGAAGGGAGCCGGTCCAAGGGCAGATCCCATGATGTAGTGGGTATCATCAATCCCAGCTACCCATGCACGAAGGGCCGCATTGACAGCATCTTTCAGCACGCGCGATCCGTCTGTCACACTATGGACTTTTGCTCCCAAGAGCTCCATCCGAAAGACATTGAGGGCTTGGCGTTTGACATCTTCTTCCCCCATGTATATGGTACACTCCATCTCAAAGAGTGCCGCTGCCGTCGCTGTCGCAACTCCGTGTTGACCAGCCCCTGTCTCCGCGATGATCTTCTTCTTGCCCATCCGTTTAGCCAGCAAGACCTGACCAAGGGCATTGTTAATCTTGTGTGCCCCTGTATGGTTGAGGTCTTCCCGTTTCAGGTAGATTTGTGCCCCACCGATGTGCTTGGAGAGGCTTTTGGCGTGGTAAAGTGGAGTCTCCCGCCCTACATAATTCTTGAGTAAGTCATCCAATTCCGCTTGAAAGCTTGGATCTGCTTTGGCTTCTCGGTATGCCTGATCCAATTCGATCACGGCTGTCATCAAGGTTTCTGGGACAAACTGGCCCCCAAATTTTCCATAAAACCCTTTTTCATCCGGTAGTTGATAGTTCATGCTTTCGCTCCTTCTATAAATGCTTTTATCTTTTCTATATCTTTGTGTCCGTCTGTTTCGACCCCCGAAGAGACATCCAGGGCATAGGGCTGAAAGGTCTCTCGAGCTTGGCGGACATTGTCCACTGTCAAGCCCCCTGCAATAAAGAAGTCCTGCTGGATCTTCTGATCTTTCAGCAAGTTCCAATCAAAGGTTTGCCCACTCCCAGCTACTGGAGCATCAAAGAGTAGATAATCTGCCTTGCTTGACACTTGGGCTTCCCCATTACTGAGCTGGATCGCGCGAATGACGGGAACTGAAATCTTTGGGATCAGAGCTTCATCAAACGTTCCATGAATCTGAACAACGTCTAAGGGAACCTGAGCAATGGCTTGCTCTAACTCCTCTAGACTGGGTGAGACAAAAACTCCGACAATTTTGGTCGGACCAGTCACCAGTCTCGCCAATTCATGAGCTTGCTCCAGACTGACTCGCCGCTTGCTCTTAGCGAATACAAAGCCGATATAGTCTGCTCCTGCTAAGACAGCCGTCTCCACGGCTTCCGCTGTAGATAGGCCGCATATTTTAACCTTTGTCAATTTGTAACTCCTTGACCTTTTCTGCTACATCTCCTGCTGTCATGAGAGCAGTCCCTACCAAGATCCCATTAAAGTAGGGAGCTACAAGAGCCGCATCTTCCCCATTAAAAATAGCAGACTCCGATATATAAACTGGCTGGTCTTTGAAATGCGTGGACAATTCAAGACTGGTATTCAGATCCGTTTCAAAGGTGACCAGGTTCCGGTTGTTAACCCCGATAATGTCCGCCCCGATCCGATGGGCGATTTCGAGCTCAGCTAAGTTATGGGTCTCTACAAGCACTTCCAAACCAAGCCCCGTCGCAAAGTCATAGAGTTCTTTGAGCCGGGCTTCGGGCAGGGCTGCGACAATCAAGAGAATAACCGTCGCTCCGGCATTGCGAGAGCGGACAATTTGCTTCTCATCGATGATAAAATCCTTGGCCAAGGTTGGAATCGTCACCTGGGAAGAAATCTCACGAAGGTAGTCTAGATCTCCCTTGAAGAAGACTTGGTCCGTCAGGACTGAGATCATGGCTGCCCCATTTTCTTCATAGGTCTTGGCTTGGGCGACAATATCCACATCCAAGTTAATATCCCCCATACTAGGGCTGGCTTTCTTCACCTCAGCGATAATCTGCAAGTGCTCTTGATGGCTCTTGAGAAAATCATAGAGACGGTAGGTCTGACGAAGAGGCTGGAGGTCTTCCATGACCAGTTGCGCCACTTCTTTTTCTTTTTGTTCTAGGATTGTCGGTAGAAAGGCTTTACTCATACTTGAACCTCTTGTAAGTGTTGCAATTTAGCAAGGGCAGAACCATCCGCTATCAATTGACGCGCAAGCTCCACACCTTCTTTGATGCTTGCGACTTTTCCATTGGCATAAAAGCCAAGACCAGCATTGAGAACCGTTGTTTCCAGATAAGGGCTGGCTTCATTCTTCAAGACACTGAGGAGAATTTCTGCATTTTCCTTGGCATCGCCACCAGTTATTTCAGACAGCTCCACCTTGTCCATCCCCAGATCTTCATAGGTAAAGGTATGCTGGCTGATCTTGCCGTCTTCTAAGAGGGTATAGGTATTGGTTCCATAAAGAGCCGCTTCGTCCATATTGTCAGGACCTGTGATGACGACGGCACGTTTGCGTCCCAACTGCTGGATGGCAAGCGCGACTATCTCTTGCAATTCGACACGGTAGAGCCCCATGAGTTGGGTTTCAAGATCCAGTGGATTGGCAAGAGGACCGACCAGGTTCATAATGGTTGGAATCCCCATCGCTTGACGAGCAGGGCCAATGAAGCGCATAGCCGGATGCATGGTCTGCGCAAAGATAAAAGGCCAAGCCAACCTCGTCCAAAGGCTTTAGAGAGGTCTCTGGCGTGGCAGCTACGTTGATACCAAGCGCTTCTAGGACATCTGCAGAGCCTGACTTAGAAGAAACAGAGCGATTGCCGGCCTTGGCCATGCGGATCCCTCCAGCAGCCAAAACGAAGCAAACAGTCGTCGAAATGTTAAAGCTATAGGATTGGTCTCCACCAGTCCCACAGTTACACATGGCATCTGAGAAAGGTCTCTGGCAATACCGTCGCATGGGCCTTTAAGGCGCGTACAATTCCGGTAATTTCGTCTGCTGTTTCTCCCTTGGTTTTGAGTCCCATCAAAAAAAGGCAGAGATTTGACTTTCTGAAAGTTGGTTCTGCAAGATTTGATCAAAGACTTCTTGGACTTGCTCTTGCGTCAAGTCTTGGCGATTAGAGATTTGTAAGAATAGTTCTTTCATAAGGGTTTCCTCTTATCTTTTCTACACGTTTCAATAGAAATTTTAGCTGCTAGGAATTGCTGGTCTAGTCTAGGACGAGCTTCACAAAAATTTTTCGATCATTTTTTTAGACCATCTGGACTGCCGATACTCTCAGGATGATACTGAAGTCCATAGATGGGCAGGCTCTTGTGTTGGATGGCCATGATTTCTTGGTCGTCCGTGGTAATGGCTGTTACCTCAAATTCTTCTGGCATTTGGTCAACGACGATAGAATGGTAACGCATGATGGGCACATCATTCTCAATGTCCTCGAAAATAGGAGATGGTGTTTCAAAGGTAATCTGGCTTTGTTTGCCATGCATGACATTCTTAGCCAGGCGCAACTTACCACCAAAGGTCTCAGCCAGGGCTTGGTGACCTAAGCAAATCCCCAACATAGGTTTCTTACCTGCAAAGTCCTTGATCATGGCTTCCATTTTCCCAGCATCTGCTGGCCAGCCTGGACCGGGGGAGAAGACGAGGGCATCTGCCACTTCTGCATGCTCATACAAGCGCTCATCATCATTTCGCAAGACCTCAACCTCTGTAAAAGTTCCCAAGTATTGGGCCAAATTATAGGTAAAGGAATCATAATTATCCACTAATAAAATCATTGAACATCTCCTATTCTTGTCATCGATTTTGCCTTGTTAATCGTTTCGTAAAATTCATTCTCCGGAACACTGTCGTAGACAATCCCTGCTCCTGCTTGGACGTAGGCCTTTTGATTCTTGAGGATCATGGTCCGGATGGCAATGGCGAAGTCCATATCCCCTGTCGCAGAGAGGTAACCAATAGCTCCCGCATAGACGCCACGTTTTTCCTGTTCCAATTCATAGATCCGACGCATGGCCCGAATCTTAGGAGCCCCAGAGACTGTACCCGCTGGTAGTGTCGCTTTCAAGGCATCGAGAGCTGTTAGGTGTGGCAGGAGTTGCCCCTTGACCACACTGGTCAGGTGCATGACATAGCGGAAATATTCTACTTCCATATACTTGGTCACTTCGACCGTCCCGTTTTGAGCGATTTTCCCGATATCATTGCGGCCCAGATCCACCAGCATGCGGTGCTCGGCTGTTTCCTTGATATCGTGAAGGAGTTCATGAGCCAGGGCTTGGTCCTCTTCTTCCGTCGCTCCACGAGGTCGAGTTCCGGCGATCGGATTGGTGGTCACCTCTCCCTTTTTCACCGATACCAGACTTTCAGGACTGGCTCCAATGATCTGGTAGTCGCCAAAGTCATAGAAATAAAGATAGTTGGATGGATTGGTCACGCGCAAATTCCGGTAATAATCCAAGGGATCACCTTCAAAATCTGCTGAGAAGCGTTGACTGAGGACACATTGGAACATATCACCTTCACGGATCAGTTTCTTGGCCTTATCCACCATTTCCATAAAGACTTCCTTCTCGATATGGTTGGTGAAGTGGAGGGCCTGCAAGGCCTGAGGGGTGAACTCGTTGGGCGCTTGGGTTTGCAGATCGGTCACCACTTGCCCCAGTGATTGGCGGACCGCATCATTGCTTCGACCAGAGTAGATATTGTCTTCCACCACATAGACTTTTTCCTTCTTGTGATCAAAAATCAAATAGGACTCGTAGATGAAGAAATGCATATCTGGCGTTCCGATAGTATCCTGAGGAATGGATCCAATCTCTTCATAGACTCCGATCATATCGTAGCCTGCAAAACCGATGGCCCCACCAGCGAAAGGAAGATCAGACGTCAGCCCCTTGACCGTTACCTGGTGGAGGTAGTCAAAAGGATCTTGCTCCAGCACCTTGCCATTCTCATACAGAATGCCATCCTGATAGGTCACCTCAAATACTGGATTGTAGGCCACGATAGAAAAGCGGGCATTCTCCTTTTCACGCGGGATCGACTCAAGGATGACCTTATGGTCTCCTTGGACACGCATGTAGGCTAGAATGGGGGTTAAGGTATCAGCTGGTAAAATTTTTTTCATAGGAATTCCTTTCTTTTCCTAGGGACGAAGCGATGCAAGTCCTGATCCAAGCACATCCAATACTCTTCGAAGTTAGTAGGCTAACCAACTTCAACAGAATACAAAAAACCTCACAGAGTAACACTCTGTGAGGGCATTAAATCGGGTTTAACACGGTACCACCTCAGTTAATGGTCAAAAGGGTAGAAAGCGACCATTATCTCTATCTCCTCTAACAAGGAGCTGCACGATAAGGGGTGCCTACCGAGAAGAATATGTGTTATCTTCTCCTTCTTCAAACAATCAGCCCAATGTTCACTAACTCCGACTACCTGCTCACAATACCCGCAGGCTCCCTGAAAATCTTAGACTAGTTACTTTCTGATTTACTACATATTCTACTACATTTTTTTAGCTTGTCAAGAATTTTTTGACAGTTTATCCTAAAAAAACTACCCAGTCAACTCGACCAGGCAGATTCAATCCTATATTTTAACCTTGAAAACGAAGCTTATTTGACCAAGTCACTCTTGAGATAGACATCGACCATGCGCTCTGTCGCCACCACAGAATCCACGTGGGTCCGCTCATAGGAGTGGCTAGACTCGATCCCTGCTCCGAGAAGACCATGCTTGACTTCTGCACCTGCGCTCATGGCTGCAGAGGCATCCGAGCCATAGAAAGGATAGATGTCCAGTTTGTAAGGGATGTTTTGCTCCTTGGCCAAGGCCACCAAGTGCTGGCGGAAACCATAGTGGTAAGGACCAGAAGCATCTTTGACACAGATAGAAACTGTGTACTCGTCTGTCTGCTGGTCATCTCCCATAGCCCCCATATCGACTGCCAAATATTCGACCGCTTGAGCTGGGATGCTGGAGTTAGCCCCATGTCCCACTTCTTCAAAGACAGAAAAGGCAAAGTGAGTAGTCACTGGTAGGGTCACGCCTTCTTCCTTGTAGACGCGAAGGAGGTTAAGCAAGATAGCGGCGCTGACCTTATCGTCCAAGTGACGAGACTTGATAAAGCCTGTATCCGTGACAATAGTCCGAGCATCAAAGCTGATAAAATCTCCTACTTCGATCCCCAAGTCACGCGTTTCTTTTTCATTGGTCACTTTTTCATCCAAGCGCACTTCCATATTGTCCTGGGTCCGCTCCACAGTTCCCGCATCCTTGTAGACATGGCAAGAGGTTTGGTGGACAAGGATAGTACCCGAATGTGTCTTTCCTGTATTGGCCACATGGACGGTACAGTTTTCCCCTTCGATCATGTTCCAAGGGAAACCACCGATGCGATCCAGTTTGAGACGGCCATCTGGCTTAACTGCCCGTACGATCGCTCCAAGCGTATCCACATGGGCCGTGATGTAGCGATATTGCTCGTCATTTTCCCCCTTGAGGACGACTGTCACGCCTCCCTTAGCTGTCCGAACAGGACTGTAGCCCATCTCTGTCAAAGTCTTGACCAAGTATGCTGCTACTTCTTCCGTAAAGCCTGTCGGTGATGCGATGGCTGTGAGTTCTTTTAGATATTCGACTGTTTGATTCATGAATTTCTCCTTCAATAATCTACTAGTACGATTATAGCACGACTGCCTTTAAAAGACTAGCAAAGTAAGACAGCAAAAAAGAGTCAGCAGATTGCAATTTCCATCTGCTGACTCTTTTCTTACTTTCGATCTTGATCCAATCTATAGCTGCAGAAACTAAGTTCGCACAGAGAAGATAGGAACATTAGCTACTCAAACCTCCAACAAACTTATAAGCAGTTACCAAAGCATTTGTCATGGTATCACGGGTTGCTTTGAAGGCCTCAATAAAGGCTGCACGGTGTTCTTCTGGGAAAAGCGTTGTATCATCTCCAAATTGAGCAAGAGTTTCATTCACAGAAGCCAACTCTTCATCCATCTTCTTAATACCAGGTTCTATGGTCTTGAAGTAAGATTCTTGTTCAGATTTTGGCAACTTTTCTCCCAATTCATTGGCATGCTTCTTATAATTTTCAGCTAGTTTAGCATAAAGCGCCTTGATTTCCCCAATGGTTTTCGCATTTTCAATTTCTTGATCCGTTACCAAAACAACTTCTGGAGTGGTTGCTTGAGCGCCAGAGCCTGATGTAGACTGACTAGAAGAGCTACTTGTATCATCTGTCAATTCAAATTTCTTTGAAGAAAATGATTTCTTCTTAGATGAGGATGTTTTCTTAGAGGAAGAAGATTTCTTTTCCACCTTGCTAGAAGATTTCTCTGAAGAAGCCTCTGGTTTTGCAGTTTGATTTCCCGAACATGCGACCAAGGTCAAGACTGAAAGCAAAGTGATTCCACTTGCGACTAATTTTTTCATGGTTCTCTCCTATAAATAATTTTGCTTTTGTAAATTATATCTAAAATTATTTCTATTGTCAAAACACTATAATATCTATATTTCCCTCTCTTACCTTATGATTAACTCAGGTCTAAATGCTCATTAGATTTTTCTTAAATTGTCGAACTTTTATCATTTGGGACAAAAGACTTGTAAAATTATAAACATTTAATTATAATCATTCTAAATAAGATCTAGGAGACAAGTATGACTGAAACAAAACATGGGGTTGATGCCTCTTTTAACGACCGCTTAAATATCTTACGGGCTGGAGTGCTCGGTGCCAATGATGGCATTATCTCAATCGCTGGAGTTGTTATCGGGGTTGCCAGTGCGACCAGCAATCTATGGATCATCTTCCTATCTGGCCTCTCTGCCATTCTAGCCGGTGCCTTCTCTATGGCGGGTGGTGAATACGTGTCTGTATCGACTCAAAAGGATACAGAAGAAGCCGCTGTGAGCCGAGAACAAGCCCTTCTGGACCGCGATCCAAAAGCTGCACGCGACTCCCTCTATGCAGCCTATATTCAAAATGGGGAATGCGAAACTGCTGCTCAAATCATGACCGAGCGGGCCTTTCTCAAACACCCTCTCAAGGCCTTGGTGGAAGAAAAGTATGGCCTGGAGTTTGAAGAGTTTACCAATCCATGGCATGCGGCTATGTCTAGCTTCGTTGCCTTTGTCCTCGGATCTCTTCCTCCCATGCTGTCCATCCTTCTCTTTCCAAAAGAAATCCGAATCCCTGCAACGGTGATCATCGTAGCCCTTTCCCTCCTCTTTACTGGCTACACCAGCGCCAAGCTAGGAAAAGCCCCAACCAAGCAAGCCATGATCCGTAACTTGGTCATTGGACTACTTACCATGGGTGTTACCTACCTCTTCGGACAATTGTTTAGTATTTAAAAAAGCTGAGACAGAAGTCTCAGCTCAATTTGAAGATTTAATCTTCTAAAAAACTTTCCTTAGGTGAGTACGGACGTCAGCGAACTTCGTAGAAGTTCCATGACTTAGTTTTGGACCTAAGGTTCCAAAACTCCCGAGTGCCTGAAACAAATGCGTTTCAGGCACTTTCTCACAGCGGAAAGTTTTTTATCTACAATGACTAAAATTATAGCCATTATTTGAAAGAATTATCTAGATATTATATATTCTAAGCTGGAACTTCAGTCTCAGCTTTTCTTATGCTTCCAATAAGGCTTGGGCTTGTTTTTCCAATCCTGCGATGGCTTCGTCTGTTAATACCAATTCACCTGTTGCCCAGGCTTCTGGGTTCACGGTTGTTCCTGTGAAGTCACCCACTACTTGAGTCCGAACGAATGGTAGGAGGGCTTGGTAAGCCGCAAACATTGGTTCGTGTCCTGCGTTAGCAACTGAAGAGACGGTTACGATCTTGTCTTGGAGGGCAGATGGGCCACGAGTTTCTGATAGGTCAAGCGCACGGCTGAGCCAGTCGATCAAGTTTTTCACTACACCTGGAATGGCAAAGTTATAAACTGGTGAGAAAATCCAGATGGCATCCGCCGCAAGGACCGCATCACGTGCTGCTTGCACTGCTGGCAAGGTTGGCGTTTCCAAATCTTGGTTCATCATAGGGATGTCCTTGTAGTCTAAGTAAGTCACGGTTGCTTTTCCTTCAAGAAGACTTTCTGCTTTCTGAGCCATTTGGTGGTTGAAAGATCCTTGACGAAGAGATCCGACGATAAATAAAATGTTTTTCATAGTTGTTTCCTCTTTCTGTTGTAAGTTTATTTATTACAAAATCTATTATACACGGCCTAGATGTAATATCAAGAATTATATCTTGAAATATCACTAATTTTTACTATTTTTATTTATTCTCTCTAAAAGTCAGATTTATCAAGGTTTCTAACCCTTTCTGACGCGGGTTACAATCCCATCTGGGTCTGTAAACTCGAGCTCACTTGAGGTCAGCCAGGTGACAGGTGCCTCCTGCTCTTTTGCTCTCTCTGCGATAGCGACCAAGTCTTCTTTCATTTCTACGTGGACGACGTAATAGGCAAGGCCAGGAAGCTGGGCTTCCCTTTTGGCCAAGTGCTTGCCGGCCCATTCATTGACTGCCAGGTGATGGTGGTAGTCTCCAGAAGCGATCCAACTAGCAGATGGAATAGTAAACTTATCCGATAACTCCAGTACCTTTTGGTAAAGTCTGACGCTGCTTGGCTATCTCTCACAGAGAGGTGGATATGACCCATGCGGGTAGCGGATGCTATCTGGAAGGGATCCACCTTGCGCCCCATTTCATAGATCTCTTGTGCAGAGAGCTCCTCTGTCACCCCAATGATGCGGCCACCCTCACGAATATCCCACTCCGCCACTGGCTTATCACGGTAGAGCTCAATGCCATTGCCCTCTGGATCTTCGAGATAGAGAGCTTCACTGTAGCCATGGTCCGCAGCCCCCACAAAGGGAACGTTCAGCTCAGCCATATACTTGAAGACATCCGCCAAGTCCTCCCGACTAGGTAGGAGAATGGCCATGTGGTAGAGACCGTAGCTAGCCTTAACAGACTCAGTCCGAACCGTTTGGATCAGGTGGACCAAGGGCTTGCCTCCAGCCCCAAGAAGGACTCCCTCCTCCGTCTGAGACAACATCTCCAAGCCCAAAATTTGGGTGTAAAAAGCGGTTTGGCGCGCCAGATCCTTCACATTGAGCACTGCTTCTGCCAAGTAAATCTTGCTATTGTAGGCATAGGTCATAGGTGTCTCCTTTTCGGTTCTGTTATTCGTTGTAACATTTTATATTACATCATTATACACTCTTTTATAAAAGAAGCAAGAAAAATAACTCGACAGAAAACCCTCCTTAGAAAACTAAGGAGGGAATTGTCTGTTAAATGTATTAAGAACTACCCCCTTAAACTCTTGAACAAATTTCTTGAGTTCAGCATCGGCTTCTGGTGTCGTCCCATGAAGCTGGCTGAGCATGTCTAGGAGGGAGGCTGTCTGGGTTTCAATAGTGGCATTGGTTTGGTTGATCTTGGCCACGATATTTGTCAGTGGCTCTACTTCTTCTTCCTCAAAGGTATCCACATAGCGTGGGATATTGAGGTTATAGTCATTCTCGACGATTTCCTCAAAGCTAGCCAGATGGGCGAACTTATCCATATCCTCTCTACTCTTATAAGCCTTAAGGATCTTCTCGATATGGGCATCCGTCATGATATTCTGGTTCTTGCCCTTGTCAAATTCCTTGGAGGCATCGATAAAGTAAACGTCCCGATTGGTCCGGTTCTTTTTGAGAATAATGACCGTCGTTGGGATGCTGGTATTAAAGAAGATATTGGCAGGAAGACCGATAACCGTATCAATGGCCCCTTCTTCCAGCAAGGCCTTGCGAATGGTTCCTTCAGCATTGCCACGGAAAAGGACCCCGTGAGGAAGGACGATGGCCATAACACCATTGTCTTGTTTCAAGTGATAGTAACCATGCAAGAGAAAGGCGAAGTCTGCCTTGGACTGAGGCGCCAGCTTACCAAATGGGGAGAAGCGTGGATCCTGGAGAAAGCCGGAGCTTGCGGACCACTTAGCTGAGTAAGGAGGGTTCATAAGAACCCCATCAAAGTTGGTCGGCTCTTGGGTCGGCCAGTCTTCGTCCAGCGTATCGGCATTGTGCAAGAACTGGTTTTCCACCGGAACCCCGTGTAGGATCATGTTCATCCGAGCCAGGTTATAGGTAGAGGTATTGAGCTCCTGACCAAAATACTGGACCGTTTGAGGCTGGTGGGAATACTTCTTAGCATTGAGCAAGAGGGAGCCTGATCCCATGGTGGCATCGTAGATGGTAAAGCCCTGCACGTCTTCACGTCCTAAAAAGGCAATCTGGGTCATGAGCTTGGCTACAGGCTGGGGCGTATAGAACTCTCCTGCCTTCTTACCAGAGTCGGTCGCAAACTGACCGATCAAGTACTCATAAGCATCCCCAAGCATGTCTCCTGCATGACCTGCCACATCCAGCACTGCCAGCTCTTTCATAACAGCAGCTACTAGCTGATTTTGCTTTTGGGGAGTTGCCCCTAGCTTCTTGGAATAGAGATCAATGTCCTCAAAGAGATTTTCATAGAGGTCGTCACTTTGCTCGATGTCTCGGAAGCCTTGAGCCAGATCTTCCAGCTGGAAGGTCCCTTCATTGACCCGGTCTACCAAGGCCGTAAAGGTCAAGTCGGGCTTGATGACATAGTTGAGCTCATCGGTGATGACGGAGATCAAGTCCTCTTGAGAATCGGGATCCTCATAGTAAGATCGATAAAGCGCCAAGGCTTCATCCAAGCTCTCTGTCTCCTCCTCCATGGTCTCCGCCACGAAGAAGAGCAACTTATCTGAGAGGTACTTGTAAAAGATCATCCCCAAAAGGTAAGACTTATAGTCATTGGCATCCATTTTAGAGCGGAGCACATCCGCTGAGTTCCACAGGGCTTGGTAGAGCGACTGGGAGGTTTGTGTTGTTTCCATAATAGTTCTTTCTTATTTCTTTTAGACCTTTTCTTGTTCCAGTGGGACGACGGCAAGGGTCTTGCCTAGACTGGCTAGGACTTTCAAAACCGTGTCCAATTGAGGACTGGTCTTTCCTGTCTCCATCCGAGCGATGACCGGTTGACTGACCCCACTGAGTTCTTCTAGTTTCTTTTGGCTAATACCCTTTTCATGCCGAGCCTCGATCAGCTCTGTCATAATCGCGACCCGCAAATCACTTTCTAGGATTTCTTCCTTGGTGAAGAGCTCTGCTCTCACATCTTTCCAATTGCTGCCGATGGCACTATTCTTCATCTCTTAGCCCTCTTTCCTTCAAATCTTGCAACTCCCGCTTGGCTTTCTCGATCTCTCGTCTGGGTGTCTTTTGCGTCTTTTTGACAAAAGGATGCAGTAAGACAAAGCTCCCATCCAGCCAAGCCACGAATAAAATCCGATCCCGCAAGGGTCTCAACTCCCAGATCTCCGCATCCAGATGCTTGATGTAGGGTTGGCCAGCACGTGTTCCATGCTGGCTCAAAAGCTCGATGTAGTCGTTGAGCTTGTTGAGTTTGATCCGGCTGTCCTTATTATCGCGACGAGCCAGCTCCCTCATGTAGTCTAAGATCGGTTGATTCCCTTGTTTGTCCTTATAAAAATAAATAGCGTGCACAAAGCAACCTCTTTTCGAATATATTATAACTTTAAAGTTATTAAAAGTAAATACTTTTAAGTTATTAAATACTAAGGAGCACCCTTTGAAAGGATCAAAGGGGCTCACTTATACTATTCGAAAAAGGCTGTGCTTATGAATGCTGATAAAGGGGATTTTTGAAGATTAGATAAACATATCTTGTAAGAGTTTTTTAGTGTTTAAAGTGAGGATTATAATAAACTAACACCCTTAATTATTATTAAGCAAAGTTACAAGTTCACCAAAATATTTGTTTCTCAATAAATTTTGCAACTCGGGATTTATTGTAATCCTATTAATTGACTTATTTTTAAAGTCGCGAGTGATTAGATCATCCCCTAGTTGATTGATAATCTCATTTTTCAAGTTACATATCTTTAAAATTGATGCAAAAATCTGATGAAACTATACTTTCATCAACAATAGAAGTTATATTTTTTTAACTGTTGAAGTTACATTAAATCTAGTTACTAAACCTTCTAAAAATTCTTGAGCATCATGTTTAGTTGGTTTATTCTCCTCTATAAAATGACTTTCCATAAATTCATCAAGTTTCTTTTTTTAAGGCGATACTTACTATCTTCTCTTTATTTTCTATACACAAACTTTTTAATAGCTTCTTGGAATTTATTAAATTTTTGCTCTTTATCCTGATCATCAGATGCCAAAACTGACTTTACTATTGCTTCATCCACTAGAAGCATCTCTATCTCATTAAAAGGAAGTACAAAAATATTTTTCTTTTTATATTTTGCAATTTTTGCATCCTCCATCCAATCATAATCAATAATGCCATATGCTTTATTTCCATGCATTTTGTTTAAATCATTATAAGCCTTAGTATGGTGGATGACTTGTTTATGTCCTTGTACCGGTTTTACAAAGCAAAATTTACTGAATAGTTTAGAATAGATTTTATAATCTATACTAGTTTTAGTTCCCTCACAAAATAGTATTGGTTTCCTTGTACCAGAAACTTCTGTTAATAAAGATAAAGGAAATTCTTGAGATTCTTCCAATCGTTCATAATCTAAGTCATAAGGTGCTTCAAATTTCTTGCACCACATATAGGTAGCATTGGTTCTTGATTGAACAAAGTCCATATTATGTGAAGCGAAGACAAATTGGCAATCAGATCGCTCTGATATGAGCAAATCCCATAATTCATTGTAGATTGCTGCATTTATGAAAGTTTCAGGTTCATCGACAATGATATAACTATTTTCTGGAGCTAGCAATACATTTCCTATATAAAACAATATACAACGCTCTCCGTCACTTAGACCATTTATACTATATCTAGAGCTATTTTTTTCAACTTCGACAACTCTATTATCAGGTTCTAGAATAAATTTTATCCCAGGTGATATTAAATTCCAAACCTGCTCTACCCTATCCCATAAAGCTACAGGTAAATCTTTTTCTCCTCGTGATTTACGAGTAACAATATTTGCATAATCTTTTACCAACAACGTTATCAGTTTGGTAAAAGAACTTGAAAAATCATCTTCGATATTATGGGTCTGTATTTCAATCGTATCATACTTTATTTCTGCTTTTTTTAAATCTGTTAAATATTTTTCTTTATTGATACTATCACGACCAAAAGCATTGGACACAAAATATAATAGCTTTTGAGCAGGAAGAACAAACATCTCATCTATACTATTCTTCCGTAATTCATTAATAAGACTAGTTTTTCCTGCTCCGTTAGCTCCTATAATAACTGTTGTAGAATCTACTTTTGAAATAAAAGAAAAAAGTTTGATTATTTTAAAATTCTCTATAATTTGAGGTAGATTTGATTCATATAAATAAACGTCCCCTCCAAAACAAAAGTATATACTTTCTAGCCAATTATCACGTAGATTTTTATATTTTTCTGTTACATCATCAGACAAAAAATTATCATCTAATTCTTTGTAAATCAGGTCAATGAGTGCTGATAAATAAGCATCTGCATGCTGGTAGTGAATCTCATAAGCATCTCTTAAATCATGCAGTTGATTCAAATTTTCTTGAAGTCTTACCTGTTCAGATTCTATTTTTATAATTAATTCTTTAATAGAGCTATACATAACTTCCCCTTATATAAACATATCCTGCAAGAGTTTCTTCTTCAGTGTTTCTAGCTGAGAAATTTTTTCTTGATTAGCAGCGATGAGGTTATCAAGGTTTGAAAAATAGGAGCCGATGGCTTGTTGTTCAGGAAGAGATGGAAATTTTGAAACAACTTTTTCAATGGTTTTCTTTGATAAACTTGGTACACCAGTAGATTCATCAAACTTTTTCCAACGAACTTGTTGGAAAATTAAGAAAAGATAATTTAAATCATAACCTACCTTATGTGTCACATAAAATAAAGTATCTACTGTCCAAAAAGGTGCTGATAATAAATATGGTTTATCTATAGTTCCTTTTCTTCCAATACCTATAGCATCCTCATCAGATAATTTTTCATTTACAGAAAGCATGTAACCACCAGTGCCATATACAGGAATGTTCCCTTCCTTTAAATGTTTATAATCTCTACCAGAATTAATAGTACAAACCTCTGACAAACTCTTACTTTCCCACTCACCTTCAAATCCATCTAAACGAATCTCAGGAACAGTCTGTCCAGCTTTTGGGAACATCTTGGAGAGCATTGTTGCCTTGAGAAATTGGTAGTTGGTGAGATTATTCTTGTAGCTAGACAGGAGGTCGTCAAGGGTATGGAAGAGGGAGCCGATGGCGGATTGTTCTTCAAATCCTCTGGAATTGTGATAGAAATTCTTGATAAATCTTTCGAATTGATTGCTGGATAACTAGTTCCTGTACACCTTTCTATTACCTTATTTACAAAACCTTCTTCTTGCAATCTGGCAAGAAGAAAAGCACTATCAACTTTTGGACGTAATTGAGCATATCCAGTAGAAAAAACATAATTATCTTCGTTTAAATCAAATAAATAGTTATTCTTCTGGTATGGTCGAACAGTTTGATAAAAAACATCTCCTATTTGTGCAACACGTTGAGCACGTGATGGTGCACTTTCTCTAATTTCCTCTTTATAGGAAATTAACTTCGTCCCAATAACTGATTCTAAATCTACATACTTAAAATATTCAGGCAACGATGATTTGGGATTTAATGTTGCAATCTTTGACAATTTCGTTTTAACCAAATTACTCGTATATTTTTTAAATCTAAATTTCGGTATAGAAATATCACTCATAAATATATATCCTTCCTCCATTTTTTTAAAAAGAAAATCTGGTCTTCTTTTTCCTTGAAATTCCCCTTCTTTTGAACGACTTGGATCGAAGAAATTTTTTATTTGTTGTCTTCAATCTATAAAGTTCTTCAAAAAATGCGTAAGCCATAATTGCTTTTTGTACCAACAAAAAACTAACATTTCTCTCATCAACTAATCCATGCATAAAGATATTTCTGTTGAGGGGAAGGCTATCTTCTGAATAAACACTCTTAATTTCTTTAAATTTCTTAAATAAATTAACTTCAATGTATCCTTTTTCATGGTATTCTGATAAAAAAAGTAATTTGAGAGACAAGTTCAGTTAAAAAAATCATCATTATTTGAGACATTGACAAAAATTTCTAAATGAGTTTTGTGAAGTTTTTTTAATTCCGAAAAAAATGAATTTTTTTGCTCTTGAATTTGAATCTGTGAAAGTAAAAACTCAATTCTTTCTAAGCAGAAAATCACCATCATTTTATACATTTTTACACTTTCAAGATACTCTAGTTGCACTATTTCCTTGTATGTTTTTAATGATTTAGGAATAAAGTCATAGACATCTCTTCCTCTTTGTTCATCCAAATATTCGAGATGTGTGTATAAATAGAAATCTGCTTCTGTTTGGTTTGTTATACCAGATATAGGCGCAAATTCATCCAAAAACAGTAAAGGAGGGTATATGTCAAAATGTAGGCATTTAGCAATTTTTCGCTTATTTTCTTCACCAAGTTGTTTTTGATAATCATCAAAATCAATATTTTTTAAAACATCACCAATATTTTTAAAATTATATACTGATAATAAACTTGATAATTGTTTGTGAATCGGTTCTAAAATACTAGAATAATCAATTTTGGGAAGAGTTAAATTGCTCAATGGATTTGAGATATTCTTTAAACTTTCCTGTATAATTTGATTTGTTTTTATTAGAAAACACTGAAACATTACTATTAATACTTTTTAGTATTCAATAATCCTTGAATTGGCCCGATAACAGTAGTAAGAAGGTTTGAGCTAATCTGACTAATAGAAAAAAACTAACATTATCACTTTTTAGACTCTGTTACACCTTTTAAATAACACCTTTTCACAATATTTATCAAAAATTATTTCTAAGGATTTCATTAAATTCATTTATTAAATCAATTGATCGATTTTTCAATATCAGATTTTTTTCAAAAATTATCTCTTCTAAAAAAACTTCGTTAATGTAAAAACTTCGACTCATCTTTATCAAGTAAAACTTTCTTTTTTTCTACAAAAATTTTTCATCTGAGATTTGTACATTTGTATCCCTATGCAACAAAGTTAAATTCCCTAATTTATTCTTGTCTGAATCTTCCTTTTCAAAATTACTTTGGGGTATAATATGTTCTAACTGCCAAATCAATTTACCTTTATGATCTAATTCTGTAAAATCAATTTCACTATTATTCTTAAACTTCTCAATACTGATAAGTAAAAATCGTGTAAAATGTGTATGAGTCCCTCGATAATAATTATCTCTGCCTATTGATTCATCTTGAATAAATTTCAGAATTACTTCTTGGTAACTATTCAATTTTTTATAGCCGTGTTTATTTGATTGTTCTTCAAAATACTTTCGGAAACTTTTACCGAATACAACTTCAAAACTATCTAATAATTTATCCACATTATCTCCTCTATCTTCCCACTCTCAGTGGTTCAATGACCTCTTCAATCAGTTGGGTATAGGCTTCTTTGATTTGTTTTTTGTAGCTGAGTGGGTTGAGGGCGTCTGCTACTTCTGCCTTATAGTCTTTGTAGCGTTGGCTCTTGGTGAGCTGGCTTTCACCGGCTTGTTTTTTGGCGCCTTTGCGGTAGTGTTGGATATAGTAGCGGAGTTCATCGACTCCGATATACCAGTTTTTGGCAAAGCTTACGATATGGCTATCGATGATAGATTCGATCATCTGATCCAAGACTCCGGTGATGGATTGTCCTCGGTAGCGTTCGGGCTCTTCTTGGACTTGGGTCCAGAGGTTTTGGATGATCTCAGCTAGGCTTGGATTGGTTCGGTTCAGGCTCTCGATATAACTGTCCACGGTTGCGATATCCTTGTCACTCAGGGTCTGCTCGTCATTTTCCTCCTGCTGGATCATACTCTGGATCAGCATCAGGATATAGGCGTAGTTGATCTCGTCGACTTGGACAGACTCTAGCTCATAGTGGATGTCCAGCTCATCCTCGCTGTCCCACTTCTGGATCCCTGCTCTTGATCTCCGCTAGGATATTTTGATAGAGGCCCAGATAGGCTTCGAGCTGACTGTCGCTGAGGCCTGTTTCTCGATAGACTTTCCTCCTTATCATACTCTGAGTAGACGCGGATCGAGGCTTGGTACTTGTCAAAGACCTGGTAGGCTTTTGCGACCTTGCTGAGCTGGGCTGTTGGAGCCTGCTCGAGGGCGACTCCTTCTTCTTCGAAGTCTGTGACTTGGCCTTTAAACTCTGCCCAGGCTTTTAAGAAGTTGCGCTTCTCTTCTTCCCAGCTTGGTGCTAGGACTTCATTTTCTCCTCCATTGGAGTAGAGCTTGAGGGCATTGTCGACGGCTTCCTTAAAGGCTTGAGGACGCTGGAAGGTGATGATATGGCCGAAGTGTTTCTTGTCATCAAAGATCCGATTGGTCCGGCTAAAGGCCTGGATCAAGTCCTGTGGGCGCATAGGCTTGCGATCGATGAAGAGCGTAGAAAGACAAGGGGCATCAAAGCCGGTCAAGAGACGGTCGACCACGATGACCAGGTCCAACTGCTCATTGCGGTAGAGGTACTTGTCCTGCTTTCTAGCTAGACGATTGTTGACATCGCTGTTAAAGCCTCGCAGATCCGCTAGGCTAAAATGCGTTCCAAACTCTTGGTTGTAGTCCTCCATGACCTGCTTCATGTGGTCTTGGTAGCCAATGGACTCTTCCTCATTTTCAGACACTGAGTAGGTGATGGTGAATTTTGGAAAATCTGGTAGGTGGCGTTTGACCCGCTCGGAGACCTTGACCCGCTCCTTGCCAGCAAGTATGCTCTTGAGCAGATTATAATAGGCCTGTGCTCGTGGGATGGACTTGACCGTCAAAATAGCTTCATAGGTCTTTCCAACCCCTTTAGGGATATTGAGCTGTTGCTGACTCTTATTGAGGATGGCATCGAGGACCTCTAGCATGTGCTCCTTGTCCTCATAGGCCTGGTCTGGGATCTCTTCTTCTAGCAAATCTGAAATAATGGTATTGCGGTAGTCTACCTTAAAGCCCAGAACCGCTCCATCATGGATGGCTTCCTTGACCGTGTATTCATGTAGGCGATCACCATACTGTTGGTGGGTGGTCTGAGCCAGATCTCCCACTTGTTTGCGTTTGTTTTCCTTGAAGATCGGAGTCCCTGTAAAGCCATACCAGAGAGAGTTCTTGAAGTAGGCCTTGATCTCTTTTTGCGTCTGTGGGGTGACCGCCCGGTGACACTCATCCACTACAAAAGCCACGCGGAGGTCCTTGATTTTCCCAGCATCTCGCTGGTACTTCCCTTCTTCAAACTTGCGCATCATGGTCGTGATTTTCTGGATGGTCGTGACCACCACGCGCTTGTCATTGCCCCCTAGGCGCTTGACCAGCTCATGGGTATTGTCCGTCTCGTCGATGTCGATGACATCATTGGCCGCATAAGAGAGGAAGGACGAGGTCGTCTGCTGGTCCAGGTCTCTACGGTCGATGACAAAGATGGTCTTTTGGATAGCAGGGATCTGCAAGAGATTGCGCGCTACCTTGTAAGAGGTCAGGGTCTTGCCTGATCCGGTCGTATGCCAGATATAGCCTGACTCTTGACGGCGGGAGGCTTCCTGCACAGCCTCAATGGCGTGGATCTGGTAGGGACGCAAGAGGATGAGGGCTTTCTTGCTATCGTCGATGACCGAGTACTGCATGACCATCTGGTGGGCCCGAGGGATGGAGAGAACCTCATGAGCAAAGCTGTTGAGATCGATCATAGGCTGGTTGTCCTTGTCCACCCACTTGGTCAGGAACTGTTTGTTTAGCTTGCTTTCACGGGCTGCAGCGATATAGCGTGTGTCGACCTTATTGGTCACGACAAACATCTGCAAGCTAGAGTAAATCCCTCAGAACTTGCCTTCACGGTCGTACTTTTTGATCTGGTGAAAGGCATCTAGAAAGGCTACTCGTGGGCTCTTGAGTTCGATATGGATGAGAGGTAGCCCATTGATCAGAAGGGTCGTATCTAGCCGTCGATCTTGGTCTAGCGGATAGGCCTTGTCGCGTTCGACTTGATTGACCACTTCATAGCTTGACTTACCAGCAGCGATATTGTCCCGCCAGATGACCGCCAAGCGGATGGTGCCTAGACTGGCATCCTCACGTTGAACTTCTACCTTTGCGATGCCATTTTCACCAGCAAGCCACTTGGCCGCTTCATAATAGCTGACAAAGTTGAGCTGGTTCTTGATTTGGCGCTTTTCTTGGTCGGTCAAGGGATGGTCCGCCAGCACAGCGACATTGTTTGCGCCAGCTTGTCAAAGAAATTGTCCCACAACTGGTCTTCATTCTTGAGATCCTCGCGATAAGTCCACTGACTCTCTCCTGAAGTCAACTGCTGGATCAACTGTCTTTCGATCTCAAGTTCTGGAGTTGCTACTGCCTTCATCCGTCTATCCTTTTCCTGTACATAATCTCCTATTATTATAGCATGTTTGGGAAAGAAATTAACGCTTTCAAAGCATTTTGTTGGTTTTTCGCGCAAAAAAACAGGCCTAAGCCTGCTCTGTTTCTTATCCTGTTTCTACCAAATTTTATTGCTTATAAATAAGCAGAGAAAATACAAAGGGTAACTAAAAGGGATTAAATCGATGAGTACAGTAAGCAAGTAAATTGCACCTGTCATAGCTACCTTTTATTCTAATAATACTGCACTTCAATTCCATCCATAATATTTATTAAAGTATTATCGCCAATTTTTAAAGAAATCAGTTCATTTAATGATGACACCTGATATTCCTTATCTCCAATGACCACTACAATATCATGAATAGAATTAGGAAAAATCCCACATGCTTGACCATTATAAACAAAAGAGGCATCCCAACCATTGTCATATAACGCTTGTAAATCATCTAATATCGCCATATAGATCTAAATCCTTTTCCATAGTGTTTGGACAGGTGAAAGCGCCTAGATTGTTCTAAAGCGCTAAGTCATTTTGTTGTTTTTTCTTAATCTAAATAAACCCTTTTTTCTGCTAGATTGTCTAGGCATTCTTGGAGGTAAGTAGCCTGATGCTCGGGATAGATGGGTGTACTCAAGGCTTCTTCTCCAAGTTCTGGGTAGGCTGGGCAGGTCTTGCCTCGGTAGGTCGGCTCCCACCACTCTGGACTCACCTTGTAGCCACGAGCGGTCATCTCTTCCATGATCAGGCGGTGATAGGCATAGAGGCGATAGGGCGAGTAGTCAAAGACATAGTTAACCGTCGCGTGCTTCTTGCCCCAGCCATTGCCTCGAAGGGCGCAGCATTCCCGGTGTTGGCCCAGAAGCTGGGGTCGAGGGAGTTTGGGAATCAAGTCTTGGTGCCACAGTCTCATCTATTGACCTCCTAGTAGGGTCGAGTCTTGTAAGTAGCGATTCGGGTAGCGCTCAAGGAGCGTCTGGATCCCCTTGATGAGATCTTCTTGGCTAGCTTGCCCATGCTGGTATTTCTCGAGTAACAGCATGAAGTCCGCCTTTTCCTCAGGAGTCGCCTGCTTTTTGAAATAGCCCCAGACATGCTGGAAGGCATTGGAGACCTGGCCACGATTCTCCGGTAAGGCCAGCGCTTGCTGGATCAGGTCCTCGACGTGACTGACCTCCACCTGGTCTTGCTTGAGGTATTCCCGGATCTCCTTGTAAATGTTGCTGGAATGACTCAGCACCAGGTATTTATTTTTCGCCCATAGGACTTGGCAGTGATGTTTTTGATCCACTCGTGTCTCCTTTTGATCTTCTCGGTTAATAGTCCTCCCATTATACCATGGAAATGAGCTAAGTCATAAAAAAAGCGGACCTACAAGGCCCGTTTTTTCTCCGCTATATTAATCAAAGGGAGGCTTTTAACTGTTCTATCTGCTCTTCACTTAAATCGGTGTATTGTTGGACGTCCTCAATGCTAAAACCATTGTCCAAGAGCCCTTGGGCGATACGAAGAGCAGCCTCTTCTCGTCCTTGTTTTAGCCCTTCTTCTACCCCCTGGACTCGTCCTTGTTCTAACCCCTGCATTCTTCCTTGTTCTAATGCAATCTTGCCAGCTTCTTCCTTGGTTTCTTTGAGCAAGGTTTCCATACACATATTCCAGTTTTCTCTGAGGCGGATGCGTTCATCTATCATGTCTTTTTCCTCCTTGGTCCAATTGGATGGGATTAAGAGCGACTCTGCTTGTTCGATCACTTGATCTGGTTGATGACTAAAGGGATGATTCCCGAAGAATTCTAGCCACTGTTGCAATGGATCACTCACATGCGTCCCTCTCCTTTCATTATACTTGTCCAATTCTAAAAAGGCAAGTCGCAATAGATTATGACGTTGACTCCCCTTACTATTAGCAAGAAGGGGACCACCATGGATGGCATGACGCACTTCATACACATTGACAGGAGAAGCCTCATCAGGGAAAATACTCTTCTCCAAGATCGCAATCCCATAGACTGGTACCAGATCCTCGTACATCTGATGCGTCTGGCCTTTCTTCCGTTTCTTTCGGACATTTTCAATCAACTGGTTTGCCAGATAATAATAAAAACGATTGACAAAATACTCCTGCTTCATGACTTGAATCTCAATAATGACTTCTAGGCCCGAATCTAATTTTGCTCGCACATCTACAGAAGTCTCAAATGGGTAATCTCCTAAAAATCCTTGTTCATGAATTTGATTGCCTTCTAAGATTTCTACCGAGCGGATGGGTAAGTCCAGGACCTCTTGGATAAATTTTGCAGTGACATCTGGAATACTAAAAATTTTCTTTGCAATCAGATCCAGAGTGGGTGAAATATGGGGATGACGTTTACGCATTTTTTCCTCCTTTTACATTCTTAATGAGGGAGAACCAACTCCTCCCTTACTTATATCATTCGTAAAAAGATTCTCTCCCACGAAAAAAAGTCTGAGACCAGCTCAGACTTTTTTGTATTAATCAATTTCAAGGCCACCGGTGTAGAGGCGGTAATAAGTCCCACGTTCTGCCATCAAGGAAGCGTGGTTGCCTCGCTCGATGATGCGTCCCTTGTCCATGACCATGATCACATCCGAGTTGACGATGGTTGAGAGACGGTGGGCGATGACAAAGACGGTCCGTCCCGCCATCAGGCGATCCATCCCCTCTTGGACCATCTTTTCTGTCCGTGAGTCGATCGAGGAAGTTGCTTCATCAAGGATCAAGACTGGCGCATTGGCCAAGGCAGCACGCGCAATAGCGATCAGCTGACGTTGACCGTTAGAGAGACCAGCTCCATCATCATTCAAGACAGTATCGTAGCCTTGGTCCAAATGTTTGACGAAGGAATCCACATTGGCAATGCGGGCTGCTTCCAGGATTTCCTCCCGGGTCGCATCTGATCGACCATAGGCGATATTTTCTGCGATGGTTCCAGTAAAGAGGTGGGTATCCTGCAAGACGATTCCTAGCGAACGACGGAGCGAATCTTTCTCGATCAGCTTCACATCAATGCCATCATAGGTGATAGATCCTGATTGGATATCGTAGAAACGGTTGATCAAGTTGGTAATGGTAGTCTTCCCTGCTCCTGTCGCACCGACAAAGGCCACCTTTTGCCCCTTGTCTGCGTAGAGGTTGATATCGTAAAGGATTTGGTTCTTATCATTGTAGGAGAAGTCTACATTGGTAAAGACGACATTTCCGACCAGTTTGACCAGTTCGTAGCCGCCGTTTTCCCGAGGGTGTTTCCAAGCCCAGAGGTTGGTCTTCTTATCAGTAATGACCATGCGACCATCGACCTCTTCATAGTTGACCAAGGTGACTTTCCCTTCATCCACTTCGACTTCTTCATCCAAGAGATCAAAGATCCGATCCCCCCCCCAGCCAGAGCCATGAGGACAAAGTTCAACTGTTGCGATACTTGGGTGATGGGTCCGTTGAAGGAACGGTTTAGCTGGAGAAAGGCCATCAGACCACCAATGGTGAGGCCACTGATGCCATTCAAGGCAAAGATCCCTCCGACCAGTGAAGTCAAGACGAAGGAGACATTCCCCAGGTTCCCCAAGATAGGCATCAAGACATTGGCATAGCGGTTGGCTTGGTAGGAAGATTCAAAGAGTTGGTCATTGATCCGCTCAAAGGCTTCAATACTTTCTTTTTCATGAACGAAGGCCTTGACCACCTTTTGACCAGACATCATCTCTTCGATAAAACCATTTTCAATCCCTAGGTTCTTTTGCTGATCGGCAAAATAGCGGCCAGATTTGCCAGAGATATCTTTGATGACATAGGCCATGACTCCGACCATCAAAAGAACGAGAAGGAAAGGAGAGGGCTGATCATGATCATGCTGACGGCTACCCCGATAATGGTGATGGCAGACTGCAAAAGCTGCGGGATAGACTGCTCGATTGCTTGACGAAGAGCATCGATGTCATTGGTATAGATCGACATGATGTCTCCGTGCTGGTGGGTATCGAAGTACTTGACAGGGAGCTTCTGCATACGAGCAAAAAGCTGGTTCCGTAGCGAGCGCAGGGTATCCTGAGATACTGTCGCCATAATGAGGGAGAAGCCATAGTTGGCTAAAACTCCCACCACTCCAATCACAGCTAATGTCGCTAAGAAAGTTAAGAGAGGGCCAAAATCCTTGCTTCCACTATCCAACATGGGTTGGATGTATTGGTCCACCAAGGCTCGGATGGAGGACGTAATATAGACTGTAGAGAGGGAGGCTGTCACGATGAGGACAGCCGCTAAGAGAAGGACGAACTTATACTGTTTCCACATGTAGTCTAGCAAGCGTACGAGAGAGCCCCAGCTGGCTTTTTTCTTATTCTTCATCTGCTTGTCCTCCTTTCCCTTGGGTTTGCATGTCATAGACTTCGCGGTAGATGGCATTGGTCTCGAGCAGTTCTTGGTGAGTACCGATCGCATCAATCTTCCCATCATTCATGACCACGATCCGGTCTGCATCTTGGATAGAAGAGATCCGTTGGCCAATGATGATCTTGGTCGTGTCCTTGAGACTAGATGCCAGTCCTTGACGGATCAGACTATCTGTCTTGGTATCGACAGCTGAGGTCGAATCATCCAAGATCAAAATCTTTGGATTCATCAAGAGAGCGCGGGCGATACAGAGACGTTGGCGCTGACCACCTGAGACATTGGCTCCACCACGTTCGATCATGGTATCATAGCCATCCTTAAAGTTCTGGATAAATTCATCTGCTTGAGCGATCTTACAAGCTTCCACGATTTCTTCGTCCGTCGCGTCCTTATTTCCCCAGCGCATGTTTTCCTTGATGGTACCAGAGAAGAGGACATTGGTCTGAAGCACCATAGCAACTTGCTTGCGCAAATGGTCTAGATCATAGTTTCGTACATCTTGACCAGCTACCTTGACGCTACCAGACTCTACATCATAGAGACGAGGGATGAGCTGGACCAGACTAGACTTACCAGAACCAGTCCCCCCAAGGATTCCGATGACTTCACCCGAGCGAATGCTGAGGTTGATATCGGACAAGACATGAGCCTTGTCGCCATTTTCGTCTGTATAGGCGAAATTCACATGGTCGAAGGTAATAGATCCATCTGCTACTTCTGTCAGACCATTCTCAGGAGAGACGATGGTTGACTCTGTCCCAAGCACTTCATTGATCCGCTCCACTGATGCCATAGAGATTGAGAGCATGACGAAGATCATCATAAACATCATGAGAGACATGAGGATGGTCATGACGTAGGCAAACATAGAGGTCAGCTCACCTGTCGTGAAGCTTCCAGCTACGATGAGTTGTGCCCCGATCCAAGAGATCAAGATAAAGGATGCATACAGGGACAGCATCATAGCTGGACTACTCAGGATCACGATACGAATGGCCTTCATGAACATGTTGTAGATCAAGCGAGAAGCCTTCTTAAACTTAACCGTCTCTTCTTCTTCTTTGACATAGGACTTGACCACGCGCATATTGGTAATATTTTCCTGGATGCTGTTGTTCAAGTTATCATAGGCATCAAAGACCTTGGTAAAGAGTGGATAAACAATCTTAGTGATCACACCCAAGACCAGACCCAAAAAGAGGGTAATCCCTACAAAGATCATGGCCATCTGCGGATTGATCAAATAGCTAGCAACAATGGCAAAGATCAAGTTGAGCGGTGCACGCACACAGATCCGGATGACCATCTGATAGGAGTTCTGCACATTGGTCACATCTGTCATCATCCGGGTTACCAGACCACCTGAGGAGAAGCTATCGATGTTTTCAAAGGAGAAGGTTTGGATCTTTTTGAAGATCGCCTTCCGTAGATTCTTAGCAAAACCGGCTGATGCAAAAGCCCCGTAGCGAGCCGACTGCATCCCACAGAAAAGAGAGAGAAAGGCGAAGACCAACATGAGGAGACCATAGGTCAGAACCGTGGTCATATCCCCCTTCTGAACCCCCTTGTCCAGAAGCGTCGCCATGATAAAGGGAATAGAAATCTCGAACATGACCTCAAACACCATATAGAGTGAGGCCAGAACTGAGGGTTTCTTGTATTCCTTGATTTCAGCAATCAATGACTGAAGCATAGATACCTCCTAAAATACTAGTTAGTACAGTTTTCGTCAGCAAGACGTCCATTCCCAAACAAAGAGAAAATCATTTGAAGAGATCGGCCATCTCTGCATTCGAAAGCTATGGAAACAGAAAGCGCCCTGACAGCGTTACTGTAGGGACGACTTTCATTATTCATAACAGTTATTATAGCTCAACAATGGATAAAAATCAAACTTTTAGTCAGTCCTTACCAAATAGACTGACATTCTTCTGGATACAAGTTTCTACTCTTCACTGGTACTGAGAGACACCAAGCTCAGGAAGCGATCAAAGTAGGTCTTGTTCTTCTTCAAGTTTTTCTTCAGGCTTTGCGCCTCTGCTACTTCATCCGTGATGATCCCATCAACCGGCCGTTGAAGGTAGGCCGTTAACTTTTGCTCATCATTGATGGTCCAGACATAAAGCTCTTTTTTCATCTCATGGGCCTGGGTTACTAAATCCTCCTGATAAGAAAAGTCTTCGATCGCAAAGAAATCGACTGAGGCATTTTCAAATTGACCAAACTGAATCGGAATGACATAGCCGGTCTTAATCTCCGGAGCTTTCTTCTCCACCTTTTCCATCACCGACAGATCCAAGGACATGGTTGGATAGTCCTTTTCAACTCCCAACTCCTTCATTTTTTGGACAAAGAGATCCACGTAATTTTCTGGTTCTGCACCGTGAGGTTTGAGCTCGACCAAGAGGGGCATCTTCAGCTCCTTGGCCCGGGTGACAAACTCCTCAAAGGAGGGGATATGACTGGTATGACCATCCTGTTGGATCTTCAATCCCTGCACCTCAGCCAGGGTCATATCTTTGACATCCTTGTCCACTCCAGCCAAGCGTTTGAGATTGTAATCATGCATGATGACGAATTGATGGTCCTTGGTCAAGAGGATATCCATCTCGACATAGGAAGCCTTCTCCTTGGCAGCTGCCTCGAGTGCTTCGAGGGAATTTTCTACACCCTTGGCCACATAGCCACGATGGGCTACGATTTTTACCTGGTCATTGACCTCTAAGGTCGCTAAGTCAAATGCTGCCATCCCTGACTGAGCCAGGAGGAAAAGAAAGGTCAGGACAAAGAGCCCCTTCATCTTGCGTGAACCTCGAGTCTTGATGACCGAGCGACTCGGAGCCTCCCAGCCATTGTCTAGGATGATTCCCAAGGTTCCCAGTTTTGACATGACAGAAAAGAGGAAAATGTAGAGGCGAATTAAGACCAGAAAGATGGTCTGCACCCAGATATGCTGGCCCGTTTTGTCCAGCTGACTAGACGCAAAGACCAGGCCAAGGATCAAGAGAATGCCCGTTACAGAGAGGATAAACTCAAAGGAGAAGATTCGCAGGATAAGGCGAATCCCACCTTTTTTAGTCATCTCCCAGCTCTTACGCATGGCAGCCCCAAAAGGCAACTCTTCAATCACGATATTGGGTACCGTATAGATGAGACGCAGATTGAGATAGATCAAAAGTAGTTGGACTATGAAGAGACCGATAGCCCCAGCGGTCGTCTTGGAAAACTCCCCTGTGATAAAGTTCGGAATATAGAGACCGTCCGTCAGAGTGGAACCAATGAAGAGCCCCGCTACAGGCAGAGTCAGAACCATATAAAAAAGAAAATGCAACAGATTCCAACCGCTAAAATCCTTTAAGCGACCAAAAGACTGGCGAAAGACCTTTTTAAAAGACAGGTGCTGATCCGTACGAGACAGATAGATCAGGGCGATCATGGTCCGCATCTCCAGCATAAAGAGAAAGGCGAAGACGATGGCAAAGAGGATCAAAGCCACTAGACTCAATGGATTGGTCAAGGTCGTGAGGATATTGTTCTTGTCAATGTTGGACGCACCCGATAAGAGGAGGGCCAGTTGAAAGACCCAACTCAAGGCCGCAGCCCCGATACCAACCACAAACTGCAAAGGATTCCTACAGAGATAAAGGACCATTTATTACGCCAGATTAAGTAAAAGGCCCCTTTCAGGTCCTGCCAATAACTCCGTTTCATGATGTCTCTCTTTCATTTCTTTTATTCCCCTAGAATAGCGGAAAAGCCTCTCCCTGTCAATGATTCTACAAGAAAAAGGCTGGGACAAAAGTCCTAGCCTCTCAATTATTTTTTGATTGTCGAGCAAGACGCAGTGGTTGAGTGGGCTCTACTACGCTGATTTCATCAGCTTTTACAGCCCTACTCAACTGTGCTAGGTGGGACGACGAAATCGAATTCTAACGAATTACCGATTTCTGTCCCACTCTCTTTTCTATTTATTCAGCTAAGAGCACTTCTTTAATCGTTTGTTTTTGGAGTTTTCTGTTGGATAGATAAAAGAGGCTTTCGTAAACTACTGCAAACCGAGCAAGGTCCAAAAGCACACATTCCCATCAAAGTGATGCTCAATCTTTTCAGGAACCGTATCTTTGATCACACCGATCAAGATTTCCATGATGCCATATTGATAAGCTGTCCCAAGAACAAATCCTAAATAAGCCCAAAAACGATAGGGAGCGAGAATATGACTTTGGCATTCACGATTGGTGTAGCCAAAAGCCTTCATAAGAGCCAAGGTTTCGCGGCTTTCTGAGACCACAATCCCCAATGACAAAAAGAGAATCGAGAAAGAAAGGATCAAGCCAATCATAATCATCATGGTTTGGATGATGTCATCTGTATAATCTCTTAAGCCAAAGGACAATTGAACCATGGCCGCAAAACACATGGAGCCAAAGACCACAAAAAACAAGATCGATTTTCTCCCCCAAATCAGAGATGAGGACAGCTCTTTTAGGAAGTCTTTGTCTTTCTTGGGAGCCTTCTTTCTCCTTTTGACCTTGATAGGACTTGGGGATTTTTTCAATAAGCGAAGTGCCGGCGTTTGGAGTTGTCTTCTAGCATAACCAATCGCGAGAAGCATAAAAAATGCTGTTGGAAGAATCACCAAAGCAAGCAAGAGCTGCCAGTGAAAATGAATGGTGATTTCTCGCAAAATCCCCTTCTCATTACGAAAGTCATAAAAATGTCCCATCATAAGAAATGAAGCGAGATAGCCAAGAAGCGCTCCAGCTCCAAAACTGAGCCCAAAGGACCAAAACCGTTTAGCCAACTGGCCATTGCTATAGCCCAAAGCCTTTAAAATCCCTAATTGTTCCTTGTGGTCATCGACAAATTGTTTGATATAAAAACACATGAGAAGGACCGACGTCAAAGACAAGACGACCCCACTGACCATGGCTACCATCCAGGAAAGCGAAACCTGGGCATCATAGTAGGTCTGCATCATGGGATTGGTTTTCGAAATCTCTAACTGTTCGATATCCAGGTAAAAATTCAAGAAGAGATTAGCCACAAAGACCGCACAAGCCCCAATGATACTGACGACAACTAATTTTCGAATATCTTTTACTGAAAACATGGCTTACCATCCAATCTCATAAGCAGTCTGAGGCTGATCATTGGTCACAACTTCGGTAATCTTGCCACTATTGACACGAATGATGGTTCTTGCCATATCCGCAATATTTTGGTTGTGCGTCACCATGATGAGGGTAAAGCCCAGTTTTTCCTTCAGTTTCCAGATATAGTCGAGAATCTTGCGCCCTGTTTCTTCATCCAGGGCTCCCGTCGGCTCATCTAAGAAGAGAATCTCTGGCCTTTTGGCCAAGGCCCGAGCAATGGAGACTCTCTGCTGTTCCCCACCAGACAATTCACTCGGATACTTGTCCAGCTTATCGCCAAGCCCCAAATCCTCGATGATCTGCAAAAAATCATGATTGTTTGCCAGGTCAGCTCCCATCTTTACATTTTGTCTGACCGTCAGATTCGGCAATAGATAATACTGCTGGAAATAAAGGCAATCTTCTCCCGTCTAAAGGCTGTCAATTGAGCATCTGTGAGTTGTGATAAATCTTGTCCTTGAATGAGGATATGCCCTTCGTCTACCTTTTCTAAGCCTGATAACACATTTAAGAGAGTTGATTTCCCCGATCCAGAAGGGCCGAGGATAACCACATCATCCTGGTCTTGAATCTGCAAATCAATCTCCTTTAAAACCTTGGTTTGGCCGTAACTTTTGTGCACATTTTCTAGTTGAATCATTTCTTTCCTACCATTTCTTTGATGAGAGATTGACAAACCTCTGTCAGTAATCCAATCACTTCTTCCATGCCGAACTGGTAAATACCAGAAGCAACCATAGAGGCCATCCCGTGTGAGTAGATAAATAGATGCTGGTACAAGCGACTAGCCTCTTCTACAGTCAAAGGATAGTCTGCAACAATCGAATCCAGAACCAATTGGTAACTATGATCCTTCATGGGAAGAAATTCTTGAAAGCGACGAATCGGATCTTTGCTAGGATTTTGGAAAAGCAACTGAAAAAGTTGGGGTTCTTTTGAGGCGAAAAGGATATAAGCAACCCCGACAGATCGGAAAGGTTTCTCATCTTCTAAGGCCTTGCGAATATACTCCACCACGACCATCTCCGCAGCACCAATAACCTCTGCTTGTAACTCGAACATATTAGCAAATTGCCCAAAAATGACTCTCGGTGTGGCTCCCAGTTTCTCCGCTAATGCTCGAGCAGTTAAACTAGCCATGCCCTCTTCTCTCACCAATTGTAAAGCTGTCCCAATGATAACCTCTTTACTGAATTTAACCTTTGGTGGCATAAGACTCCTTTCGCGCAACATTCGTTGCGCAACACTTGTTGCATAAAGAATACCATAAAAAAGAAAGACTTGTCAAGAAAAATCTGAAAACTAAAAAACAAAAAACCAGACCACCGATAAGAGTGGAATCTGGTTTACTAACAAGATTCTAAGGCAAATCATTTCCCGCCGCCAGGTAGATTTGGTACCATTCCTTGCGGGTTAGGGTGACTGTTGCCGCTTTTCCTGCTTCAAGGACATGTTGTGGCTTGGTCGTTCCGATGACTGCCTACATCTTACCAGGATGGCGGAGGACCCAAGCAAGGGCGATAGCTGACGGAGTGACTTGGTATTTTTTCGCCAAGTCATTGAGCACGTGATTGAGGGTCGCAAACTCTTCTTTGCCGACAAAATTCCCCTTGAAATAGCCATGCTGGAGGACAGACCAAGCCTGAATCACCGTATCAGTTAAGCGACAATACTCAAAGACACTGCCATCTCGCACGGCTGCTTTAGGCCCTTCCATGTTGACATGAAAACCAGCTTCAAAGCTCGGTGTAAAGGCAGCACTCAACTGCAACTGGTTGATCTTGAGAGGCTGTTGGACAGCCGTTTTGAGCAATTCCATCATCATAGGGTTTTGATTGGACACCCCAAAATGGCGGACCTTGCCCGCTTGCTCCAAGTGATCAAAAGCTGCCGCCACTTCTTCCGGCTCCATGAGGGCATCCGGTCGGTGAAGGAGGAGACTATCTAAGCGCTCGATCTGCAAACGCTCGAGAATGCCATTGATGGAGTCCAAAATATAGTCCTTGGAAAAATCAAAATAGGTAAAGCCGTCTTTGCGAATCCCACACTTGGACTGGATCCACATCTGGTCCCGAAGATCCGGACGACGCTTGAGAACCTTACCCAGCAGGACCTCACACTGGCCATCGCCATAGATATCCGCCAGATCAAAGGTGTTGATCCCAATCGACAAAGCTGCCTCCACCAAGGCCTCCACCTCATCTTCACTCATCTGACTGATCCTCATCATCCCAAGGACAATCGTGGACAGACGCTCATTTTCAGCAAACTCAATATAGTTCATGTCCGCCTCCTTTTCATTCTTCTTTCATTATAATGTAAAGAAGATCAAACAGCAATGATTTCACAAAGTAAAACACCTCCAGTATCCACTGAAGGTGTCTCTTTTAACGATAGCTCAAGGCTTTTTTAACAGTCTTGACTAAACCTAGGTCATCTGTTTGTAAGATAAGGCTTGAATAGATTTTTCCAATGATCATGGTGCCGAGGAGCGTGAAGGCCAAGGCAATTCCGAATGATCCCCATGATTCAAGTCCACTTGCATAGCCATTGATGGTACGGAATGGCATGAAGAAGGTTGAAATGAATGGAATGTATGATCCAATCTTCAACAGAAGGACATCACCTGCGCTACCTAAGGTAGTTACTCCAAAGAAGCTAAAGAACACTAACATCATCAGTGGCGAAATCGCTTTTCCTGTATCTTCTGGACGAGCAACTGTTGAACCTAGGAAAGCTGAAAGAACCACGTACATGAAGATTCCAAGAATGATCAAGAATAAGGTATTCAAGGAAATGGATTGTCCAATATGTTGGGTGATAGGAGAGTCTGGAGATAAGATATCTTTCACAAGAGGAATGGAGTCTCTAAAAATCCAAACGCCTCCCAATCCGACTGCATAGATACCAATATGAGTACAAATGACTCCGAAAAGACCAATCATGCGAGCATAGAAATAGTGAGTTGCGCGAATGCTTGAGAAGACCACTTCCATAATCTTGGTCCCTTTTTCACTGGCTACCTCTTGAGCAGTGATACCTGAATAAAACATCAGAATCATGTAGATAAGAAAACCGATTCCTCCAGCTACCACGGTCTGCACCATTTTCAGCCCTTCTTTCTTCTCATCAATTTTTTCAATCAATGAGACCTGTTGCGAAAGGGCTGCTAACTGCTCTTGGCTTAAATCCGCTTTAGAAACATTGAGCATTTGTTGGACCTGACTCAATTTAGCCATAAGGATTGCTTTGAAACCTGGCTTCATGGCATCCTCACTCTGGTAGCGAGCCTCTAGCTGGCCATCCTTTTCTTCAACTGTGAGGATTCCCTTGATTTCTTCCTCTTTCATGGCCTTTTTAGCTGCTGCTTCGTCCTTATAGTCAAAGGTCAAGCCATCGGTCCCTTTCAAGACTTCCTTGACAGGAGCTTGATCTGTAATCAAGGCGATGTTGCTTTTCGCAGATGTAGAAGATCCGACGAAATAGTTCACTCCAATCGTCAATCCGAAGAAGAGAAAGGGAGTAAGCACCATCAGTAAAAAGCTCCATGATTTCACTTGGCGTAAATAAGTTTCTTTGATAACAATCAGCATCTGTTTCATACTTCTACTCCTGATTCTAGTTTAAAGATTTCATCAATGGTTGGGGCTTGTTGGTCAAAGGTTGCTAGATAGCGACCCTTGGTCAACTGATCAAAGAGGTCCGGACCTGCTGTTTCATCATCCAATACCAACTTCCACAGGCCTTGCTTGGTCATGGTCACCTTGGTCACGTGAGGCAGCACTTCCAACTCCTCTTTACTGAAGTCATTGGATACGAAGAGACGAGTCTTCCCGAAGCTATTGCGAACTTCTTGTACGGGACCTGAAAGAATCACAGATCCATCACGAATCATAACCAACTCATCACAGAGTTCTTCCACATTGGTCATGACGTGGTCAGAGAAGATAATGGTGGCACCGCGTTCTTTCTTCAAAAATGACCTGCTTAAGCACTTCTGTATTGACAGGATCCAGTCCGCTAAAAGGCTCATCCAGGATGATCAATTTTGGCTCATGGATCATGGTAATGATCAATTGAACCTTTTGCTGATTCCCTTTTGAGAGGCTCTTGATCTTATCGGTTAATTTTCCTTTTACTTGGAGCTTTTCCATCCAGATTGGAAGTTTCTCCTTGACCTCAGCAGTTGACATTCCTTGAGATTAGCAAGGTAACGGACTTGCTCATAGATGGTTAACTTAGGCATAAGGCTTCGCTCTTCTGGCAGGTAGCCAATTTCCTTATAGGTTTCTTGACTGATTGCTTGGCCATCCAATTGGATATCACCGCTGTAGTCAAGGAAGCGGAGGATACTATGAAAGATAGTGGTCTTCCCAGCTCCGTTCTTCCCGATCAAACCTAAGATGGATCCTTTTTTCGCAGTCAAGTCAATGCCGAACAAGACTTGCTTCTTGCCAAAACTCTTTTCTAAATTTCTAATTTCTAACATGAATGACTCCTTTACTCTTTATAATAACGTTTGGTAATCTTGTATTGAGAGACCAAGATATAGACATAAATTAGTGATACAACTACTAATGCTAACAAGATATCTGCCTGGAAAGCAATGCCAACTAAGAATATCGCCATTAAGGAAATCGGTAAGACATAATTGCTTAACTTGAAGACAATATCGTAATTCTCCTCGTAGCAAATTTGTTTCTCTGCCTCATCTATCATGCTCATTATTAGTTCACGGACTTCTGCCCCACTAGCATTGCGTGGGATTGCTTTTCCATAAATCTGTTTGAAGGTTTTTCGAAACTGATGTTCTAGCCCAAAAGTAAGAAGGAACAAAGCAAGAAAAATAAGCGGGATGGTGTATTTCCCAAAAGCACCTGTTAGTTTTTCTTCATAGACTAGTTTTTGGCAAGAGAAGAAAATCACTAATAGATAGGGAACAATCATGACGCCTTTGAACATCGTAGCCAAGTCATAGATTCTTCTCGTTTGGCTTTCATAACGGTAGGCTTCGTCTTCATCTTCTGCCTCCTCCATCATCTGATAAGACTGGCGCGATGAGATGAGGTAGGTAGACGCAATCCCGAAAACCACCAGATATAAAATGATTGACCCTATATAGATCATATCTCGATCAAATAGCTTTTGGAATTCAATAGGATGGTCTGAACCAAAATAACCTGTCAAAAAACCAATGATTAATCCTGATAGGACCATGGCCATGTTTCTCCAAAAAAACGAAAAACAGGGCTGACCTTTCTTTTTAACTTCTTTTTTTCACTTTTTATTCCTCTCCCTCTACTAGACTAAAGACATTCTCCACCGGTTCCTTGAAAATCTGGGCGATGGTGATGGCAATAATAACCGAGGGGGTGTATTCCCCCCGCTCCAAGAGACTGATGGACTGGCGCGAGACTCCTGCTAGCTTGGCTAGCTCGGATTGGTTGAGGCCATCACGCGCCCTCAGCTCTTTCAGTCGATTTTTTAAGATCATGGCTTTCGCCCCCTTATAGTTGAATACCTTGAATATCTTCGATGCGGACTAATTTGGTTTCCCTCTGTTGTTTATGATTCACACGAGTCAGTTTGACCCAATCTTCGTCGATATCCAAAATTTCATACTCGAATCCAACACCACTCACTAAAACAGTGGCCGTTTGGCCTTTCAATTCTTCTAAAATTCTAGACATGTCTTGATTTCCTTTCACTTGTTTTTCTAATCGTCTAATGCGTTTGTTCAACCTTTTATTCTTCTTTTCTGAGCTCGCATAAACCATAATCAGAAAAGGGATAAAAAGAATCCATATGGCTCCCATAAGAAACCTCCCCTTCTTTCAACTAAAATCATTGTAACACTTCTTTTTCTTTTTGACAAGTGTATTTGTCAAAAAAATAAAAATATTTGTCAAAAATAGAAGGATGGTTGACATGGATATTTTGAGTACTTAAAGGAATTTCTTTATTTTTATAGGGTTTCAAGGCCTATAACTTGCAAATCCTGTAAGAAAAAAAACAGTTGAGAATTTCTCAACTGTTTCATGTTTTTACGATTTATCGCACTTCTGCGTCTACTTTTTCTTCGAGTGATGCTTGGATTTTTTCCATATAGCGAGCGACTTCTTCGTCGGTCAAGCTATCTTCTGGATTTTGGAAGGTCAAGCTGTATGCCATAGATTTCATTCCGATACCCAGTTTTTCACCTGAGAAAACGTCAAAGAGTTTGATGTCTGTCAAACGTTTCACGCCTGCAGCTTGGATGGCATCGACCACTTCTTGGTGAGTCACTTCTTCTTTGAGGAGAAGGGCGATATCACGGCTGACTGCTGGGAACTTCGTAATTTCCACAAATGGAGCAGCTGGTTGAAGGGCTGCTTCGATAGCTGAAAGGTTAAGCTCGGCTACATAAGTTTCTGGAATATCATAAGCCTTAGCCGTCACAGGGTGTACTTGACCGAGGAAACCAAGAACTTGATCCCCGAGTGAAATCAAGGCTGTACGTCCTGGATGGAGGCTAGCGATTTCAGAGGTTGCTGTATAAGTCACTTCAAGACCCAAGCGAGCAAAGAGGGCTTCCAAGATTCCCTTAGCATAGAAGAAATCAACTGGAACAGCTGGAGTCTGGAAGTCTTTTTCAGCAACTAAGCCAGTCAAAGCAAAGGCAAAGCTGTTGATTTCATTTGGCAAGTCTTCTTTTGGATTACCTGTTTGCTCGAAGACTTTTCCAATCTCATAAAGAGCCAAGTCTTTGTTCTTACGCGCTACGTTGTAGGCAACTGTATCAAGGATACCAGAAACCATATTTTGACGGAGAACTGAACGGTCCACAGTCATTGGCCACATAAGTTCTGTTAGGTTGCTTGGTGCAGTCGTAAATTCAACGGCTTTCAGGAGTTGTCAGAGCGTAGGTAATGATTTCAGTCAAGCCTGCCCCTTCAGCAATCGTCCGAACCTGACGACGCAATTTTTGAGTCGCAGTCAACTCACCTGCTGTCCCATCGTCTTTTGGAAGACTGGTTGGCAAGCGGTCATAACCATAGATACGTGCGATTTCTTCAAAAAGATCAGCTTCAATAGTGATGTCCCAACGGCGACGTGGAACACTCACAGTAAAGGAATCAGCATTTCCAGAAAGGCCAAAACCAAGGCGACGGAAGACATCTTCAATATCTGCGTAGGAAAGCTCTGTACCAAGGACACGGTTGACGTCAGCAAGAGTGGAAGATACTTCTACATCTGAAGTATCCAATTCACCTGCTGAAACGATGCCCTTACGCACGGTTGCACCTGCAAGCTCTGCTATCATGCTTGCTGCCGCATCAAGGGCTTCATTGACAGTTGCCACGTTGATGCCTTTTTCAAAACGAGAAGATGATTCAGAACGAAGGTTGAGACGACCGCTGGTCTTGCGGATAGATTTGCCATTGAAGACAGCGGCTTCAAGGACGACACGACTAGACTTTTCAGAAATTTCTGTAGCCTGACCACCCATAACACCGGCAAGGGCTACTGGCTTGTCAGCCACAGTAATGACTAGGTCATTCGTCTCCAACTCACGCTCTTCCCCGTCCAAGGTCACCAATTTTTCACCCGCACGCGCTTCACGGACACGGATCTCGTTTCCTTCAAAGGTATCCAAGTCAAAGGCATGCATAGGCTGACCAAAGTAGAGTAGGATATAGTTGGTCACGTCAACGACATTGTTGATCGGACGAATACCTTCATTCATGAGAAGGTTTTGCAACCATTGTGGACTTGGTGCGATGGTCACATTGTCCAAGATACGAGCAGCATAGTATGGCGCCTTGTCTGTGTCAATGCTGACAGAAAGAGCGTCTGCTGCAGCTTGGTCTGTTTCAGTCAAAGCAAAGTCTTTGAAATTGACTGCCTTGTCATAAATCGCTGCTACTTCGTGCGCTACCCCACGCATAGAAAGAGCGTCTGCACGGTTAGGCGTGATGGAAAGTTCGATGATTTCATCATCCAAGTCTAGGTAAGAGAAGACTTCGTCTCCAGGAACAGCATCTTGAGGCAAGATTTGGATCCCATCTGCAAATTCTTTCGGTACAACGGAGTCAGAAATCCCTAATTCACCAAGGGAGCAGATCATTCCGAGAGATTCCAAACCACGGATTTTCCCTTTTTTGATCTTGTAGTTGTCCGCGATACGAGCACCTGGAAGAGCCACCATGACCTTGATGCCAGCGCGCACATTTGGTGCTCCACAGACGATTTGACGGGCTTCTTCTTCACCCACATTGACTTGGCAGACATGCAAGTGTGTTTCTGGCACATCTTCACAAGACAGGACTTCTCCGACGACAATTTTTGAGAGACCAGAAGCAGGTGATTCCACACCTTCTACTTCGATCCCTGTGGTTGACATTTTTTCAGCCAACTCTTGTGATGGCACATCAATGTCCACCAATTCTTTTAACCATTTATAACTAACTAACATATGTAAGATACCAAGGGCTAAGCAGAAATCTAGATATCTTTCCTAGATCTCCTTTGGCCCTCGTTTTGATCCTTTCATTTTGTGTTTTCCAGCTCGAGGCTAGCTTAGGAAGGTCTAATAACCTCCCCTTCTCTAGAATAGAAGTTTCTTGTTCCTTCTAGGTCAATTTCTTTCTCAACAACCAGTCTGTATACACGGTATCTCCGGTAACATACTGGTGTTCACTAAATCGTTCAAATCCAAAGCGATAGTAAAAATCTTGTGCCTTAAAGTTGCGTTCCCAGACACCTAGCCAGGCCCACTCAAAGCCCCGGCTCTTGGCTTGATCCAGCGCAAAGATAAACATTTCCTTGCCAAAACCAGCCCCATGAAATTCCTTTTTGACATAGATCCGTTGGATCTCAAAGGACTTGTCCATCTCTACTGGCTCCGTCTGTGCTTGCCCCCAATTGATCTTGAGAAAACCACAGATTTCTTGTTCTTCATTGAGGACAAAATAGATTTCAGATTCTGGATCTAGCAGATCCTTCTCGATTTGCTCCAAAGAGAGCACGGTAGAGAAGTACTCTTCCAAGTCTTCCTCAACAATATAGGGACCAAAGGTCTCCCGATAGGTTTCCACCTCTAGGTCACGTAAGGTCTGTAATTGATCGATTTACTCTAACTAACATGATTATTTAAACTGTTCTGAGAAGCGAACATCTCCTTGATAAAAGCCACGGATATCATTGATTCCATAACGAAGCATGGCTACACGCTCCTGACCAAGTCCAAAGGCGAATCCTGAATAGACTGTCGAATCAATGCCACTCATCTCGAGCACGCGTGGGTGAACCATACCGGCCCCCATGATTTCGATCCAACCTGTCTTCTTACATACATTACATCCCGCTCCACCACATTTGAAGCAAGATACATCGACCTCAACGGATGGCTCGGTGAATGGGAAGTAAGAAGGACGCAGACGGATTTGACGTTCTGCACCAAACATCTTTTGCACGATCAACTGAAGCGTTCCTTGAAGGTCCGCCATAGAAATGTTCTTCCCAACAACCAAGCCTTCGATCTGATGGAACTGGTGGCTGTGGGTCGCATCATCTGTATCCCGACGGAAAACACGGCCTGGAGAAATCATTTTCAAAGGTCCCTTGCTAAAGTCATGCGCATCCATTGCACGCGCCTGAACTGGTGATGTGTGGGTCCGAAGCAAGATTTCTTCTGTGATATAGAAGGTATCCTGCATATCACGAGCTGGGTGATCCTTTGGCAAGTTCATGCGTTCAAAGTTGTAGTAGTCTTTTTCGACTTCAAAGCCATCTACAACTTGGTAGCCCATCCCGATAAAGATATCTTCGATTTCTTCACTGGTTTGGGTCAAGACATGGCGATGACCAACTGCGACTGGACGTCCCGGAAGGGTCACATCGATACTCTCACTAGCTAATTTGGCTTGGACTTTCTTTTCTTCCAAGAGCTTAGCTGTTTCTTCAAAGGCAGCCGTCAAAACATCACGGGCTTCATTAACGTGTTTCCCGATGACCGGACGCATCTCAGCAGAGACATCTTTCATCCCTTTGAGGATCTCGGTTAGAGAGCCTTTCTTCCCAAGGACAGAGACGCGTAGCTCTTGCATCTCTTTTTTATTTTCAGCAGAGATCTGCTTCAAGGCTGCCAGCGTTTCTTCTCGAAGCGCTTTTAGTTGTTCTTCAATCGTTGACATATTTCCTCCATCATGGTCCTCACTCAGACATAGAAAAAACCACGCGCCACATCCATATTCGGAGCGTTGGCACGCGGTACCATCCGTTTTTTATCTGAAACTCAGACCTTAATTTCTAAATCCTTGCGCAAGTGAATTCACTCAGCTTTCATGCAAAGAGCTTTCAGTCACGGCTCTTCTCCCTGTTGCACTTCCCTTGAGGTACTAGTCTTGCAGATTTCTATTCAATTACTATCTAGTTTAGCAGATTTTTAGTTAAAAAACAAGTTAGATGAGACTAATTTCAATAGACAAAGAAACAAGACCCAGGGCATTATTTATTTGCCTTGTCTGTTTCATCTGCTTTCCTTTTCAATAGAAGAGTTGCTGCTTGGTTAAAACCATCACACCAGTTATACCATTTGCTTCATACTCATCTTGAGCTAAGATATGATGTTTTAAATCCATAACAGAGGATATCTTTCTTTCCTCACAAGCTTGCGCATAGAGATGATAAATTTCATCACCACCATCTTTATCAAACTCAGCAGAAATCGTATCCCGACCTGCCAATAAAGCCTGATAAGCCCTGTGATGCCCGTCTGTAATCAAGAAGCAATTTCCAAACGCAAGAATACTAATTGGATCCACATTGATGATTTCCGCCGATTGATCAAGCATCTGGATATCATGTAACTTCTTTTCTGATAAATATAGTTGGGTCGGATGAAGATCTGTTATTTTGATTTTCAATTCTTTCTCCTCTACCAAGAGTAAAATAAGCTGGTCCTGGGCACTGGTGAACATTTTTAAAGGTCAGGATTTAAAGACCTGCCAAAGCCAAATTCCTCTGCCGTTCTTGTTATCCGTTTGTTTTTATTCGATGACTTGTCCAGCTTCTTTCAAGACAGATTCTGGAATGGTAATGCCTAATTCTTCTGCCACTTTTTTGTTGATGACAGATTTACCATCTGTGAAGATTTCGACTGGTGTATCACCTGGTTTTTGACCTTTCAAGATTTTCGCAGCCATTTTACCAGTTGCCACTCCAAGATCGTGTTGATCGACAACGACTGAGCCTAAACCACCAGCTTCGACCATGGCTGTCGCACTTGGGAAGATTGGTTTTTTAGCTGTTTTGTTTGCTTCGACTACCGTTGAGAAGGCTGAAGCGATGGTGTTGTCAATTGGAACCCAGATAGCATCCACTTTACCAGTCATGACAGAAACCGTTGAAGCAATTTCATTTGTAGAAGGGACTGAATAAGGAACCACCTTGTAGCCTGCTTTTTCAGCCAATTTTGTAAATTCTTCTACTTGCGTTTTAGAATTATCTTCACTGGTTGAGTAAAGGACACCGATTGTTTTCACGTTTGGAGTCAACTCTTTGATCAATTTCAACTGTTGTTCCGTTGGGTTGTGGTCAGATACTCCTGTGATATTGCCACCTGGTTTTTTTCAAATCTTTGACCAAGTTAGCGCCGACTGGGTCTGTGATAGCACCCATGACGATTGGTTTGTCCTTGGTTGCACTAGCCAAACCTTGAGCAGATGGGGTTGCGATTCCGATCAAAACGTCGTTGTTGTTTTGGACCAATTGCTTGCTCATGGTTGCAACCTTGTTTTGGTCTCCTTCCGCATTGAGGAATTCGATCTCAATCTTGTCCTTATCGTAGCCTTCTTCAGCCAAGCCGTCTTGAATCCCCTTGTAGATTTCGTCTAGCGATGGGTGGCTGACCAACTGTAAGACACCGACTTTTACCTTTTTAGTTCCATCTGCTTTATTGGCATCATTTTTATTGTTTAACATTGTATAAACAACAGCTACTAAAATAATAGCTAGCAAAGCACCGATCATTCCCAATACACGTTTGTTTTTCATATTTTTTACCTCAATTATTTATTTTTTTCGTTTTTTCGCTTCTTTGTTAAAGACTGAGTCGCCATCGTTTCTTCATCTTCTTTTCCCCCTTCTTTTTGAAACAAAAAACACGCCCACACATAGCTATAGCTATGTGAGGACGTGTCATCGCGGTGCCACCTCACTTATGGGAAAATGGATAAACTCCTCCCATATCTCTGTCTTGTCTAGCAACAAGTTGCACGATAAGGTGTGCCGACCGAATTTTTATTGTTTCAAATTCATCTCATCATTAGTCCAATTTCATAAATGTCCACTACCCACTTCCACCAACCGTGAGCTCTCTAATAAATTTTCATTTATTACTTTTCTAATTGAATCCATTGTAAATGTTTCTGTAAACCTTGTCAATACTTTTTTATGGTTTTTTTGAAAACGTTCGTCATTTCCTGAAATTCATTTTCTAACGGATGCTTTTACAAGGATTGAAAACCGCCTTCTTGCTGGGTTTTCAGGCACTTTTTTGATATAATTTACTAGAATTAGTCTAGAATGTTGAGGAACCCCATGTCTTTTGATGGATTTTTTTTACACCATATGGTGAATGAATTACAAAGCGAACTCCTATATGGTCGCATCCAAAAAATTAACCAACCCTTTGAACAAGAGTTGGTTTTACAAATTCGTAGCAATCGCAAGAATCAAAAACTCTTGCTGTCTTCCCACTCTGTTTTTGGTCGGATCCAACGAACCCAGACCAATTTTGAGAATCCTGCCTTCCCTAATACTTTTATCATGGTCATGCGCAAGTATCTCCAAGGGGCAGTCATTGAGCAGATTCAGCAACTGGAGAATGACCGTATTTTAGAAATTGCCGTCTCTAATAAAAAAATGAGATTGGAGATGATATATCTGTGACCCTAATCATCGAAATCATGGGCAAGCACAGCAATATCATTCTTCTGGACAAGGCGACTGGAAAAAAATTATCGAAGCGATCAAGCATGTGGGCTTCTCACAAAAATAGCTACCGGACCATTCTCCCTGGATCAACCTATGTAGCTCCTCCAAAAAAACCGAAGCGGTCAACCCCTTTACCATTAAAGACGAAGCTTTATTCGCCTTTCTTCACCGAGAAGAGTTGACACCAAAAAAACCTTCAAATCCATTTCCAGGGTCTTGGTCGAGATACTGCTCAAGAATTGGCCAGTCGATTAGAAACGGGAGAAAAAAATTAAAAAAACCTTCCGAGCTTTCTTCGAAGCTCCAACAGATCCCCGTCTAACAAAAAAATCCTTTGCTGCTCTCGCTTTTGCTGATAGCCAGGAGGAGACCTTCGAGACCTTATCGGATCTACTCGACCACTACTACTTGGACAAGGCTGAGCGCGACCGAGGTCCAACAACAAGCTGGGGAACTGATCCGCAAGGTGGACAATGACCTAGAAAAGAACCGGAAAAAAATTGGCCAAACAAGAAGCCGAACTGGCAGCGACAGAAAATGCCGAAGAGTTCCGTCAAAAAGGCGAACTGCTTACTACTTTCCTCCATCAAGTCCCAAATGATCAAGACCAAGTCACCTTAGACAACTACTATACCAACCAGCCTATTACCATTGCCTTGGATAAAGCCTTGACCCCCAGTCAAAATGCACAACGCTACTTTAAGCGTTACCAGAAGCTAAAAGAAGCTGTTAAACATTTGACCTCTCTCATCCAGGAAACCAAGGAAACCATCTCCTACCTAGAAACAGTCGAAACCGCTCTGGCCCAAGCCAGCCTTTCTGAAGTAGCCGAGATTCGCGAAGAGCTGATCCAAACAGGCTTTATCAAACGACGCAACCGAGAAAAGATCCATAAACGGAAAAAACCAGAGAAGTACTTAGCCTCAGACGGCAAAACCATTATTCTGGTCGGCCGGAATAATCTTCAAAACGAAGAATTGACCTTCAAAATGGCTAAAAAGGACGAACTCTGGTTCCACGCCAAGGATATTCCAGGTAGTCACGTGGTCATTACAGGTAACCTCAACCCTTCCGATGAGGTCAAAACCGATGCAGCTGAGCTGGCAGCCTATTTCTCTAAGGGACGCCTGTCCAATCTGGTCCAAGTCGACATGATTGAAACAAAAAAACTCAACAAACCAACCGGAGGAAAACCTGGCTTTGTAACCTATACCGGTCAGAAAACCCTACGGGTCACCCCTGAAGAAGAAAAGATCAAATCCATGCGTATCAATGAGTAATAAAAAGGACTGAGAATCATCTCAGCCTTTTTGTTTTATTCTGATTTGTGGATATCCTCTTTGACCTGGTCAACGTTGAACTTGGCAAAGAGATACTGGCGGTCCTGGACAGGAAAGCGTTGGTCCAATTGATCAATGGCTCCAACTTCGACGATGCCCTCTTTGATGACAAAATCCATAACATGTCCTCCAAAGGTATGGTCATCTGAGATAAAGTGAAGGTGATAGCCTGCTACACTGACCCCATGAAACATCTCTGGCGTCCAAAAACCAACAATGGTTCCTGTAACATCTTCTCGTGTAAATTCTGGCTGATGGGTTGCTACATCTGCAAACTTGGTTTCCGAGGTCGATTTGGGAATCATACGCACATGCATCTTGGAGAAATCACCGTGAATCTTAATCGAACGAAACAGATTTTCGCCATCGTAATAAGATTCAATGCGAGCCTCTAATTCCTCATCCGTCATTTCAAAGCGTTGCCGAAAAATCACTTCGGCCTGGTGGGGAACAATGGCCGCATAGGGGACGGTCGCATCTGGAGCAACTTCCACAATCTCTGGTTCCTCTCCTGACCCCTTTGCTTGATAAGCCTTACCATCTAAGACAATCAATTCGCCATCGATTGAGTCCAAGGTCCCAATTCCTAAATCTCCATGCTCCAGTAATTCTTTAATGGTAAAGGATCCCCCATAGAGACCTGCCATCAAAGCCCCCAAGGTATTGTATTGAAACAATTTCACCGGTTCCATTTTTTCTCCCTCATTCATCTTGTCTTCTTTTTAGCCCTTCCAGTATACCATATTATCAAGGACAATAACAGAAAGACTGATTAAAAAAGAGCGGGCCAGAACAATGATACATACCTGTTCCTAGTCCCACTCCCACAAGAGCCAAACTCTTATTCTTCTAGCAGACTCTCATAGAAAGCTTGCATTTGCCCATCATCTGGCACTAGCTGCAAATAGCCTTCTGCCACTTCCCGAGCTTTTGCAATATCACCCAACTCTCTCAAGAGGTAGCTATAGCTTTCTAAGAACTCTGGATTTTCTTTCAAATCTGGGTAGAGCTCTTCATAGATTGGATCTGCTTTTTCAACCTCTTCGAGTGCTACCAAGGCACGAGCGATATTCCAGCGGGTGACCACATTCTCCACTTCCACATCCTGCCATTCAAGGACGTCTTCATAGCGTTCCTGTTCCAAATAAAGGGTTGTTAGGCGAAGGGCGATATCTTCGAGATCCTCAGCCACTTCTTTGGCTTCTAACAGATAGTTTTCCGCCTTTTCTGGCTGGTGCAACTCGTAGGCCAACTGGGAAGCTAGAAGGAGGAGGTAGGCGTCGAAAGGATTCTTTTGGATCCCTTGCTCTGCTATCGCTAGCGCTGTTTCTCGGTCATTCTCAGCTTGTAGAGCCAAGGCATAGCCGTATTCATACCCTTCAAAGTCTGGTGACAATGTATCGATCTGCTTGAAGTAGATTAGAGCCCGTTGATACTCTTCTCGGTCATAGAGAAGGGTTGCCAATTCATAGGCAATCTGGTCATCAAACTCGATTTCCAAGGCCTTTTCTAAAAACTCAATGGCAGCCTCAAACCGACCTAGATTCGCATAGGCATAGCCGATCCGCTGATAAGTGGAAATGCCTGTTTCTTCTAAAATGAGACGGTTGTCTAACTGAGCATACTCTTGAATGGCTTCTTGGTAATTTCGAGTTCCAGATCAATCTCTGCCAAGCCAAGCCGAATGATCGGATCATCTGAAAGAGTCGCTGCTTCCATCAGCTTTTCCCGAGCCACATCAGCAAGCCCCTCACTTTGGTAGAGGTCCGCCTTGACTAGGAGACTGGCTAAATACCATTCCGAACTTTCAGGGATTTCTTCCAAATAAGCAAAGGCTTCTTCCATTAGACCATCCTCGGCTACAATGGTCGCTAGACTCAGATAGACCTCTGGATAATCATCTCTTAGATGCAAGTAGGTTTGCTTGGCTTCAGGATAAAAACCAATACTTTCAAAATACTGGCCCAATTCTAACAAGGTTGCTGGATCGTCTTCTAGCAAAGCCTTTTCCAAATAAGCCGGCAAGCGATCTAGCTCTTGCTTCTCAATTGCTTCTAGAATTTTTTGACTATTCTTCACGTTGAATTTCCTCAATTTCGTCCTTTTCGTACAAGCCACTGACATCTTTGTACCACTCAAATAGAGCACTGATGACAACTTTAGCTGAAGCGTAAACTGGGATTCCCAAGAAGACTCCCCAGATTCCAAACATAGAGCCAGAAGTAATCAATACAAACAGAATCGTGATCGGGTGGATATTGAGCTGACTACCCAAGACAAGTGGGGAAACGAAACGTCCCTCAATGGTTTGCTCAACAATAAAGACAATAACGACTTTGACAAACATCTCTGGTCCCGCTACCAAGCCTAAAACTAAGGCTGGGAGCATGGCCAAGAAACTACCCAAGTATGGAATCAAGTTCAGAAAACCAGCGGTTACACCGAGCGTCACAGCATAACGAAGCCCAATGATCTTAAACAAAAGAATAAACATCAAAGCTACGATGATAGCAACGGTGATCTGACCTCTGACATAATTGGCCAATTGTGTATTGACATCAGACAGTACCTTGCCTGCTGATTCACGAATCTTGGTTGGTAAGAAGCGGATGATCTGCCCTTTCAGGTTCTTTCCATCTCTCAAAAGATAGAAGACGATGAAAGGCATAATAATCAGAGCAATAATGACCTGAGAGGCAACACTAATCAAGTTGCTAACCCAGTTGACTGCACGGGCAGAAAAGGAACTCGCCCAGCTAGTAATATTCTCTGACAACTGGCTGGTCCATTCATCCAGTTGAGGCTTGATTTCTGGCGACACTTTGTTGTCTAAGAAATCATCAATGGTCATATTGGCCTTTTCCAAGTAATCTGGCAGATTCTTCATAAAACTGAGAACCTGACGCTGAATGGCTGGAATAGCGACGGCCAAGCCCCATAAAATGAGAAGGGCAATCAAGATAAAGACGATGGAAATCGCAATAATCCGCTTAACTCGGTGCCTTTCCAAAAAGTCAACAATTGGATTTAACAAATAATAGAGGAGGCCTGAAATAATGACGGGCAGCATGACCGCTGCTCCAAACTCTAACAGGGGTGTAAAAATAAAGCTAATCTTGCTCAGAACTAAAATATTCAATCCTATCAGCAAGGCTACTAGGAAAACAGTAATGGCCTTATTATCAACAAACCATTTAAAAAACCAGGATAAACTAAAATCTTTTTCTTTATGTTCCACAGGAATCTCCTTCGTTTTCAATCTGTTTTTATTTTAGCATTTTTAGTCTATAATTTCACGATATAGCTGAATGTGAGCTAGTTTTTAATTCTTAACTTGTCAATCCTTCACCTAATCGTTTTCCATCCCCTTCTTTTCTGATATAATGGAGCTATCAACAAAGTCGAGGTGCATGTAATGCAAGATATTTATTTCGGAACCTATACCAAACACGACTCCAAAGGAATTTACAAAGCTTCCTTCGATGAAAGAACTGGTCAGCTTAGCGACTTACAACTAGTTGCTCAAGAGCCAAATCCAACCTATCTCGCTTTTTCAAAAGCTGGTTTCTTATACAGTGTGGGAGCCGAAGAGGGTCTTGGTGGCATTGCGAGCTTTAACCCTGACCACCAGTTGATTAATCACGTGGTAGATGAAGGAGCCCCCCTTTGTTATGTCTCTGTTGATGAAGCGCGTGGATTGGTCTATGGAGCTAACTACCACAAGGGGCAAGTCCTCTCGTATCGCATCCATGAGGATGGGCATTTGACCTTTGTCGATCAAGCGACTCATCAGGGTTCTGGACCTCACGAAAACCAATCCAGTCCCCATGTTCACTATGCAGATCTTACTCCAGATAAGTTGCTTATCACTTGTGATTTGGGGACTGATCAAGTCGTGGTCTACCAAATCGATGATCTGGGGAAACTGACGGAAGCTCAAACCTACCAAACTGCTCCAGGTGCTGGTCCGCGTCACATCATTTTCCATTCTCATTATAAGACGGCTTACCTGATTAATGAACTAAATGCCACCATCGATGTCCTTTTCTATGATGGACTTGGCTACTTTGAACATTTCCAAACCATCTCCACCCTACCAGAAGATTATGAAGGTCAAAAATGGGCTGCTGCTATTCGCCTCTCCGAGGATGGGAAATTCCTCTATGCCTCAAATCGAGCTCATAACTCCATTGCAGTCTATGAAATCTTGGCAGATGGTAGCCTAGTGCTTCTTGAAATCGTTCCAACCAATGGTCTCAATCCTCGTGATTTCATTCTTAGTCCAGACCAAGAATACCTCATTGCAGTCCATCAAGATTCAGACAATGCCACTGTTTTTAAACGTGACAAAGAAACTGGTCGATTGACTGAATTGAGCCATGATTTCTACGTACCAGAGGCAGTTTGTGTCCTCTTCAACCAATAATCAAAACGCTTGCTAGTTTGGTTGAAAAATGATTAAATAGTGATATTAATAAATAGTTTATAGGAGAAACCTCATGAACCCAATGGATTTGTTTAACCAAGTCAAAGAAATGATCGAAAAGAAAGATTTCGATGCTGCTAAAAAAATTTATCGATGACAACAAGGATAACCTTGGTGACTACTTAGAACAAGCCAAAGCTCTTGTTGCTGGAAACGATCTCGTCAGCGGTGCTGTAGATAAAAATCAAAGGCTTGTTCTAATAAAACGAATCCTTAACTATCTAGTTGAGGATTTTTTTGTTTGGTTCGATAACAAAAAAAGATCCTTGAGAAAAACTCAAGGATCTTTTTGTATCTAGTTAACTAGATTATTTTTTCAAGTTGTAGAATGATTTCAATCCACGGTATTCAGCTACTTCACCAAGTTGGTCTTCGATACGAAGTAATTGGTTGTATTTAGCGATACGGTCAGTACGTGAAAGTGAACCAGTCTTGATTTGTCCTGCGTTTGTTGCAACTGCGATGTCAGCGATTGTTGAATCTTCAGTTTCACCTGAACGGTGTGATACAACGGCAGTGTAACCAGCTTCTTTAGCCATTTCGATAGCTTCGAAAGTTTCAGTAAGAGTACCGATTTGGTTAACTTTGATAAGGATTGAGTTAGCAGCACCTTCTTGGATACCACGTGCAAGGTAGTCAGTGTTAGTTACGAAGAAGTCGTCACCAACCAATTGTACTTTCTTACCAAGACGTTCAGTAAGAGCTTTCCAACCTTCCCAGTCGTTTTCATCCATACCATCTTCGATAGTGATGATTGGGTATTTGTTAACCAATTCTTCAAGGTAGTCGATTTGTTCTGCAGATGTACGAACAGCAGCGCCTTCACCTTCGAATTTAGTGTAGTCATAGACTTTACGTTCTTTATCGTAGAATTCTGATGATGCACAGTCAAATCCGATGAATACGTCTTTACCTGGTACATATCCAGCAGCTTCGATCGCAGCAAGGATAGTTTCAACACCATCTTCAGTTCCTTCGAAACGAGGAGCGAATCCACCTTCGTCACCTACGGCAGTTTCCAAACCACGTGATTTAAGGATTTTCTTAAGAGCGTGGAAGATTTCAGCACCGTAACGAAGAGCTTCTTTAAATGTAGGTGCACCAACTGGCAAGATCATAAACTCTTGGAAAGCGATTGGAGCATCTGAGTGAGAACCACCGTTGATGATGTTCATCATTGGAGTTGGAAGAACTTTAGTGTTGAATCCACCAAGGTAGCTGTAAAGTGGGATTTCAAGGTAGTCAGCAGCAGCACGAGCTACAGCGATAGACACACCAAGGATTGCGTTCGCACCCAATTTACCTTTGTTAGGAGTACCGTCAAGAGCGATCATTGCACGGTCAATAGCTTGTTGATCACGAACATCGTAACCGATGATTGCTTCAGCAATGATGTTGTTTACATTGTCAACAGCTTTTTGAGTTCCAAGACCACCGTAACGAGATTTGTCACCGTCGCGAAGTTCAACTGCTTCGTGTTCACCAGTAGAAGCTCCAGATGGAACCATACCACGTCCGAAAGCACCTGATTCAGTATAAACTTCTACTTCAAGTGTTGGGTTACCGCGTGAGTCTAGGACTTCGCGAGCGTAAACATCAGTAATAATTGACATTTCTTACTCTCCTTTGAGTTTAAATTTTTTACACCTCTATGATACCTTAAAAATACGCGTTTTTCAAGAAAAAACGTTATCTTTGTGCAGATTTTCCTTAACTTTATCAAGAAATCGCTTTCTTTTTGTTTGGATCAGCTTTTATTCGTTTGGCATTTTCAACCTAAAGTATGATATACTATTCTTATGACTGATCTATCTAAAGAAATTATGGAAAAGGCTAACGGTGGCCTAAAATTAAATCCTGATGAACAACGTCGCTTTCTAGGTACGTTTGAAGAGCGCGTTCTAGGATATGCCGATTTAAAAACAAGCAATAGTCCTCAGCTTCAGAAGGGCTTTTTGAAGGTGCTGAAAAGCTTGAATGAACAAGCTAGCCCTCTCTTTGTAAAGATTTCTCCAAATGTTGATTCTAGCGTCCAGTTGAGCTATCTAAAACAAGCAAAAGAATTTGGTTGCCAGGCTACTATTGTTTCGGAGGAACACGACTCCTCTCCTTTTGGGCTCGTGATTCATACAGATGCACCAGTGACCACTACTGACAAGGACCTCCGAACTGCTTTTTCGGATCTCTGGGAGGAAGAAAAGAAGCCGACCAAACCTTCTCTTTGGAAGAAATGGTTTGGTTAATCAGAGCTGTCCCTTAGACATTTTATTAGTATTAAACAATAGATGAAAAAAAGCGGTTTAACCGCTTTTTTCTATGCTTAATAGATTTCCGATATTTCTAGCTGTAAAGAGAAGATTTTCCCTCGCATTCTTCAGAAGTTGCTCTAAACTATCGGGATGTTTCGTAATAGAAAAGGCACCGACTATATTTTCAAATGGGAGACTTGGTAAATCATCTGCAAGACTGCCACAAATGGCTATTACTGGGATTCCTTTTGGGGTTCGTCTCGCAACCCCTATCGGAGCTTTCCCGGATAGACTCTGATGGTCCAGTCGTCCTTCACCGACAATGACCAAGTCTGCATTGGCTACTTTGGAGTCAAAGTCGATCAGATTTAAACAGCTATCGATCCCTGATACCAGTCTCGCTTGCGCGAAGGCACAAAGACCCGCAGCAAGGGCACCACCAGCTCCCATCCCTACTTGAGTCAAAATACTTGGACAGTGCTTTTCGTAAAAGCTGTAAATAGCTTGATCCACTTGCTCAAACATATTGGGACAGAGCCCCTTTTGTTTTCCAAAAATATAGGTCGCACCATCTAGTCCACATAAGGGATTGGAAACATCTGCTAAGACCTGTATCTCGACATCATCTGGAATCTTGATTGCTTCCTCTTTACGGACGGAATGCCATTCTAAAAGACTTTGTCCACAGGCCTTTAATTCTCTTCCTTCTCGATCATAGAAGTGGTATCCTAGACCCGCAGCAAGACCTAGCCCCCCATCATTGGTCGCTGTTCCTCCAACACCGATATAAATCTCCTTTTTTCCCTGTTTGATTAAATAACAAATCAGTTCACCAATTCCTCGGGTTTCTAGGTCAAGTGGACGGCGTTGATCAACTGGAATCTTTCCTAAACCGATCAAGTCTGCTACTTCAAAGAGAGCCAGAGAATCTTTCTCCACATACCGCATTTCTACTGGCTCTCCAAATGGTCCTGTTACAAGGGTAAAAGTTTCCTTCAAGCCCAATGAATAGCTAATGGCGTCCACTGTCCCTTCCCCACCATCTCCAACAGGACAGGTGACCGGTTCTACATCGAGGAGAGACTGACGCAAGCCTTCTGCAATAATTTCCGCTACATCTTTCGCAGGTAAGCTTTCTTTGAATGAATCTGGAGCAATTAAAACTTTCATGGACTCATCTCCTTTTTCTATCCTTCTCTTTCCCATCACAGCTTCATTTCCATAAAAAAACATCCAGGAATATTCTCCTGGATGTTTTAGATTAGAATCGGATGGATTCTCTTGTTTTTTCAAATGAGGTAACAAATCTCTCTGTTACTCCTGGTTCAACTGTTTCTAATGCTTCTGAAATGACTTTGAATGAAGCAGGATAGTCATACTCTTTTTCAAAGATGTACAAGGCTTCATCAAACGCTGCTTGGACATGATCGTCGAATGAACGATAGCGATTTGAGTATTGAAGCAACTGCTCTGTTAGAGTAGCATATTGTACTAATTTGTAGGTTTCTTCCTCTAACTCTGTCATATCGTTGGTCAAAATATCCAGGAGACGGTTGGCGTTTTCAATATTGACACGACGACCTTCTAACTCAGCCAAGAGAGCTTCTGTGTTATCACTTGCAGTGAAGAAGATAGTAAGGAAGGATTGAGGAATTCCAGGTAAGTTACGCTTATCCATGTAACGCTTAATGGCATGTAAACGATTTGCGTAGATATTTACCTTTTGACGAGCATTGGTGTCGTCTTTCTCAATCTTAGACAAGGTTTCGCTCAATGCAATTTGATCATCTTCAATCTCTTTCAGACGTTCTTCAATCGCTTCTAACTCTTCTTGAAGGATAGAGTAGGCTTTTTGAGTTTCAGATGTATCCTTCAAGGCATCTTCTACTACGAGCTCTTGAGCTGTTAATTCAGCTTCTAACTCCTTCAAATGATTTTCCTTGAGTTCTTTGCTTTCAAATGTTTTGCTGAGACGTTCAACTTCTTCTGCTAAACGCTTGTTATTTTCCTTCGCATGGGCAAGGTAACCTGGTAAGGCTTTGACCAATTTTTCAACAACTTTGTGCGATTCAATTTCACGAGTGAAAATATCATACAAGGCGTTGATTTCTTCTTGAATCTGCTCATTTTCATAGAGCGCATTATCTAATTCAAGAGCAGCAACATTTTGTAGATTGGCTTTCAAAGCTGCATGCAATTGTTGGAAACGTGCTTCCAAATCAGTCTCTGTAAAATGATAACCAGATTCCAAAAGTTTGCGATGACCAGCTTCCAAATCTTCCAATTGATCAGGAAGAGTTGTTTGGACATCCTTCACAATTGCAGGAACTTTTTCAACAATATGCGTCAAGGCTACAATGTGGTTTTCAGCTGTATCCAAAATTTCAGCAGCTTCAACAGGGTCACCTGATGAATTCAAGGTTACAAATTTTGAAAACTCAACTTGAATATTTTCAGCTTGCTTCTCGATTTCGGGAAGCGCTGGGCCGTATGCGTCCGGATCAGAAGCTACTTGTTTTTGCAAGTTTTCAAACATATCCAAGGCATGAACAACCCGTCCACTATTCTTCTCTTCTTTTTCTTTTAATTCAGATAAGCTTGACGGATGGCCTTGATGTCTTCATCAATCAATTGAACCTGACTCTCAATATTTCCAATCGCTTGCTTTGCTTTTAAGAAGCGGAAAGAATTGTTGTAGCCTTCTGCTTCAAAGAGGTTGTTCTCGATATCAGCAAAAGAATTGAGGGATAGGTCCACCCATTTTTGATTCCATTCACGAAATGCAACTTGACTTTGACCAATCAAATGCATATTCTTCACAGCCTCTACTTCATCATTTACCGGAAGGTTATACAACTCTTCTTTTCGTTCTTCCAGAGATGCCAGTAAGGCTTCGTTACGCTTTCTCAATAAGACTGCCACTACATATCCTAAAACCAAGAGGACCCCAATGACAATAATGAGAATAATTAGTCCACTAGACATATAAAAACTCCTTCATTAAATTACTTGAAAGTAATCGTAGTTATTATATCATAAATATTCGAATAATTGGCAAATATCGCAGAATTTTATACATCAAGTGTACTATATTCGGCATTTTCTTCGATAAATTCACGGCGAGGTTCTACTCGATCCCCCATGAGCATATCGAAGATTTTATCTGCTTCTGCTGCATCATCAACTGTCACACGCGCCATGAGGCGATGTTCTGGGTTCATCGTTGTTTCCCAGAGCTGATGATCATCCATCTCACCCAAACCTTTGTATCGTTGAATCGTTGGTTTGGAACGACCTTCAGAATAACGTTCAAGAGCCTCAGCCAATTCAGCTTCTTGGTTGGCTCCTGGCTGGATGTATTCTTTGATCTCACTACCAACTTTTACACCATAGATTGGTGGTTGGGCGATGTAAACATAGCCTGCCTCCAAAACTGGTTTCATATAGCGATAGATCAAGGTTAAGAGGAGGGTTCGAATATGAGCTCCATCGACATCGGCATCTGTCATGATGACTAATTTTTGATAACGGGCTTTCGATACGTCAAATTCTGCACCAAAACCGGTTCCCATAGCTGTGAAAAGACTACGAATTTCTTCATTGGCTAAAATCTTATCCATGCTGGCTTTTTCAACATTGAGGATTTTCCCACGAATAGGGAGAATTGCCTGGAATTCGCGGTTTCGACCTGATTTAGCAGATCCTCCGGCAGAGTCCCCTTCGACGATGAAGAGTTCTGTCTCAGCTGGATTGTTAGATGAACAGTCTGCTAATTTACCAGGGAGGTTTGAGATTTCTAAACCAGATTTCTTACGGGTGACTTCACGGGCGCGCTTAGCAGCAACACGCGCTTTGGCAGCCAAAATTCCCTTTTCGACAATTTTCTTAGCAATCTGCGGATTTTCCAACAAGAAATCAGAGAAGGCATCGCTGAACAAGCGGTTGGTAATCTTCACCACTTCAGAGTTTCCAAGTTTGGTCTTGGTTTGTCCTTCAAACTGTGGATTTGGGTGTTTGACAGAAATCACTGCTGTCAACCCTTCCCGGACATCTTCCCCTGTTAGATTTTCTTCATTGTCCTTGAGAAGTTTATTCTTACGCGCATAGTCGTTGATAACACGGGTCAAAGCTGTACGGAAACCTTGTTCATGAGTTCCCCCTTCATGGGTATGGATGTTGTTGGCAAAACTCATGACGGTTTCGTGATAACCAGTCGTATACTGCATGGCTACTTCAACCGTGATATCATCCAATTCTCCGTCGGTATAAATCGGAGTTTCGAAGATGACATCCTTGTTTCGTTGATGTATTCTACATAACTAGCAATCCCACCCTCATAGTGGTAATCTTTCGTTTGCTCCTGCCCTTCACGCTTGTCCGTGATCGAGATCCGTAAGCCACGGTTCAAGAAGGCTAGCTCTTGAATCCGTTTGTTCAACTTGTCAAAGTCAAAGACGGTTGTTTCTGTGAAAATCTCTGGATCCGGAGTAAAGTGAACGGTTGTACCAGTTCGATCTGTTTCACCAACCACTTCAAGATCTGCAACGACTTGACCGCGTTTGTATTCTTGGTAATGAATTTGGCCATTCTTATGGACATGAACATCTAACTGAGTCGACAAGGCATTTACGACAGATGATCCAACTCCATGGAGTCCACCAGATACCTTGTACCCACCACCGCCAAATTTTCCTCCCGCATGGAGAACGGTAAAGACAGTCTCAACCGCTGGACGACCCGTTTTTTCTTGAATGTCAACCGGAATCCCCCGTCCATCATCGACGACTGTAATCGAATTGTCCGCTTCGATAAAGACTTCGATATGGCTAGCAAAGCCTGCAAGGGCCTCATCGATTGAGTTATCGACGATTTCCCAGACCAAATGGTGAAGACCTTCTTTAGAAGTGGATCCAATATACATCCCCGGACGCATCCGAACTGCTTCTAAACCTTCTAAAACCTGAATCTGACTGGCATCATATTCTTGACCAGTCGTTTCTTGCTTCAATTCTTCTGTCATTCTTTCCCTTTTCTAATTAAAAATATAGGCACTTAATTGATCCATTGAGTCGAACAAATAGGTCGACATGCCAGCTCTCTGACCAGCTTCGATATCGATCGGGCGATCTCCAATCACCAAGCCAGACTCAATCGCATACTTGTCTTTTAGATACAACATGGACGTAGGATCAGGTTTACGTGGAAAACCATCATCAGCAGTCACAACTTCTGTAAAGTAATGACGAATCCCTGTTTTTTCTAAGATGGTCTCTACATGATGGTCACGGTGAGAAACCAAAAAATGACGGGCTCCGACTGCTGTCAGACGATGCAATAACTCCTCAGTCCCCTCGAATAAGCAAGGGATTTCAAGAGCTTCTTTCTCTCGCTGTTTATACTCTCCCAAAAAGTCTGGAAGGTCTGAGGCAAACTGCTGAACAGCATAATCCGTGGAAACCTTTAAAGCTGCATAAACGGAATCATGATCAGCCTCCCTTTGGAAATACTGTAAGGTCGCTACAAAAGCTTTTGTAGAGGTCTCATAATTGTCCAATAAAGTCCCACCAAGATCCCATATAAAATCATGATAATCCATAGCTTCAATTATACCATAATTTTCAAAAAATTGCTTGTATAGTCAATGTTTTCACGGTTTTTTTACAGTCATCTCACCCCCATTTTACTTTCATTCAAAAAGCATTTATATTTTGACAAAACTAGCCTATAAAAAAATGAAGACAGGAATTTTCCTACCTTCATTTTTCTTCTCAACAACTAAGGGGCCGATGTTCCAAAAACATCTTGATAGAGCATCCCTTCTCTCAATGCTGTGGCATCTCCACCAAAATGGTTGACCAGAGCATAGGAAAAAGCAAGTGCTGTTGCAGGACCCCGACTGGTCAAGATGTGACCATCCTGGACCACTGCTTCTTTCACATAATGCTCTCTTCCAATTTCTTTTTCGAAGCCATCATAGCAGGTATAGCGTTTTTCATCAAGTAGTCCAGCCCGATGCAACACAATCGGAGCTGCACAAATAGCTGCTAGATTTTCCTTGTTCATGGGCTTCTTTTAAAGACTGGATCAAACCTTCATGGTCGCGTAGATTTGCCGCTCCCGGCATCCCTCCTGGAAGGACAATGCCATCAAAATGGTCCAACGAACCGGACCAGACCTCATCTACCTTCACTGTGATACCATGGGAACCTGTCACTTCTTGATCAAATCCAACCATCTGACACTCGATTGCTGCTCTTCGCAAGACATCGACAACTGTCAAAGCTTCGATTTCTTCGAAACCACTTGCTAACATCACTGCTACTTTTGTCATATCAAATTATTCCTTTCTCGTGTAGTCGACTCAATTGTTTCTGTCTCAAGAGTCGACTTTCTTTTTTCCGTTCTTCACTCACCCTATTTTGATGGCTCATGGATAACAATAAGCCAATCCCAATGAGGTTACTTACAATAGCGGATCCTCCTTGTGAGATAAAAGGCAAGGGAATTCCAGTGAGAGGCAAGATCCCCGTCACCGCCCCGATATTTTCAAATATGTGGAAGACCAACATCATGATGAAACCAGTTGAGATATAGGTGTAAAATTGATTATTGGATTTCAAGGTAATACGCAACATCTTATAGACTAAAAACATGTATAAGAGAAGGAGACCCAATCCTCCTACAAATCCAAAATCTTCCGCGATGACCGTAAAAATCATATCACTCTCCCTGACCGGGATTAACAGATTAGATACATTAAAACCTTGCCCCAATAGACCACCGCTGGCAATGGCCAACTGTCCCTGAGCCTGTTGGAAGGTCATGGTTTGGGCATAATCAAAAGGATTCAACCAGGCTAAAATGCGGTTCATCTGATAGGTGGGCATCCCCAAAGTTTGATGGAGAAATGCCCGCCCACCGTCGGATAGAAAGACGGCCAAAAAGAGAGCAATTCCACCTGCGAGGGTCAAAAAGACTGGTAAAATGATTTTCCAAGAGACCCCTGAAATAAGGACTACTCCTGAGAAGATAGCCATAAATACCAAGGAGGTTCCAAAATCATGTTGAAAGGCTAGAAGCCCTAGGACCGGTATGGTATAGGCAGCAATTTGGAGAATGAGAAAAAAGTCTTTTTTTAGCGTCCGATTTTCTTCCCTATTGTTTCGTAAAAAATGAACAATCGCACGAGAGACCATCAAGATATAAGAAATTTTCATAAACTCTGATGGCTGAAAAAGGCTGATCCCCTTGTAGGCCACCCAGTTTTTAGAACCGGTCGAAGCAACCAAGTTTGGGTTGTAAAAATAAAGGGGCAAGACCATCAAGACCAAACCAAAGACATACAAATATGGCGTCACTTTCCATAAAAATTCTGTATTAAAAAGCATGACGATAAAACTAATCATACAGCCCAAAACAATCCAGGCAACCTGTTGTCCTAGAATGGGCCAAACCAGGTCAGGATAATCATTTGAAACTGCAATGTAGACTGCCACCACTCCAAATGCTAATAATAACAAAACAGTGGTGATCAAGGAGAAATCTCCTCTAAGCTTGAAAGACTGACGTCTCTTCATTTCATCTCCCTTTCATTTAGATTCCTAAAAAGTGTTGAAGTAGCAGACTAGAAATGGACACAGCTACCCAGGCAACCAGGCCGATAAGAAGAGGAGCTCCCCCTTGCTTCCGGAAGGCCTGAATAGATACTTGACTTCCAATGCCAACCAAGGCCATAGCCATCAAATAGTGTGACAACCATTTACAGAAGGGGATCCAAGAACTTGGAAACCAGCCAAAGGACGTCACTAAAGAGGACAAAAGAAAGTAGAAAATAAACCAAGGAACGATTTTACTTAGTTTCACTTGCTTCCCTTCTCGATCCTGTTTGGTTCGTCCTAGAAGTTTTATACCAAGCATCCCAAAACAAATTGGAATAATCATTAAGGCACGGGTCAGCTTGACAACAGTCGCAATTTCACCAGCTACTTTACTATAGGAAAATGCCGCTGCTACAACAGATGAAGTATCATTAATGGCCGTTCCCGCCCAAAAGCCAAATTGCCGATCCGTCATAGCAAGGAGGTGACCAAAGAAAGGAAAGAGGAAAACCGCTAGGATATTAAAGAAAAAGATGGTCGACATGGACAGAGCAATGTCATTTTCATCAGCTTCTAGAACAGGAGAGGCTGCCGCGATTGCAGAACCTCCACAAATAGCTGTCCCCATTCCAACCAAGGCTGTTAAGATCTTCGGAGCTTTTAAGAGGTAGCCCATTGCAAAAGCAGAGAAAAAGGCAATACTGATGGTCGGTAGACTAATGACCAAAGAAGATAGTCCCAATTGAGTCACCTTTTGAAAAGACATGGTAAAGCCCATCAAGATAATGGAATATTGCAAGAGTTTTTTCCCTGAATAGGCTAGTCCCGGCCTGCTATTTTGAGGCAAGAGTTGACTAGCATTCAAGAGGATCCCACATAGGATAGCAAAGAGACTAGAGCCAAGGATAGGTACTGCTTTTCCTAACACCATAGATAGTCCTGCTGTGAGAGCGGCTAGCAAGACACCGGGAACATACTGAGTTCCATTGGGTTTTTGATTCATGTTAACTCCTAAATTGTTCAACAACTTCTTTTACTTCTCCTGTCTTAGCAATGACAAGAGGAGCTATTTTCTCTAAACTGGCTTGAATCTGCGAGCCATATTGGCGATTTAATAAGCGTTGATCTAATAAAATGACCAGAGATTCTTGCTCGCTCGAACGACTCGAGCGTCCAAGAGCCTGCTTCAAGCGTAAGATAGCTAGTGGCAAACTATAATCATAGAAAGGATTTTTCCCTTCTAGGCGCAAGGTTTCATGCAGCTTTTGTACAAAGAAATCACTTGGATTATCAAAAGGAATGCGAGGAATGACTTGAATGATTTTTGCTTGCTGGGCAAAATCGACCCCTTCCCAAAAACTACCGGATCCTAAAAGGACGGAAGCTTCCCCTCTATCAAATCGGCGTTTAATAGTCGCTGCTTCTCCATTCTTATACTGAGCCAGATGCCCCACTGTCATCAGCTGAGAAGTTGCTAAAAGCAAGTCTTTGGAAGTGAACAAGGCAAAGAGAGGCAAGCCAGTAGCTGCTAGATCATCCAAATAACTTGCTAAAGAGCTAGCTAATTCCTCTTGCGTCAAATTGGTCAAATCAGGAAATTCTCGATCGATGAAGATGGTTTGCCCTTGATGATAGGACAGTTCTTTCCCAATGAATTGGTAATTCTCAATTCCTAAAATCGAGGCTAGATTGACCTTTTTACTAATGGATAAGGTAGCTGAGACCAAGAGAAGTCTGGTAGTTGTTGGAATAAAGTCTTGAAGGGAAACCAAGCCCTCTCTTCCAGACTGCAAGCGATTTATCGGATGATGATTCTCTTGTGTACGATCAATCCAAAAAATTTGAAAACGAGGATCAAAGACCGTTTTTAATGCAGCCAAGACTGGACTATCTAGTTCAGATAAATCCTGGCGAATTTTTTTCACCTGTTCCGGTGTTAGTTCGACCTTTCTGCTACCCGATTCAAGATGTTTGAGTAGAGCATTCAATTCAAATTGGAGACTCTCAAGGATCCGTCGTTTCAACAAGGATTTTTCTATTTCTATCTCCCGTTGCAGATCTAGCATGAAATCTGATAAGGATAAGGAAGCCCTTGAAAACTGCTCCAATGAAAAATAAAGTTTTTGTGCTTCATCCACCACTAGAGTCCGATTTTCTACTAGAGAAGGATCATCCTCTAATCGAGTCAATAAATAGGCATGATTGGTGAGCAAGACTCGACTCATTTTGGCTTTTTCTTGACCGAGACGCCAAAAATCTTCTGTGTAAAATAAAGATTTTTTTGATAGCTTCCCATCATGACGGATTCGTTGAACAAAATTCCCGTAACGATGGAGCTGTCCCACTTCGTTTAGATCACCCGTCCTTGTTTGGGTCAACCAGACTAGCAATTGCATTTTGAACCGATTCCATAGACGATTTTCCTCTGGTTCATGCAAGATTCGAAAGAACTCATCCAGTTTTAAATAATTTTGAGGACTCTTTAGGCTATGAAAAGAAGTCTGAAAAACGTCCTCAATCATCTTAGCCTCCTGCTGCATAATCTGGTCTTGTAAGACCTTGGTTGGAACACTGACGACAATCTGGTCCCTTGTATGCGCTAGTAAGGGAAGGAGGTAGCCATAGGTTTTTCCAATCCCAGTAGGTCCCTCGATAAAGGTTGCTACTTCTCTTGAAGACTGAAGACTTTCTTCAATTGACTGGGCAAACTCTTGCTGCAAGGGACGGGGTTCCATGCCCATTAACTGGATATTAATATCAAACTGATCAGAAAAATTCTTGGCATCTCTTTTGATCAGTGGCTTACGAAGAAAAATCCCATGGTGAGATGTCAAGTCCTCTTTATGAAAAGCTCCCGCATCCTCGAATGCATCCTCTATCAAGAGTCTCGACTCGTAAATCAGATTATCAGAAAATGACAGCAAGGTTTCAACCAATTCTCTTGGTAAGGAAGCAATCGTTTCACGAAGCTTAAGAAATAGCTGGGCGGTTGCTTCCGCATCAGAAATAGCTGAGTGAGCATGGTCTAGAGGAATCGCCAATTCTTCACACAGGCTACTTAAATTATATCTTTCTAGGGTTGGGAAAAAGACTTGGGCCAATTCAACCGTATCGATCCGGGGGGTTATGAGCTCAAAGCCTTCCCAAAACAATGATTCTGCCAAGAGATTGGCATCAAATTTGACATTATGAGCCACAAAGACAGCATCTTCAATCAGTTCGTATACTTGTCTGGCTACCTGTGAAAAGTCAGGGGCCTTCTTTAGTTGCTGATTGGTAATCCCAGTCAGTTGGCGAATATGTTCGTCTAGTTCCTCATGGGGGTTGACATAAGTCTCATAGGTCTCTACAATCTGCCCATCTTGAATGATGACAATCCCGATTTGAATAATTTTTGCATTGCTGCTTGCACTGGTCGCTTCCAGGTCCACGACAGCATATTTTCTTTTAACATTCGTTGTCATAGCACTTAAAATTATATCATTTTCCGACTCGCTTTGCTTGGTATTTTATGACATTGAAAGGGCCAAATCCAGCCAAGGGACGATTCTTCGGTTTCTAGAGGCGTTTTAGTCAGCTATTTTACAATATTTTTGATAGACTAATAGAGAAAGGAGCTCTTATGAAAATCCATCGCATTGTCAATCCCATCGCTTATGAAAACACCTACTTGCTTGAAAACGAGGACCATTTTCTGGTCGTTGATCCCGGGAGTGCTTGGGAACAAATTCGCATCCGCATCGATCAACTCGCAAAACCAATTGCTGCTATTCTCCTCACCCATACCCACTATGACCATATCATGAGTTTAGAGAAGGTGCGGGAAACTTATGGCCATCCACCTGTTTATGTAGATGCTCATGAAGCAGCTTGGCTTCAAAGTCCTGTGGACAATCTTTCTGGTTTAGACCGCCATTCTGATTTAATGGATGTGGTCTGTCAGCCAGCCGAAGAGCTTTTTGACTATCGAACAGATTATCGTTTGAAGAACTTCCATTTTTATGTCCTTCACACACCAGGACATTCCATCGGAGGGGTCTCCTTGGTCTTTCCTGATGACCACCTTGTCTTGACAGGAGATGCCCTTTTCCGAGAAACTATTGGACGGACCGATTTACCGACAGGAAGTGGTCCTCAACTCCTTGAAAGTATTGAGACACAATTGCTCACTCTTCCATCCTCTTATGCAGTATACCCAGGACATGGGAATGATACCACTATCGGTCATGAAAAAATGTTTAATCCCTTCTTTCGAAATCGATAAAAAAGGAAGTTCAAAAGAACTTCCTTTTTTGTATAATCTTAAATCTTCAAGAAACGTCTCATTGAAATAGATGAGCCAATCGCTCCAATTAAAATACCGAGACCAAACAAACCACCGACCATAATTGGAACAAGAAGGTTTGGACTGTATAAGAACAATTTCTGATCTTGTAGGGTATTGTACATCGATTTGTAGACAATATTATAGACATAATAAAGCAAGAGAGCTGGTGGAATTGCACCAATCAAACCAATCCAGGCACCTTCCAAAAGGAATGGTGCACGAATATAGCCACTCTTCGCACCTACCAGACGCATAATCTTAATTTCTCGACTTCGTGAAATAATAGTAATCCGAATCGTATTAGAAATCAAGAAGACCGCGATAAAGATTAGTAAACCAGCACCAATCAAGCCCCAAATACGGATGAAGTTCCCGAGAGCAAAGAGACGTTGAGTATCAACTCCCCCATCTTTGACTTCAGACACCCCTTCAATTTTCTTAGCGGCTTTAGAAACCTCTTTCACATATTTAGGAGCCGTTGTCTCTACAAAATAAGCATCATAGAGAGGATTAGCATCCCCGTCAAAAATTTTCCAGTTGTTACCGGCAGTCTTGATCAAGTTTTCATACTGTTCTTCCTTGCTGGAGAACTCAACTTTATCAACATTCTTCATGGCTGTCAATGCATTATAGACTTTCTTGTAGTCCTCATTATCAACCATCTGGCCTTCTTTTTCGATCTGCTGGCTTTGATCTTGGATATCCTTACGCATATAGACAACAATCCGTACACTATTTTGAATATCATCTGATAGCTTGATCGTATTCGCAATGACTGAGGCAAAAATCGCTACAAGTCCAAGTGTAATCATCACCGAACTAACCGCAGCAATGGTCATCCAGCCATTCCGTTTTAAACTTTTAAATGATTCAATGAGATGGCGGAAAAATCTTCTAATCATCGTATCCGTACTCTCCTTCCGCTTCATCCCGTACAACACGGCCATTTTCAATGGCGATAACACGGTGACGAAGTGTATTTACAATTTGGCTATTATGAGTCGCCATCAAAACAGTGGTTCCTTGCAAATTAATTCGCTCTAAGAGGTTCATAATTTCCCAAGAGTTATCTGGGTCCAAGTTCCCTGTTGGTTCGTCCGCAATCAATACTTTAGGATTGTTGACGATGGCACGCGCGATAGCGATCCGTTGTTGCTCACCACCTGAAAGCTCATTTGGGAATGAACGAACCTTGTGTTTCAAACCAACAAGATCCAAAACTTCCATAACGCGTTTTTTAATGTTTCTACGACGCTCTCCAATTACTTCCATTGCGTAGGCAATATTTTCATAAACAGTTTTTTTAGGAAGCAATTTGTAGTCTTGGAAGACTACCCCAACGTTCCGACGCAACTTCGGAATATCGCGTTTTTTGATTTTATCTAAATCAAAACCAGCAACTTTCAAGGTTCCTTTATCATGCTTCACCTCACGGTAAAGTAAGCGAATAAAGGTTGATTTACCTGCACCAGAAGGTCCTACAATATAGGCAAATTCTCCTGGTTCAATATGAACGGTCACTCCTCGAAGAGCTGTCGTTCCGTTGTCATACTTTTTGACAACATCTTTCATTTCAATCATTGACATGTATTGAAAATTCCTTTCCACATTTTATATAGAAGGAGGACTTTAATTGAGACGCCATTTTAAATAGGCATCAATAAAGCCATCAATATCTCCGTCCATTACTTTATCAACTTGGGCTACTTCATAGCTTGTACGGTGGTCTTTCACCATGGTGTATGGAGTAAAGACGTAGGAGCGAATCTGACTTCCCCAGGTGATTTCTTTTTTATCACCCTTTAAAGAATCCACTTCAGCTGCCTTCTTTTCTTGCTCCAATTGATAAAGTTTTGCCTGCAACATCTTCATTGCACGGTCACGGTTTCCGTACTGAGTCCGGTCAACTGTCGAAGCAACTACAATCCCTGTCGGGATATGGGTCAAACGAACACCTGTTGAAACCTTGTTAACATTCTGTCCACCAGCTCCACCCGAACGGAAGGTATCCATCTTGATATCATCATCTCGGACTTCTACTTCAATTGTATCATCTAATTCTGGCATGACTTCAACTGATGTGAAGGAAGTATGACGACGTTTAGCTGAGTCGAATGGCGAGATTCGTACCAAACGGTGAACGCCCATTTCTGATTTCAACAACCCATAGGCATGCGGTCCTTCGAAAGACAGCGTAACAGATTTAATCCCAGCCTCGTCTCCCGCCTGGTAGTCCAAGACTTCCACCTTGAAACCATGAGCATTTCCGAAGCGGGTATACATCCGAAGAAGCATATCTCCCCAGTCCTGAGCCTCAGTACCTCCAGATCCCGGATGGATTTCCAAGATTGCATTATTATTATCATAGGGTTCTGACAAGAGAAGCGTCATTTCATAACTGGTCATCATCTTATCCAACTCTATCAACTTCTCTTCTAGCTCTTCGTGAACGGATTCATCTTCTGAGAGAAACTCAAGAAGGATTTCGGATTCATCAAACAAGTCTGTCATTTGATGGAAATTCTCATAGGTTTGTTTCAACTCATTTAATTCCTGGGACGTTTTTTGCGCTGCAATATTATCATCCCAAAAATCAGGTTCTGTCATTTTGTTTTCCAAAATGGCAATTTCTTCTTCCAGACCCTCTAAGTCAAAGAGACCCCCTGAAAGAAGCTAATTTTTCACGATTTGCGTCAATTTTCTGACGGATTTCTGAAATATCCATAAGTACCTCTTTCTAAGTATCAGTCTATTATACCACAAACCCCATCATTTGCACATAGTAAGAGATAGTAGGAATCATTTGTCCACAAAAAATCGCATAAAACCAAGCTGTTGTCACCTCCTTTGTTACATAATTGTTAGATTTGTTACATGTTAGTTAACTTTCTTTTTCTTATCAACTTATGATACACTAGTGATATGACACGTATTGGTTTTATGAGTGACCTGCACCTGGATTCCAATCAGTTTGGCGAGACCGAACGCATGCAACTCCATCAGGTCCTAAAAGAAGAACAAATTGATCACCTTCATCTAGCTGGCGACATTTCCAATGACTTTAAGCAGATAAGCCTCCCCTTTATTCAGGACCTCCAAAGACAGATTCCTGTCTCCTTTAACCTGGGTAATCACGATATGCTATCTCTTTCAGAAGCAGAAATCAAACAGTACGATTTTCAAGTCCAGACCTTTGGGGATAGCCATTTAGTCAGTCTTGCTGGTTGGTACGATTATAGCTTTGTCCCTGAAAAGAGCAAGGAGGCCCACCTGCGTACCAAATACTTTCTGGTTTGATCGAAGATTGGAACGTCCTTTCGATGATCCAACCATCACGCAAGAAGTCCTCTCCCAATTGGATCAGGTCCTCGCTTCTTTAGACGGTAGAATCATCGTCGCTCTTCACTTTGTTCCCCACAAGGACTTTCTCGTTAGCCACCCCTACTTTCAGAAATTCAATGCCTTCTTAGGCAGTCAGGCTTTTCATAACCTCTTTGTGAAGCATGAGGTAGCAGATGTCATCTTCGGACACTTGCATCATCGCCATCCTTCTAGAATTATCGATGGCATCCACTATCACATGCGGCCTCTTGGCTATATTCGAGAATGGCAACTGACGGAAGACTTTTTCAAAGACTTTCCTCAATACAAGATTCCTCAAATGTATCGTCTTCATAAACGCTACAATGCTGTGAAAGACTTACCCGAATTTCATCAATACAAAAGACAGCATTTAGTAAATGAATTTCGACAGGCTTTAACCATCTTAGACTGCTAAAAAGAAAAGATTTCGATTCCATAGGGAATCGAAATCTTTTTTCGTTAAAATTGCTTATGCTTCTGTTTCAAGGAGATTCTTTGCAACAAGGGCTGCCAAGACACCACCAACGATTGGAGCAAGGATAAAGATCCAAATTTGTTGAAGGGCTGCACCACCTACAAAGAGAGCAGGAGCCAAGCTACGAGCTGGGTTAACAGAAAGACCTGTAATGTTCAAACCAACAAGAATGATCAAGGTCAAGCTCAAACCGATGACAAGACCAGCGATCTTCCCGTTTCCTTTAGAAGCTGATGTCACTGTCATGATGACCAAGATAAAGATAAAGGAAGCAATCACTTCAAACAAGAAACCGCCAAATGGAGTCACTCCTTTAGCCAAGGCATTTTCACCAAGACTAGCTGTTGACATACCTGAATTGGACAAAAGAAAGAAGACAGAAGCAGTCGCAATGAAAGCTCCCACTACTTGCGCTACAATGTAGTTGACCAAGTCTTTTGAAGACAAGCGATTGTTTACAAACATAGCAATGGAAACAGCCGGGTTCAAGTGAGCACCAGAAACAGTCCCAATGGAGTATGCAGCTGCAACAATTGACAAACCGAATGCCAAGGCAATTCCTAAATGCCCAAGTCCTTCAGTTCCATTTCCAAAAACAACAGCGCCAGTCCCGATAAAGACAAGCATAAATGTGCCGATTACTTCAGCAAAAAACTTTTTCATAATATAGTTTCCTTTCTTCAAACTGTTGTCTAGTTTATCAAAAATCAAGTCTGGGCTCAAGAAATATGCCCAAACACCTCTACACACAAAAAAAGCCATCCGAAGATGACTTTTCAATGCTTAAATGGCGTTTTTATCTTTTCCGAGTGCTCGTTGAACAGCTTTAACGATTTCAACCAAACAACAATCATAAGGGCACCTACAGCAACAACCAACCATTGTGTCAAGCTCAAATGAGACACGTGGAAGAGTTTATTGAATCCAGGTACCATAATGGTCGCCATTAAAAGAATGAAGGCAACTGGGATAGACCAGTTAAAGGTCTTGTTCTTAAAGAGTCCTACTTTAAAGATGGATTGGTAAACCGATTTGACGTTAAAGGCATGGAGCAATTGGATCAATCCAAGAGTTGCAAAGGCCATAGTCAATGCGTCAGCATGGATTTCTGCACGAGTAGAGTGTTCAGGAGAAATCAAAGCCCAACCATAGACACCAAGAACTAGCATCGTTTGGAAGATTCCTTGATAAAGGATAGCCCCAAAGACACCACCATCAAAGAAGTTAGACTTACGACCACGAGGTTTGTGGGTCATAACGCCTGGCTCAGCTGGTTCTACCCCAAGAGCGATAGCTGGTAAAGTATCTGTTACCAAGTTGATCCAGAGAAGATGCACTGGTTGCAACACATCCCAACCAAAGAGGGTTGCAAAGAAGATGGTAAATACTTCAGCCATATTGGCAGACAAGAGATACTGGATAGACTTTTGGATATTGGAGAAGACCTTACGTCCTTCTTCAACCGCTACGATAATGGTTGCAAAGTTATCATCGGCAAGGACCATATCCGAAGCACCCTTAGAAACCTCTGTACCTGTAATCCCCATACCGATACCGATATCCGCTGTCTTAAGTGATGGCGCGTCATTGACCCCGTCACCAGTCATAGCGACAACCTTGCCTTCTTTTTGCCAGGCTTTCACGATCCGAACCTTGTGTTCAGGTGATACACGTGCGTATACTGAATATTGCTTGAAGACTTTTTGGAATTCTTCATCAGAGAGTTCGTTCAACTCAGCACCTGTGAAGACATGGTCTTCTGTATCATTTGGATCAATGATACCGAGACGTTTGGCAATAGCTTCTGCTGTATCTTGGTGGTCACCCGTGATCATGATTGGACGGATGCCCGCTTCCTTAGCGACACGAACAGCTTCTGCAGCTTCTGGACGCTCAGGGTCAATCATGCCGACCAAACCTGAAAAGATGAGGTCAGATTCAACAATTTCAGATTCCAAGGTTGGAATTTCCTTACTTGTCTTATAAGCCATCATCAAGACGCGAAGGGCTTGCTTAGCCAAGTCTTTATTGGTAGCAAGGATAGCTTGTTTATCTTCTTCTGTGATGGGGCGAACTTCCCCATTGACTTCAATACGAGTCACGCGCTTGAGCAACTGATCAGGTGCACCCTTGACAGCGATAAAGTAAGAACCGTCTGCTTCCTTATGAATGGTAGACATGAGTTTACGGTCTGAGTCAAATGGCAATTCAGCCACACGTGGCTCATCCTTCAAGACTTCACGAACATCAAAGTTGTGGTCCAAACCAAACTGTACAAGAGCTGTCTCAGTTGGGTCCCCAATCAACTTACCAGATGGATCCACCTTGGTGTCATTGGCAAAGTTCATGATACGAAGGGTATTGTTGTCAGCAGCAATCTCGGATGCCGAGCTTTGCAATTGACCGTTGGTATAAACCTTTTCAACCGTCATTTGGTTCATGGTCAAAGTACCTGTTTTATCAGATGCGATGATTTCTGTTGAACCAAGAGTTTCAACCGCTGGTAATTTACGAACGATCGAATTACGTTTAGCAAGAGTAGTTGTTCCTAAAGATAGAACGATAGTTACAATGGCAGGAAGTCCTTCTGGAATCGCCGCCACCGCAAGGGCTACCGCAACCATCAAGCCTTCTAATGGATGCTCTCCACGAACGAAGACACCAACTAAGAAAGTAATGACCGCAATTACAACGATTAAGTAAGTCAAGGCTTTAGATAATTGTTCCAAGCTTTGCTTCAATGGTGTTTCAGTCTCATCGGCATTAGCCAACATATCTGCAATCTTACCAACTTCTGTATACATACCAGTGTTGGTCACGACACCAATACCACGACCATAAGTAACATTTGAGTTTTGGTAACCCATATTAATGCGGTCCCCGATTCCAGCATCTGCTTCGACAAGTCCTGTCACATCTTTTTCTACTGGGACCGATTCCCCTGTAAGAGCTGCTTCTTCGATTTTAAGGGAAGCTGCTTCAAACAAGCGCATATCTGCTGGTACAACATCCCCTGCTTCTAGCAAGACGATATCTCCGGGTACCAATTCTTTTGAGTCAATCTCAATAACATGGCCATCACGACGAACACGAGCCATCGGGCTAGACATATTTTTCAGTGCTTCAATCGCTGCTTCTGCTTGCCCTTCTTGGTATACCCCAAAGGCAGCATTCAAGACAACAACGCCCAAGATGATAATGGCATCCGTTAGACCGTCCATTCCTTCTGTAATCACAGAAAGTGCCGCTGCCGCAAGCAAGATGATAATCATCAAATCCTTAAATTGATCAAGGAATTTAGCTAGTAGGCTACGTTTCTCGCCCTCTTCCAACTCATTTCGACCATAAGTCGCTAAGCGTTCTTGAGCTTGAGCAGTTGACAAACCTTCGATAGATGAGTCCAAATTCTTTAGGACTTCTTCTGCAGTTTGTGTGTAAAACAAGTCTTTATTTTGTTCTTTGACAAAATAGTCTCCTCCTTTTTGGCCTCTTTTTACAAAAAAAGAGACCTGTTTTTTAAAAAAACAAGTCTCGCTGTTTAATATAGTGCCGGAAATAATTCGGAATGACGACACTATCGCGGGAAATCCGCCAGCTACTCCCTTGAGTGGTTTCATTATACCACACCTCATAAAAAAATCAAGAAAAACTACTGATAAACTAGTCTTCCCATGTCACTTCTAAGCGATAGGTCGCAAACTGTTGACTTTCGTCTGCCGTTAACAACTGATAGGACAAACCAAGCTTATTTTGCTCCAATCTATATTCCTGAGTATCAATCACAAACTGCTGCATGCCTAAGGGAGTTGGAATGAGCGCATGACCTTTCTCTGAAGCTATAAATTTCATGATGGATTTTGGCGTTGAAAAGCGAGTCATGGTCAATTCTTGATCATGAAATTTCAAAGCGACTTTTTCGCCTTCTTCGTTAACGTAAAGCAGATAGTGATAGCCACCTTTTTCCTTCCATTCCCCTTCGTAATTTTGGTCCATCACTTCCAGTTGATCATCAAATTGAATCTGATTTTGTATTCTAATCTTCAAAAGTTCCCATCCTTTCCCTCTTTCCTTTATTTTACCAAAAACTTCTTTCTTTTTCCTATTGCAACCATCTCTCGATACCAATTTAGGCCGTTTTCTGCTATAATAGAGGCATGAATGAAAAAGTATTTCGGGATCCTGTGCACAACTATATTCACGTGGATCACCCAGTCATTTACAAGCTCATTAATACGAAAGAATTTCAACGACTACGTCGCATCAAACAGTTAGGAACCTCTGGGTTTACCTTTCATGGGGGCGAGCATAGTCGTTTTTCGCACTGTCTAGGAGCCTATGAAATTGCTCGGCGCATCCTATCAATCTTTGATGAGAAATACACCGACCAATGGGACTCAAGCGAATCCCTTCTCACCATGGTTGCCGCCTTGCTCCATGATATCGGACACGGCGCTTATTCGCATACCTTTGAAGGGCTATTTGATACTGATCATGAAAAAATGACCCAGGAAATTATTACCTGTCCTGAAACAGAAATCTACCAGGTATTAATTCAAGTAGCACCAGACTTCCCTCAAAAGGTAGCCAGTGTTATCGACCACACCTACCCTAACAAACAGGTGGTGCAGTTAATCTCTAGTCAGATTGATGTCGATCGCATGGATTACCTTCTACGAGACGCCTACTTCACTGGTGCTTCTTACGGTAATTTTGATTTAACTCGTATATTGCGTGTTATCCGCCCAGTAGAAAATGGAATTGCTTTTTCAGGTCAATGGGATGCATGCGGTTGAAGATTATGTTGTTTCTCGCTACCAAATGTATATGCAGGTCTACTTTCATCCAGCTACCAGAGCAATGGAAGTCCTATTGCAGAACCTGCTCAAGCGGGCACGTCATCTCTACCTTGCGCATAAAGAGTTCTTTCAAGCGACTTCTCCTCGACTGATTCCATTTTTTTGAGCACCAAGTTAGCCTGGCCGATTACTTGGCTTTGGACGACGGCGTTATGAATACCTACTTTCAATCTTGGATGGAGAGTCCTGACTCTGTTCTCTCTGATTTGGCCCAGCGTTTTTATCAATCGCAAGGTTTTCAAATCCATTCTCTTTCAAGATAAGGATGAAGAACAATTAGCTGCTCTCAAACAATTGATTCAAGAGGTCGGTTTCGATCCAACCTATTATACGGCTATTCATCGAAACTTTGACCTTCCTTACGACGTTTACCGACCAGATTCAGAAAAAAACCTCGTACTCAAATTGAGATCATCCAAAAGGATGGAAATTTAGCTGAGCTATCCCTTCTTTCTCCTATCGTTGCTTCCTTAGCCGGTAGCAGACAAGGGGATAACCGCTTCTATTTCCCAAAAGAAATGTTGCTTGAAAATAGCTTATTTACACCTCAACTACAATTTTTTTCCAGTCCTATATTGTTAACGATACCTTCACAGGAGAAAAAAAGATGAACATTAAACTTGTTGCACTTGATATCGATGGGACCCTTTTAACATCTGACGGCCAAGTAACTCGTGAAGTTTTTCCAAGCCATCCAAGATGCCAAAGCTCAAAGGGGTCCATGTTGTCTTAGCAACTGGTCGTCCTCGTTCTGGTGTCCTTCGATTGTTAGAAGAACTTCATTTGGATCAACCAGGTGACCTGGTCATCACCTTCAATGGAGGACTGATTCAAGACGCCCATACTGGCGAAACGCTCTATGAAGAACACCTCTCCTACAATGACTATTTAGACATTGAAGCGCTAGCTCGCAAATTAGCGGCTCCTATGCACGCTAGTACCAAGTCTGGCATTTATACAGCTAATCGTAACATTGGTACCTACACTGTCCATGAAGCCAAACTGGTCCACTCGGATCTTTTCTACCGCACTCCTAAAGAAATGGAGCATCATACGGTGCTCAAATGTATGTATGTCGATGAACCGGAAGTCTTAGAAAGAATCATCTCCTCTATACCAGATAGTTTTTACGACCGTTTTACGATTGTGCGTTCTGCACCTTTTTACCTTGAGATTTTGCCTAAGACAGTTGATAAGGGCCAGGCCCTCTTACACTTAGCGTCCAAGTTAAACCTAAGTCCAGACCAGGTGATGGCGGTCGGCGACCAAGAAAATGATCAGGCCATGCTAGAGGTTGCTGGTCTCCCAGTCGCGATGGACAATGCTAGTCCTGAATTAAAAAAGATTGCGAAAGTTGTTACGCGATCCAACGATGAGTCGGGTGTTGCTTACGCCCTTAGAAAGTGGGTACTCCATTAATGTATAGTTACAAAATCGGCATTACTGCCGAAGAACATGATGAATTCGTTAAAACTAGTCCCCAAACCAATTTGCTTCAGAGCTCCGATTGGGCAAAGATCAAGACAACTGGGGCAATGAGCGCCTTGGCGTTTACCAAGATCACAAACTAGTCGCTGTCGCAAGTATTTTAATCCAGCCACTTCCACTTGGTTTTACCATGCTCTATATCCCACGTGGACCTATTATGGATTATCAAAACAGCGAATTAGTAGCCTTCATGCTCCAATCCATCAAAACATATGCTAAAAGCAAGCGTGCTGTCTTTGCCAAGTTTGATCCCTCTCTTTTCCTAAGAAAAGGATTAATCGGCCAAGAAACAAGTGATCAAGAAGCTACTTTGGCGATTATCCAATCCTTAAAAGAATGTGGAGTGGAATGGGTTGGACGGACAGAAGACATGGGAGAAACCATTCAACCACGTTTCCAGGCCAATATCTATAAGGAATACTTCACTGAGGACCAACTGTCCAAATCCACCAAGCAAGCCATTCGGACTGCTCGAAATAAAGGAGTTGAAGTCATCTTTGGAGGTACTGAACTCTTAGACGAATTTGCAGCTCTGATGAAAAAGACAGAAGCACGAAAAGGCATCCATCTTCGTGGAAGAGACTATTATGAGAAACTGCTAACAACCTATGCAGGACAATCTTATATCACTCTATCAAGAATTAACTTGGCTCAACGTCTTGCTTCACTCAAAGAACAGCTGGAAAAAAATCAAGCCGAAGCTAGTCGTTTTAACGAAAAAACAAAACCAGGCAAGATCGATAATAATCGTCAAGAAAAAGAACGCTTGGAAGAAGAAATCCAATTTCTCCTTCAAGAGCTAAAAGCAGGCCAAGAGATTGTTTCTCTTTCTGGAACCTTAACTCTTGAATTTGGAGGCACTTCAGAGAATGTCTATGCAGGAATGGATGAGAACTTCCGCCGCTATCAACCAGCTATTTTGACTTGGTATGAAACAGCTCAGCATGCCTTTGACCGTGGAGCTACTTGGCAAAATATGGGAGGAGTTGAGAACCAGTTAGATGGAGGACTCTACCACTTCAAGTCAAAATTTAATCCAATGATCGAAGAATTTGTTGGCGAATTCAACCTCCCAACTAGCATGCTTTATCCCCTTGTTAACAAGGCCTATCAGTTACGAAAAAAACTAAGAAATAAACAGTAAGGTGACCTATGACATTCAAGATTATTAGTAGGGAAGAATTTTACCAACACTCTCTTACTACTTCCAATCACTCTTTTTTACAGAGTATTGAAATGGCTGATTTGCTTCAAAAAAGAGGCGCAACCATTCACTATATTGGATGGGAAGAGCAAGGAACATTAGCTATCTCTGCCATTTTATACAGCCTACCTATGACGGGAGGCCTGCATTACGAAATCAATAGCGGGCCAATCGTTACGGATACTCATTACCTACCAGATTTTTACAAAGCATTGCAGGCTTATGTAAAAGAAAATGGTGGTATCGAATTCATTTTAAAACCCTATGACCACTATCAAGTTTTCGATAGCAATGGCAATCCGACTGAAGAAGAGCAAAAACAGCTTCTCCAATCATTACTGGATCTTGGCTATCAATTTGATGGCTTACAAGTGGGCTATCCTGGAGGAGAGCCTGTTTGGCATTATCTGAAGGACCTCACCGATTTTGATGCCAAATCTCTCCTAAAATCCTTCAACAAGAACTGTAGCCGGAATATTACGACTGCCCTCAACTATGATATTTCCATTCGAAATATTAGGAGAGAGGAAATCCCTCAGTTTAAACAAATTATTGAGGAAACTGGAAAACGTCAAGGCTTTGAAGACAAGAGCCTGGACTACTACTACGATCTCTATGATACCTTTGGAGACAAGGCAGAATTTCTCATTGCTGAAATCAATACAGCTGATGCACTCGCTTATTTAGACCAGAAGATTTCCTTGCTCAATCCTTCATCCAAACAATATGAGCAACAATTGCAAAAATTAGAGAAACAAAAGACAATTGTCCGGGAGACCTTGGCTGACGAAACAGTTGAAACAGTGCCCTTGGCCTGTGCCCTAATCATCTATAATCCATCAGAAGTGACCTATTTGTTTGGTGGTTCGTATACCAAATACCAAAAATTTTCTGCAGCCTTCTTGATTCAATACCATGCCATGAAGCGTGCATTAGAAAAAGGAATCACCTTATACAATTTCCTAGGCATTCAAGGGATCTTTGACGGATCAGACGGTGTTCTTCGCTTCAAACAAAACTTCAACGGCTATATCGTCCGTAAGATGGGAACCTTCCGCTATTATCCAAATCCTCTGAAATTTAAAGCCTTGTCCTTGATTAAACGACTCTTAGGACGCTCATAAGAAAAAACAAAAGCCAGCTTACTAGCTGGTTTTTTTAAGACAAGAAAAGAGGCTGGGACAAAAGTCCTAGCCTCTCAATTGTTTTTGGATTGTCGAGCAAGACGCAGTGGTTGAGTGGGCTCTACTACGCTGATTTCATCAGCTTTTACAGCCCTACTCAACTGTGCGGAGGTGGGACGACGAAATCGAATTCTAACGAATTACCGATTTCTGTCCCACTCTCTTTTTATGTTCGATTAGTTTACGAAGTTCAACAATGCCAAGAAGCTTTCTGGATCAAGTGATGCACCACCAACAAGAGCTCCATCAACGTCTGGACAAGCCATGTATTCAGCAACGTTTTCAGGTTTCACTGAACCACCGTATTGAACACGTACTTTGTCAGCAACTTCTTGACCGAAGTCAGCAGCTACAACGTCACGAACCACTTTACACATTTTTTGTGCGTCGTCTTGTGAAGCTGATTTACCTGTACCGATAGCCCAAATAGGCTCATAAGCGATAACAGATGCAGCGACTTGCTCAGCTGTCAAGCCAGCCAAAGCAGCTGATACTTGAGCACCTACGAATTCAGCAGCTTTACCAGCTTCGTAAGTTTCAAGTGACTCACCACAACAGATGATTGGAAGCAAACCATTTGCAAAGATTGCTTTTGCTTTTTTGTTGATATCTTCGTCTGTTTCGTGGAAGTAGTCACGACGTTCTGAGTGACCGATGACTACGTAGTCTGTACCGATTTCTTTCAAAACTTGTGGGCTAGTTTCACCAGTGAAAGCACCAGCGTTTCAAAGTAGCAGTTTTGAGCAGCAACTTTAAGGTTTGAACCTTTCGCTGCAGCAAGAACAGTTGTCAAGTCAAGTGCAGGAGCTGCAATTCCAGCTTCAACAAGATCAGATGAAGGAAGTTTTGATGCTACTGCTTCAACGAATGCTTTTGCTTCTTCTGGGTTTTTGTTCATTTTCCAGTTACCAGCAATAAATGGTTTACGTGACATTTCACATACCTCGTTTTTCTAATTTTATACTAACTATTTTACCATAATTTTCGTCATAATGAAAGGTTGCACAAGCTCATTTTGCTTTTTAGCATAATAAAAACCCCGTCTTCACGGGGTTTTCTGTCTGTCTATATAATTGTTAATCTGGGAACTAGATCGAATTAAGCTTCGATTTCAGTAACCATACCTGAACCAACAGTACGTCCACCTTCACGGATAGAGAATGTAGTACCTTGTTCAACGGCGATTGGGTGGATCAACTCAACGTCGATAGTCACGTTATCACCAGGCATTACCATTTCAGTTCCAGCTGGAAGTTCGATAGATCCAGTTACGTCAGTTGTACGGAAGTAGAACTGTGGACGGTAGTTGTTGAAGAATGGAGTGTGACGTCCACCTTCTTCTTTAGAAAGGATGTAAACTTCACCTTTAAATTTAGTGTGTGGGTTGATTGAACCTGGTTTAGCAATAACTTGTCCACGTTCGATTTCATCACGTTGGATACCACGAAGAAGCACACCAACGTTGTCCCCTGCAAGACCTTCGTCAAGTTGTTTACGGAACATTTCAACACCAGTAACAACCGCTTTTTGGATTTCTTCTTTAATACCAACGATTTCGATTTCGTCGTTGACTTTAACGATACCACGGTCGATACGTCCTGATGCTACAGTACCACGTCCAGTGATTGAGAATACGTCTTCGACTGGAAGAAGCAATGGTTTGTCAGTATCGCGTTCTGGTTCTGGGATGTACTCATCAACAGTGTTCATCAAGTCCATGATGATGTCTTCATATTTAGAATCACCTTCAAGAGCTTTAAGAGCTGAACCTTGGATAACTGGAAGGTCATCACCTGGGAAATCGTATTCTGAAAGAAGGTCACGGATTTCCATTTCAACCAATTCAAGCAATTCTTCATCGTCAACCAAGTCAACTTTGTTCATGAAGACGATCAAGTGTTTAACACCAACCTGACGTGAAAGAAGGATGTGCTCACGAGTTTGTGGCATTGGTCCATCTGTAGAAGCTACTACAAGGATAGCTCCGTCCATTTGGGCAGCACCAGTGATCATGTTTTTAACGTAGTCCGCGTGTCCTGGCGCATCGATGTGAGCGTAGTGACGTTTTTCAGTTTCATACTCAACGTGTGCAGTGTTGATGGTGATACCGCGTTCGCGTTCTTCTGGAGCAGCATCGATAGACGCATAGTCTTTAGGTTGGTTAACTGATGAAGGCAAGCGACGTGCCAAAACAGTTGTGATAGCTGCAGTTAGGGTAGTTTTACCGTGGTCAACGTGTCCGATAGTACCAATGTTAACGTGTGGTTTACTACGATCGTATTTTTCTTTTGCCATTTGAGTAAAAGCCTCCAATAAAATATATTTTATAGATAGACAGTAGGCAATACAGTCTAACTTTCCTTACTATTTTATCAAATTTCGTCTAAATTGCAAGTGTTTTACTAGCTTTTTTTCTTATTTCTTTTTTCCTTCAAAGAATTTGAATAATTGAAAGTTTGTGAATTTATGCTTCCACTACTTTTTTGAAACAAACAGCTAGTTATTTCATTCTCTGTGTCCTATTTTCTGTGTTTTTCACAAGTATTTCCAATAAAAACCAATCCCTCTAATCGAGATTGGTTTTTAGGGTTCGCTATTAACCAGAATTACGCAATCCTGTCGCGACACCATTGATCGTGATATGAATCAACTTGTCCTGATCTGCAGGCAATTCACCACGTCTTTGGCGTTTAATTAATTCTAATTGGATATAGTTCAAAACATTAAAGTATGGCATACGATAATCTAAACTATCTTTTAGATAAGGGTTCTCAGCCAAGAGTTCATCATGACCCTCAATTTGTAAAATAACATCTTTAGTCAATTGCCATTCATCCAGGATAATATTGAAGATGTCACGAACCTCCTCTTCTTCACATAGCTTGGCGTATTCAAAAGCAATGTTCATATTGGATTTTGAAAGCACCATGTCTACGTTTGAAAGAAGAGACTTGAAGAATGGCCATTTTTGGTACATATAACGCAAGGTTTTAATGTTTTCAGGGTCTGCATCGATAAATTCCTTAAAGCTAGAACCAACACCGTACCAACCAGGGAACATGACCCGACTTTGTGACCATGAGAAGACCCATGGAATAGCACGCAAGCCACCGATTTCTTTGATGGTCTTACGGGCTGCTGGACGGGAACCAATATTGAAACTAGAAATAGCCTTAATCGGACTGGATTCGAAGAAGTAATCATAGAAATTCTCATTACCAAACACCAGTTCACGATAAATATCGTAGCTACGATTGACAATCTGGTCCATAATCTCATTGTACTGATCGGACATGCTCTTTTCACTCTTCTGCTTAGCAATCATCCGGTTAATTGTTGCAGAGACCAACATTTCCAAGTTGTAATAAGCTGCATCCTTGTTCCCATATTTGTTGCCAATGACCTCACCTTGCTCCGTCAAACGAATGCGGTCATTAATGGATCTCAATGGTTGTGAGGTGATGGCTTCATAGGTTGGACCACCCCCACGACCAACCGTTCCACCACGGCCATGGAAGAAGGTGATCTTGACACCAAATTCGTCGCCAATCGCTGTTAATTGTTGTTGGGCCTTATAAAGAGTCCAACAAGAGGACAAATACCCACCGTCTTTATTACTATCTGAATAACCAAGCATAATTTCTTGGTAGTTATTCTTAGAAGCAATCCAGCGTTTGGCAATTGGAAGTGAAAGATACTTTCTCATTGTATCTTCAGATTGGTCCAAGTCTTCAATCGTCTCAAAGAGGGGAACAATTTGCACACGTGCACCATCTTTATCGATCAGTCCTACTTCTTTCAACATGATGGCCAATTCAAGCATATCAGATACACTGGTTGCATGAGAAATAATGGTTTGACGAATAACGTCTTCACCAAGTCGATCCTTTAATTCACGCGCTGTTTGGAAAATAGCTAATTCTTTTTCAAGCAATTCTGATTTTTCTGCATGGGTAGCAGATAAAATCCGAGGATCTTCTAACAACTCTTGTAAAAGCAAGTCACACTTTTCGTCTTCTGACAAATCACTGTAATGGTCATTGATTCCAGCTTCTTTGAGAAGTTCCGCAACACAGGCTTCATGGACACTCGAATCTTGACGCATATCTATCGAAGCCAAGAAGAATCCAAAGACTTCTACTGCTTCTAATAACTCAGCAAACTCTCCTGAGATTAAGCCTCTGCCTTATTTTCAATCAATGACTCTTGAATTAGGGTCAAATCCTGTTTAAATTCTTCAACTGTTTCGTAATAAGGAGGACGGTCTTCTGCCAACTCTTGGATAGCTCCACTGATGCGGTTACCAATATAATCGGAAACCACTCCTTGTTGATGGGTGTGAGCACCAAGAAGACGCTCAACTGGATGGCGGTCATCTACTGTTGAGCCAACTACAGACCACTCCTTAATATTCAATAAGGTTTGCACCAATTTGGATTGAATATAATGGAAGGCCCGACGGTAAGGTTCCTTCTCTCTAAAGACAGAGGTATCGCTGGAACGGGCTGCCATCTCTTCAACCGCTTGACTAGTTTTTGAAAGATTGGTAGAGAGGGAGAAGTTCCGATAAAGGCTATATATTTTCTGAATATAATAGTTTAGAATGACTTCACTTTGAATGGTTGCTGATCGCTTCAAGGTCTCTGCGGTTACAAAAGGATTCCCATCCCGGTCTCCACCAATCCACATTCCCATCGTAATCGGTTTAGGTTGTTGTAACTCAATCCCTTGCTCCTTGGCAAGACGTTTGTATTCCAACATTAAGTTGGGAACAGCCTGAAGGAAGGAGCTATTATAGTATTCCATAACGTTGGTAATCTCATTGGTTACCTTGAGTTTCTTTTCACGGATCATATCGGTTTGCATCATAATTTCAATATTGCGACGCAAATTATTGTACCATTTGGTCTCGTTCATCAAGCCAGCTTTTACATCTCGATGTTGACGCAAAAGACTGTGAATGTGAGTGGTTAAGTCCAACATGGTTTTTCGTTGCACTTGGGTCGGATGAGCAGTTAATACTGGCACCACATTGAGGTGTTCCAAGATTTCCTGAGCATTCTCAGTCTCGGCCACCTGGCGAATGGTGGACGACAGTTTTCCTAGATAGTCTTGTCCCACATTATTTTGATGATTGATTTCAAAAGCTAAATCGACGTCTTCAGAGATATTAATCAACAAAGGGAGAATGGCAAAGTAGCGAGAAATTACAGTCATCTCTTCATTGGATAACTCTTTAACAATTTGATCTAATTCTAAATAGTCTTTTGAAACTGATAGTTTTTTCAATTCAAGAATCTTATCAAAGGTTTCTGGACTCACCAAATTTTTAGCAATATCTTCTAAAATAGTGGTTAAAATCTCTGCTTCTTCTTTGATAATTTCTTTGTTGGTATAGCTCTCTAGTTTTTGTAAAGTCATGATAACTCCTTTCTTTACTCACTCCGGTTTAGTAATAGCTCTGAATTTTCTGAGGCTTCTCGTAAGAAGGATCCTCTTGGGTAGCTAGGGCGCGCTTTTCACTCGCATCAATATTTAAAACAAGGGCAATCGCAATGGATAAGACCCACAAACTATTTCCTCCTTGTGAAAGGAAGGGAAAGGTCACCCCGGTCGAAGGAATCAGCCCAGAAATCCCACCAATATTGATAAAGGTTTGAGTCAAGAGCATCCCTCCTATACCGATGGCCATCATTGAATTAAATGGATCTCTTGCCCGAATCCCGACAAGAATAATGCGCAAAATTAGGAAGAACAACAAGGCTAAGATGAGACTAGCTCCCACAAAACCAAGTTCTTCAATGACGATCGAAAAGACAAAGTCTGTATGTGCTTCTGGCAAATACCCTTGCTTTTCAATCGAATTTCCAAGTCCCAAGCCAAACCATCCCCCATTACTCATGGCGTAATAGGAATTGGCTAATTGGTGTCCCGAATCTGATAAATCATTGAAGGGGTTGTAAAAAGCACTGAATCGTTTCGCTACATATCCAAAAACAGGGATTTTTGAGAAGCGTTCTACACCGATTAGCTGAATGGAATAAAGAAGAACAGTTGAGCCCCCCACTAAGATAGCTAATAGGCTTGAGAACCAGCGGTAGGCTATCCCACTTGCACTAATCATGATCAAAGTTGTTAGTGCGAGAATGGTCGCATTTCCTAAGTCTGGCATGATGACTACAATAGCAATCAGGAAAAGCACCATCCAACGCCAATCCGACAAATCTCGAGGAAGCCATTGATTGTGGGTTAATGCTTGGTAATCATATCGCTGAATTTCTTCTTGCTTTTTAGAGAAGACCAAGGCCAAGTACCAGACGATGATAATTTCAAATACTCAGCTGGCTGAATCGAGAAACCTCCAAAACTTAACCATCCATGCGCACCATTGACCGTATCTGTAATGAAACGCGATAACAAGAGAAGGATCGTCTCAGCTATAATGAAAATTCCAATAAAGCCCTTTTTCTTTAGGACATTTAATTTCACCTTATAGGTAATCAGAATAGTGATTAAACTTAGGACAAAAAAGATCCCTTGGCTTCTAATCATCCCGAAAGGACTAACCCCTTTTTGGATGGCTAAGGCACTCGTTGTCGAGTAGACAATAATCAATCCCAATATTGACAAAAGGAGGTAAGGGATCAGGATTGAATAGTTTAAAAAATGACGTTTATCTAATTTCATGTAACACCCATACTTCTAATTTTCAGTTTTCATTATATCACCTTTCAATAGTAAAAAAAAGGAAAGACCAAATAAGATTCGGTTTTCACTTTCAAAAGATGATAAAACAGACCAGTTCAACTCACTTTTCCACTTGTACTATTGAAAGAAGGTAAGAAAACTCGATCCTCCTATTCACTATAATATCATCTTGTTTTTTCTTGTTTTCGAACCCTTTGTTTTGCCTTTTTCCATCTTTTACGGTAAAATGATTCTGTATGAGAAAAAGGATTAAACCAATTGTCCTCTTTGTCTTTTTCGCAAGTATCTTTTCCTTTCTGCTAATTTCTAAGACAATAGCAGATATCCAAAGGAATCAACTTGCTAGAAACAAGACCCTACAAGAGGCAAAGAAAACCAATCAAACAAAAATCCCGTCTTCCTCTTCTTCTGACTCAGTTGAAGAATTAGATCAAGAATTTTTGAATCGACCCATTATCGATATCTCTGGTTGGCAATTGCCAAGCGAGATTGATTATGATCTCTTAGCACAGAATGTTTCTGGAGTCATTGTTCGAGTTCATAGTGGTGCTCAAGCTAAAAAAGAAAATGCTGCAACTTATTTAAATGGAATAGACAAATCATACGAAACTCATATTAAAGAGTTTCAAAAACGAGATATTCCAGTTGCGGTATATGCTTACGTAGCTGCCAAGGACAAAAAAGAAATGGAAAAAGAAGCAGAAGAGTTCTATCAGGCATCCAAAAAATACAAACCAACCTATTATTGGCTGGATGTAGAAGAAAAAACGATGGGTGATATGAACGCTGGAGTGGAGGCCTTCCGTGCCAAGCTAGAATCATTGGGAGCCAAAAATATCGGAATCTATATCGGGACCTATTTCATGGAAGAACATAGTATCTCCACTGATAAATTTACCGCCCTCTGGATTCCAACTTATGGTTATGATGATGGCTACTACAATGCTGCTCCATCTACTGATGATGAGTATGACCTTCATCAGTACACCTCTCAGGGGCAATTGAATGGCTTCACCCACTACTTAGACTTGAACCAGATTGCACCCACACAAGATCAAGAAAAAATCTACCGAAAACTATTTACTGTAGAAAAGAATTAAAAGAGGCGACTGCCTCTTTTTCTCTTGAACTGAAACTCAAAGAGTATGATATAATGTTAGAAAATTAAGAGAAAGAGAATGATAAGATGGCAAAAAAGCAAAAAATAAAAAAAACATTGGTTGAACAAATTTTGCAAAAAGCAAAAATCGACCATACAGGATTACAAATCAATGCCCTTGAGGGAATCATTCCAGAAGGGTTTACGACTGAGCAAATCTATAAGACACTAGCCCTAACAGGTGATAAAACTGGTCCTGTCATCGGAATTGTTCCCATCTCTGCCCATTTGTCGGAGAAAAAATTGGCCAAACTATCTGGCAATAAAAAAGTTAGTATGATTCCGCAAAAAGATTTAGAAAAGACGACGGGCTATGTCCACGGGGCTAATAATCCTGTTGGGATTCGACAAAAACACAACTACCCTATTTTCATTGATCAATCCGCCCTGGAACTAGATCAGATGATTGTCTCTGCAGGTGAAGTTGGTCACAGTATTCAAATCAAAGCGCAAGATTTAGCTGATTTTGTCAAGGCTAGCTTCGAGGACTTAGTCGAGTAAAGGATAAAACCAATATGAAATTATATTTTGTCCGTCACGGACGTACTGAGTGGAATGAGGAGGGCCGTATCCAAGGGGCAAATGGCGACTCCCCGCTGTTAGAATCTTCCATCCAGCAGTTGGAAGCCTTGGGCCAGCATCTATCTCAAACATACTTTGACGCAGCTTATTCAAGCGACTTGCCAAGAGCCGTCCATACTGCTCAAATCCTCCTCAAGCAAAATCAGCATCCCATCTCCCTCCAAGAGACTCCTGCTCTCCGGGAATGGCGCCTTGGTAGGCTAGAAGGTGGAAAAATTGCGGAGTTGAAAGCTCTCTATCCGGAGGAAATGAGGGCTTTCCGACACAATTTATCACAATTCCATCACAATCTATTCGATGCGGAATCCCTTTCTGATACGACCAAGCGGACCTGTGATTTTGTAAAAAGCTTGAAAGGAAAAGAACTCGATACCGTTCTTATCGTTGGACATGGGGCTAATTTAACAGCTTCTATTCGGACCCTACTTGGCAATAAACCAGAGGAACTCCGTAAAAATGGGGGCTTAGACAATGCCAGTGTGACCATTTTGACAACAGATGATTTTGAGCACTATCACTTAGAGACTTGGAATGATACCTCTTATTTGGAAGACTAAAAAACACTGATCTTGTGATCAGTGTTTTAGAATGCAGGCAAACTGTTTATTACCTATAATAGCTAGTTGAAACTTCAAAAAATGATCCTATTTTCTTTAATTAGTTTAGTGGATACAAAACTTTCCGCCGTGAGAAAAGTGCCTGAAACACAATTGTTTCAGGCACTCGGAATTATTGAGACATTAGGCTCAATAATTAGTCATGGAACTTCAAAGAAGTTCGCTGACGTCCGTACTCACCTAAGGAAAGTTTTTTAGAAGTCTTTTTCTTCAATCTGATATACTGATCGAATGATCAGTGTTTTCTTTTAGCTTATTTCATAGTTGGGAAGAGAAGAACATCACGAATAGTAGTCGTATCAGTAAGGAGCATGCAGAGACGGTCGATACCGATTCCCAGTCCTCCTGTTGGTGGCATACCATACTCAAGAGCTTCTACATAATCGTAGTCAATACCAGTTGCTTCGTCGTCTCCCAATTCTTTAGCACGCGCTTGTGCTTCGAAGCGTTCCAATTGGTCGATTGGGTCGTTCAATTCTGTAAAGGCATTGGCATATTCCTTGGTCATGATGAAGAGCTCAAAACGATCCGTGAAACGAGGATCCTCGTCATTCTTCTTAGCCAATGGTGATACAGCTACAGGGTGGCCATAGACAAAGGTTGGTTGTGTCAAGGTTTCTTCCACATATTCTTCGAAGAAGGCATTGATGATATGACCCACTTCAGTGTAGTGTTTTTCAACTGGCACATGTTTTTCTTTGGCAAGGGCTACTGCTTCTTCAAAGCTCATGTCTTGCCAGAAGTCAACACCAGCAATTTCCTTGATTGCATCCACCATATGGACACGTTTAAACGGTTCATTAATCTTGATTTCAGTTCCTTGGTAATTAACTGGACCATCCCCATGGATGGCTTTCGAAGCGTGTTGGATAATGCCTTCCGTCAAGTCCATAATATCTTGGTAGTCAGCATAGGCTTGGTAGACTTCAATGGATGTGAATTCAGGGTTGTGAGTAGCATCCATTCCTTCATTACGGAAGATACGTCCGATTTCATAAACGCGCTCCATTCCACCAACGATCAGGCGTTTCAAGTGAAGTTCGGTCGCAATACGAAGGACCATGTCAATGTTTTGGGCATTGTGGTGAGTGATAAACGGACGCGCAGATGCTCCACCAGCCTCATTGTGAAGGACAGGAGTTTCTACTTCAAGAAAGCCTTGACCATCCAAGTAACGACGGATTTCTGAGATGATTTTTGAACGAGTTACAAAGCGCTCGAAACTTTCACGGTTAGAAATCAAATCCAAGTAACGTTTGCGGTAGATGGTTTCCACATCTGAAAGTCCGTGGAATTTTTCAGGCAAGGGACGAAGAGCTTTAGACAAGTGTGTGATGTGAGTAGCTTTGATGGAAAGCTCACCCATGTCTGTCCGCATCACTTCTCCTTCTACCCCAAGGAAATCTCCAAGGTCTGCCTTTTTGAAAATTTCATAATTTTCTTCACCAACTGCGTCTTTACGAACGTAAATTTGGATTTGACCTTCACGGTCTTGAAGGTGGGCAAAACCAACCTTTCCTTTTCCACGTTTGGTCACAAGACGACCCGCAATAATGGCTGTTTCGTTCAAGTCATGAAGTTGTTCTTTATCTAATTCTGAATATTTTTCTTTCAATTGACCAGAATCTGCAGTACGTTCGAATCGCTTTCCAAATGGGTCGATTCCTTGTTCACGAAGGGCCGCCATTTTCTCACGACGGACAATCTGCTGGTCATTTAATTCTTCCATATGTTCAGTAGTCATTTGGAACCTCCTAAGTTATTCTCCCCTATTTTATCATATTTGACGGGGAAATACACTATTCTTGAGCAGGAAAAATGAAAAAAGGAATGGAAGGAAAGGGTTCCTTCTCCCTTTCCATCACATTCCATTCATTCATGATCAAATTTTACTTCATCCGAATCAACTATGTAGGTCATTCATCCTTATTCATAGCGAAGAGCTTCAATCGGATCGAGTTTTGATGCCTTGCTTGCTGGTAAGATACCAAAGACAATTCCAACACAAGCTGAAAAGATGATACTTCCAATAGCCACCGACATAGAGACGACTGGAGGTCCTTCTAGAGCACCTGCAGCTGCTGTGGTGATGAGGGCATTGACACCATAGGCCAATCCCAGCCCGAGAATTCCTCCCATCATGGTCAAGACCATGGATTCAATGAGGAATTGAATCAAGATTTTTCCACGAGTAGCTCCGAGGGCTTTTCTCAGACCGATTTCACGTGTCCGCTCAGTCACAGAAACCAACATGATATTCATGACCCCAATCCCACCAACGAGAAGGGAGATTCCTGCAATCGCACCGATGACTGTTGTCATAATTCCGAGCATTTGATTGGTCTGCTCCAAGATACTATCCATGTTAAAGATTTGGAACTCTCCTTGGCGAACTCCCGATAACTCGGTTAGTTTTTTCGCTGCTTCGATTCCAGTTGGTTTAATCTGTTTGACATCCGGGATATGCACCACAATAGTAGAAATTTCTTCTGTTCCAAATTCTGAAGCGACTTGGGTATTAGCCATCAAGGCACTCCCTCCAGAAGAAACTCCATACAAAGCAGATCCAGCATTTGGATCCTTGAAGATTCCTACCACCCGATAGTTATTGTCTCCGACAGCAACCACTTGGTTAAGGGCACTTTCCGTCCCAAATAAGGTCGAAGCTAAGCCTTCATCCAACATGATGACCCGTGAAAAACTCTGATAGTCTGAAGCATTTAGTTTTCTTCCTGAAACCAATTCAAATTTTCTTACTGAGAAATAAGTATCATTGACCCCCATGATATTCACCCCTTCAGATTTTTTCTTCTGAAAGGAGATAGTGGCATTGGCTGTATTACCAACATAGTAGCCATCAATGCCAGGAATCTTGGTCAGTTCCTTGACCCATTCTTCTTGAACGACGGGTGGTGTTTCAAGGATTGGGTTGTCAACATCTTCGCTACTTTCCTCTCCATAGCCAGCTGGCGGTGACATTCCTTGGTCTTCTTCACTTGCAACACCGCCTTCCCCACCACCTTCAGCACCACCTTCTTCTGAGACAGGTTCTGGGCCAAGATTAAAACCAGTCATGTAGCCACTCTTTCGGGCGGAGTACGAAATCTGAACATATTGCTGATCCTTGGTAAAGGTCTTAGTTACTCCAGCTTTCATCCCATCTCCGAGAGCCATGATGACAACGACCGAGGCAACCCCGATGATAATCCCTACCATGGTTAAGAACGATCTCATTTTATGTCCCAAAATGGAACTAATGGCGAATTTCCAGTTCTGCATCAGGCCCTCCTTTCATTGCGGCTATCCGAGGATATAACCCCATCTCGAATGACAATCTGCCGTTTGGCATAAGCGGCAATCTCCGTTTCGTGGGTTACCATGATGATGGTTTTCCCTTCTTGATTGAGTGCTGTCAAGAGCTCCATAATTTGATCGCCAGTTTTGGAGTCGAGAGCTCCAGTTGGTTCATCCGCTAAGATAATAGAAGGATGATTGACCAAAGCACGCGCAATGGCCACCCGTTGTTTTTGCCCTCCAGACAATTCCGAAGGAAGATGGTGCATCCGCGTATCTAGTTCAACTTTCTTTAAAAATTGTTCAGCTAATTCCTTTCGTTTAGAAGGATTCACTCCTGCATAAATCAAGGGAAGCTCGACGTTTTGAAAGGCATTGAGTTTTGATAGGAGAAAGAATTGTTGGAAGACAAAGCCTATTTGCTCATTGCGAACCTGGGCTAATTTCTTCTCACTAAGATTTCCTACTTCTTCCCCCTCTAGCCTGTACTCACCACTGGTCGGACGATCTAGAAGTCCAATGATGTTCATTAGGGTAGATTTCCCAGACCCGGAAGGTCCCATAATAGCTAGAAATTCCCCTTCTTCCACATCTAAATGGATATCCTTTAATACCTGTAAGGTTTGATCACCATTTTGATAACTTTTATTGATGTTTTTCAGCTCAATCAATTTTGTCATATTTTCCGACCTCTTTCCCATCTTCCAAATCGCCAGAAGGGTTGGTGATGACTTGAGCATCCTTGTTCAAACCAGATAAGACTTCTTGATTTTCTGCATCTGCATTTCCTAAGGTAACCATGACTTTTTAGCCTTGCCAGCTTCAATCGTCCAAACATAGCTTTGATCGCCATCTGATAAGACACTTGTCACAGGAACCAAAGGATGGATGGTTGAACTTTTTACTTCAATATTGACAGAGAAACCTTGTTTCAAATCACCGATCTCACTGGTAATATCTACCGTAAATGGATATTTAGCTCCCCCTGTTCCTTGTCCAGAACCTGCGGCATTTGCACCAGCCTGACCAGCATCTGTCGGATAATTGGCAACGTAGCTAATCTTTCCAGTCCATTTTTTCCCAGGATAGACCTTAGAGGTTAAGGTCACTTCCTGACCAACTGAAATGTTTGCTAGATTGTACTCAGACAACTCACCTTTTACTTGAAGGTTACCGTTGCTGACGATATGAACAAGGGTTTGGTTGGTTCCGGTTGTTGATTTGGAGACATCTTTATTGACTTCTACAACCGTTCCATCTGTACTACTTTTTACGGTTGTAGCATCCAACAAAGCTTTAGCTTTTTCCATATTGGCTACAGCATCCGCACGGGCATCGCGTAAATCACCCACTTGTGTGTCCAAAGAGCGTTGGGCTTGAGAGGCTGATTTGCTATCTGCTTCCTCATCCCCTGTTGTATCAATGGTCACTCCATTGGTCATGAGATCGTTCAATTGACGATCTGCCTTATTAACCGCACGTACCGCTGCGTCATAGGCAGATTGCGCTTCTGTACTACTATATTGAACAATAGCTTGGCCGGCGGTTACTTGATCCCCGACGTTCACTAGGATGGATTGCAAATCTCCTTTGGTTCCGTCAAAGTAAATATATTGTTCTTGATTGGCCGTGACTTTACCTGTCAATAAGACAGAGGAAGCAATCGACCCTTCTTTCACCGTTTGCACCATGGGCGTCATATCGACCATTTCTTCAGGGCCAGCGCTTGATGTTCCAAAAGCAAGCCAGCTCCCCATTCCTACAACTGCTAGTGCAGCACCTGTAGCTGTAATAATTTGCCATTTTTTAAATTTCTTCATTTCTTTCCTCCAGTATTCGAAAACGTTTCAAATTATAAGTTTAGTATATCATATTTCCTCATTTTTCAATTCAGAATCATCTGTTTTGCACGTTTTTTTTGCTATCTTGTTTTCTCCTCCTATTCAACGATGGCAATTTCTTGAATTTGTAACCTTTGTTGTTACAATGGAAGTGTAAATCAACAAAGGAGTACTAACCATGAAAGAATTTGATATTATCTCCATTGGTGGAGGTAGCGGAGGGATTGCCACCATGAACCGTGCTGGAGAACATGGAGCCCGCGCCGCTGTTATTGAAGAAAAACAATTAGGGGGGACCTGTGTCAACAAAGGATGTGTCCCTAAAAAAATTATGTGGTATGGCGCTCAAATTGCAGAAGCCATTCGTGATTACGGTCCAGATTATGGGTTTACTTTTGAACAGACCAATTTTGATTTTGCGACATTAAGAAAAAATCGCGAAGCCTATATTGATCGAGCTCGTTCTTCTTTTGATGGCAGTTTTAAACGAAATGGTGTGGAGTATATCCAAGGTCGCGCTCGCTTTGTCGATGCCCATACGGTTGAAGTCAACGGGGAAACCATCAAAGCTAAACATATTGTGATCGCTACAGGGGCTCATGCTTACATCCCAGATCTACCTGGAGCAGACCTAGGAGAAACCTCTGACGATGTCTTTGCTTGGGAAGAACTACCAAAATCAGTGGCTATTATTGGCGCTGGCTACATTGCGGTAGAACTAGCCGGTGTCCTCCATGCCCTTGGTGTTAAGACAGACCTCTTCGTTCGAGGAGATCGTCCCTTAAGAAAGTTTGATTCTTACATTGTCGATGGCTTAATGGAGGAGATGGATAAACAAGGATTGCCTCTCCATCCTCACAAGGTTCCTGTTCAACTCACGAAGGAAGAAAATGGTCAAATCCGAGTCTATTTCGAAGACCAAACATCTTTTGTTGCTGATCATGTCATCTGGGCGACCGGGCGCAAACCAAACGTCCAAGACCTCCATCTAGAAGCTGCAGGTGTCACCTTAAATGAAAAAGGATTCATTGCAGTGGATGAATACCAGAATACGGTTGTTCCTGGCATCTATGCTCTTGGAGATGTCACGGGCGAAAAAGAATTAACTCCTGTCGCTATCAAGGCAGGGCGTACCCTATCCGAACGTCTCTTTAATGGAAAAACCGATGCTAAAATGGACTACGCAACCATTCCGACCGTCATCTTTTCCCATCCTGCTATTGGTACAGTCGGTCTCACTCAAGAAGAAGCCGAAAAACAATATGGAAAAGAAGCTATCAAGGTCTATACTTCAAGTTTTGCCTCGATGTATTCAGCTGTGACCCAACATCGTCAGTTGGCTAAATTTAAACTCATCACTGCAGGGCCGGAAGAAACCGTTGTCGGTCTCCATGGTCTTGGGTATGGGGTAGATGAAATGATCCAAGGATTTGCCGTTGCTATCAAGATGGGAGCGACAAAAGCTGATTTCGATGCGACCGTCGCTATTCATCCAACTGGATCCGAAGAATTCGTTACCATGCGCTAATATCAGAAAAGGTTTGTTTGACAAGCCTTTTTCTTATGTTTAAATTTTAATGGATCATCATTGGAGCTACCATAGTCTAATCTTTCATTTTAACTTTCTTTCCTTACATTTTTGTAAGATAACAAGGTTTGATAAGATGACCATCAGATTCACTAATAGATTTCAACATCCATATAGAAGAGCCTGAAGATACGCTTCAGGCTCTGTTTATTTAAGGCAAGATAGCAATGGCACGGACAGGTGAACCAGTTGCCTTGTCCCAGTGAGGGAAAGCAATTGAAATCAAGGCACCTACGGCTGGCACTTGATCCAAGTGGTTCAAGACTTCTACTTGGTAGATATTTTGCTCCAAAAGGTAGTATTCATTGACCAAGCCGTGTTCTGCTGCTGGAATACCAGCATCTGTGTCAAAGGTTTCATGACCCACAGCCTTAACATGGCGTTCATAAATCAAAAATTCCAAGGCTTCACGGCTCCATCCTGGACTTTGTTGAACCCCATTTTCATCGAGGTTACGCATAGCATCTTGATCTGGCCAACGTTTTGACCAATCACTACGGAAGGCAACAAAAGCTCCTTCTACAATTTGTCCATGTTCTGCCTCAAAGTCTAAGATATCTTGTTTGCTCAAGATAAAGTTTGGATTGGCTGCAACTTCTTTAGACTTGTCGATAACATAGAGTGGCAAGAGGAGATCTTTGAGGTCAATCTCATCCAACCAACGGCCCCCTTCTACAAAGTGAATTGGTGCATCAATATGCGTTCCGTATTGACCAACCACTGTAAATTTTTGAACATGGAAACCATCTTTTAATGTGAAAAGGTCTTCTTGTTGCAAGGCAGGAAGAGCTGGGAAGTGTGGGCTTTCTGCATTGATTTGGTGACTCAAGTCCACCCATTTTTTAGCTTGCAATTCTTTATAAATACTTAGTAAATCTGACATATGGATTCCTTTCCTATAAGTGCTACATGGCATAAATGAATAAGGTTATTATAACAGTCCATCCCATCATCCACAATGATTTGCGTTAATCTTGTTTTCTTGAATGGGATATAGTTTCAAACTATAATTATAGAAAGCATCAAAAAAAGAGGCTGGGACAAAAGTCCTAGCCTCTCAATTGTCTTTGGATTATCGAGCAAGACGCAGTGGTTGAGTGGGCTCTACCACGCTGATTTCATCAGCTTTTACAGCCCTACTCAACTATGCGGAGGTGGGACGACGAAATCGAATTCTAACGAATTACCGATTTCTGTCCCACTCTCTTTCTTACTCAGCCTATTACTGTTTAAATGCATCTAGCAGAACTTGGAATTCTTCGTTGGTGAGCGTGATCCCCTTGCCCATCTTCGTATGGTCTGGGCTCCAAGTTCGGATATCATACTTGGCAGGTGCTCCATTAAAGCTAACCCGGTTTAACTCCTTGGTCCATCCTTTTTCATTTTCAGATAAGACCAAGAGTTGTTCTTCAATTTCAAAACTAAAATCTGCCATTTCATACTCCTTTCAATGTCTTTCACCTTAATAATTCGTAAAAAATTTTACAAAATGAATGAAATTTTCTATAATATATTGTATCAACTTATGGAGAATTATGCTATGAAAAGATTTCTTGAGCTTCTCAAGGACCGAGCCAATGAATTTTTCAACGATAAAACCTCTCAACCAGCTCCTTTAGAGGATGGTAAAACGATTCAGATTATTGAACTGGCCCTTCGAAAAAAACAAGGAGTCCATGTCATCTTCCAAAATAAGAGTTTTACAGGCGATATCGTGAAATATGATCAGGAACGAAAACAACTCATTGTCAAGAATTTTAAAAAGAGTATGTCAACCATCATTCGAATTTCTGACATTCAAAAGATTAGTCTCGTTCCACATACGATTCGAATCGCACAACAAAAACACCGTAAACTTCCAAGCTTGGGAAGCATGCGGTGTTTTTTTACGTTTTAGGCACGAACCGTTTGGCTGGTTCCATCTTCTTTATAGAGGTTGATCAAGCCTTCTTTGAGTGCACGGATCATATCACCTGGTTCAACTGGTGTTGGCATATGAATAGTCAATAACTCCATTGGATTTGGAGCCCGATCAATTTTATTACCCTTGGCATCATGCAAATCTTCAATGACTGTTTCAAAATGACGGAACCCAGGTCCGTAAAATTCTACTTGGTCTCCTTCATTGATGACATTCCGTTGTCGAATGGTCGCAATTTGCTTGTCCGCATCATAGGCTACCACTTCTCCGACAAACTTGTACTCTGGAATCTTCCGACGAGCCCCAAACAGTTGCTCATTTTCAGATGGTGTTCCGTAATAGAATCCTGTAGCCAACTCACGTTGGGCTACCTTCCACATTTCATCTACTAGATCTTGCTTAATCGCTTCAAACTTCTCAGGACTTTCCAAATAAGCATCAACAGCTGCCTTGTAGCAGTTCGTTACGGTAGAGACATAGTGAATGGACTTCATCCGACCTTCAATCTTGAGGCTGTCCACTCCATTTTCAATCATATCAGGGATATGGTCAATCATCGACATGTCCACAGCTGACATCGAGAATTCTTCAGGGATTTCCCCTTTGAGACTCTTACGTTCTTGGCCAAATGGCATATCGTAGAGATCGTACTTCCAACGACAAGATTGGGAACATCCTCCACGGTTGGCATCACGCATACTCATATGATTGGACAAGGTACAACGGCCAGAGTAGGAGATACACATTGCTCCGTGAACAAAGGCTTCAATTTCAACATCCGTCCGCTTACGAATTTCCGCTAGTTCTTCCATCGAAACTTCGCGAGCCAAAACGACCCGTGTCAAGCCCAAGTCTTTCCAAAACTCGAGGGTTTCATAGTTGGTGGCACTAGCTTGGGTAGAGAGGTGAATTTCCAAGCCAGGAGCTTCTGTCGCTGCGATCGTAATCAAGGCAGGGTCTGAAACAATGACTGCTGCGATTCCAATATCCCGTAAGCGACGGAACCATTCACCAGCTCCAACTTCATTTCCTTCATGCATGACCATATTGGCCGCAACATAGACCTTGGCACCATATTTGGCCGCAAATTGGACTCCTTCTTCCATTTGCTCGAAAGTGAAGTTCCCTGCACGGCTACGAAGACCATAGGCCTGACCACCAATGAAGACGGCATCCGCACCATAGCGCACAGCAACCTTTAGTTTTTCAAGTGTTCCCGCAGGTGATAGAACCTCAGGACGTTTCAATTGTTTTGTCATCATATCTCCTAGTATATTACAAGTATATTAGTTAGATTATCAATCTTGTCTATTTTATAGCAAATCCAGTCGAAAGGCAATGGTTTGGGAATTGTTTTGACAATTCTCATTCTTTACCATCACTAAAAAGGAAGGCCCGCACTCCTGGCAGGCTTTTCTCCTTTATTTAACCATGTCTGGATCGTAATCATAAAATCCAGTGTCAAGGAAACGATTCTTAGGATGCAATTGGTGAATCTGCTCATCCAATAAGAAGGCTTGATCAGATGTGAAGGTCCCAGCTTCTAGAAGCTCACGTGCTTTCACAAAACACTTGGCAATTTCCACAAAGTTTTGACCAGGTGTATAAATCCCTCTAACTTCCAGTGGGTGAAACCATGCTCGACTAACTCAGAGAGTTTGGTCATCAAATCCAAGTCATTATTGGCAAAAAAATATGAGTTCCATGCTTGTCCTCAAAGATAGAATAGTGGCTTTCTGGATCTCCTGGTTCTGCCAAAAAGAGATCGCGCTCTCTCGTCTTTTCGTCATCGATGTGAGTAAAAATTATAATAATTTTTGTAGAAGAGGACGTTTAGAATGGTGAATCACACTGGCACCATAAACCAATACTTCAGCAGGAATCTCTAAGATTTCTGGCATCTTGAAAAAGCTCTGCAGATGGGATTTCTCGAGCAAGAACAGCTTCTGAAGCACCAGCCTTTTTGTCCCCAGAAATTAATCTGACGGCTACTTGTCACCATAGTTGAAGCATCATAAATGGTTTTTAAAGCTGTAGCCATCCCGCTTCAATACATAAAAGACGCCTGCATCTCCTACCGTGATATAATCGACGTTAATCGAAGCAAGGAAATCTAAAAAAATGGTTTGATACGATCCATCATGTCTTGGTGCATCAAGGCATTGACAGCCACTGTCATTTCCTTACCTGCCGCATGGACTAGATCAGAAATTCGACTTAATTCGTCATACGAGAAAGTGTGAGGAAGTCGTAATCCAAATTCCTTTTCTCCGACATAAATACGGTCCACACCTACTTCTAGAAGGGCTTGAACCTGTTCAATACTTTCAGCTGTAGCTGTAATAATTATCTTTTTCATGAAAAACTATTATACCAAAAAAAGTCATTTTGCTCTCTAAATTTCTTAATTTTGTAAAAAAATTGTAACAGTTTTGTAACATTTCTATGCTTGAAAAACGTGTTAAAAATAATAGAGTACTGTTAGGAGAGAGAAATATGCCCGCAAGAAAACTTAGAGTTGTTGAAGAATACGACTATGTCGAAATCCCTCTTCAACAAGAGAATACAACAACTAATTATGATTTTAACCTTGATACTGAACCAGCTCCGCAATTAAGTGAGCTACTATTTTTTTCCTTAATATTGCTGTGTTTTTGTGTCTTAACTGTTTTATTTAGTTTCGTCTTTTTATCAATGAAGATGAATACCTTCTTTGCTTTTGCCTCAGCAATTGCTTGTAGTTTGGGAAGTATCCAAGCTTTCCGCATTTTCCAGTTAAAACGGAAACAGGACTAAGATTACATTTTTAGCCTCCTTCGGGAGGCTTTTTGGCATTTCCCATCCTCGTTTGTCATTTCATAAAAGAAATCCCTCACCAATGGTGAGGGATTTTTGAATGTGGACTAACCATTGTGTCACATAAAACAGCTAGACGATTTTCAAAAAATGACTTTTACTTTTTTAGCCATTTGAGAAGATTAATAACTTTCCGCTGTGAGAAAAGTGCCTGAAACAAAGTTGTTTCAGGCACTCGGGAGTTTTGAGACCTTAGGCTCAAAACTAAGTCATGGAACTTCTTCGAAGTTCGCTGACGTCCGTACTCACCTAAGGAAAGTTTTTCAGAAGACTTTATATTCAATCTGAATCCCTCACCATTGGTGAGGGATTATTTTATTCTTCTTCTACAGCTGTTTCTTTGCTATCTTCTTCAACTTCTGGAAGAGCTGTTTCTTCTTCTAATTCAAGGACAATCTCTTCACTTTCTTTTTCCTGTTTAGGCTGGAAAGGACTTGCTTGATTGCCGGTCTTTTGCTGGATTTTTTCCTTAATCGTTTGGATAGCATCTTGTGAAAATTCTACCACATCCTGCGTCTTATCTTTCACTGTCTCGATAACAGTGTCTTTGTTGATCTCACCACTTTCAACTTTTTCCTTGGTTTGCTGAATAGCGTCTGATGCTTGCTTGGATAGTTCAATCGCAGATTGTTTCACAGAATCATGAACTTCTTGTGGATTTTCTTGGTATTCTTTTACAAAACCTTTGACTTTCCCAGTCAACTCTTTCCCTTTCTGTTGTCAGGAAGTAGGCAACAGATGCGCCAGTAATCGTTCCAATTAACAATGATGATAAACGTCCCATAAGGTACCTCTTTTCTTATTTAAATAATTTCATAGCCATGCGAGCTGCCTTTAATCCGACAGATGTTTTAACGGTTTTCCCACCAACTACGACAGCTTTTTTGCTAATCTGACGCGCTTGATCATTCAGATCTGATACAGATACAGATAAATCTGCCACTGCAGTGAAGAGTGGATCAATGGTTGCAACTTTTTGATTCAAATCTTCTGTCAAAACATTCACTTTTGCTAACAACTCATTGGTTTGGTGTAAGGTTACATTCACATCTGATGTCAAGGTCTTAATCGTTACCTGAGTCTCATCTACAACTTTTCCAATCTTTGAAAACAAGATAATCAAGTAGATGACCAAAACTACTAAAGCTAACCCTAAAAGCCCATAGGCAATTTCAATAAACATTTCTTTTCTCCTTAATCTATTTCCGTTCTATAAAATGGTGCATTCTTTTTTCGTTGATAGATCATGATGCTGATTCCAAGTAGGATGAGGATCAGGGAAAGCCATTGTGAAACTCGAATTCCCAAAAACATCAAGCTATCTGTCCGCATTCCTTCAATAATCATTCGACCAAAGCCATACCAGATCAGATAGAAAGCAGTAACTTCGCCCTTTCTCAACAGTTTCGGACGACGACGCAAGTAAAGAATCAGCACAAAACCAAGCAAGTTCCAACAAGATTCATATAAGAAGGTCGGTTGACGGTAATGTCCATCAATAAACATCTGATTCCGAATGAAAGAAGGTAAATAATCTAAATTCTTAACAATGGCTCCGTAGGCTTCTTGGTTAACAAAATTGCCCCAACGGCCAATACTTTGAGCAATCATGACACTCGGTGCAGCGATATCTAAAAAATCAACTGGATCAATCAAACGACTGCGTGAAAATAGATAGAGGACCAGAGCTCCTGCAAGGAGTCCACCATAGATAGCGATCCCACCGTTCCATACGGCAAAAATCTCTCCTGGATTTTCCCTGAAATATGACCATCGAAAAATAACATAGTAGAGACGGGCCCCTATGATCGCTACTGGAAAAGCAATCAGAATGAAATCAATGATATCGTCTGACTCTATCCCTTTACGAGGGGCTTCTTTCATAGACAGGATAACCGCCAAAAGGAGACCGAGGACGATACAAATCGCATACCAGCGAATGCTAAAGGGACCAAGTTGAATGGCTACTGGATTCATACTTTCACCTCATTCTGATCAATCAACTGGGTCAATCGATCTTCAAAGGTTTTAGTAGCATCATATCCCATTTCTTTGGCGCGGTAGTTCATCGCAGCTGCTTCAATGACAACGGAAATATTGCGACCTGTCTTAACAGGGATGCGAATTCTTGGAATAGTCACTCCACAGAACTCAATTTCTTCTGCATTATTGCCAAGACGATCATAGGTTTGTTCCTTGGTGTAGTTTTCCAAGTAAACCGCGATTTGAACTTGAGAAGAATCTTTCACTGCACTAGCACCATAGAGACTCATAACATCAATGATCCCTACTCCCCGAATCTCTAGCAGATGGCGTAGAATTTCAGCAGGCTCACCCCACAAGGTCATCTCATCACGGGCGAAGACATCTACCCGGTCGTCTGCTACCAAACGATGGCCTCGTTTGACGAGCTCTAACCCAGTCTCACTCTTCCCGATTCCGCTATCTCCTTGGATCAGAACCCCCATACCATAGATATCCATCAAGACACCATGGACACTGGTTCTTTCCGCAAGGAGAGAATCTAGGTAGCTTGATAGTTCACCAGACAATCGACTAGTGGGAACGCGACTGCTGAGAATAGCGATTTGCTTTTCCTCAGCGGCGAGAAGCATTTCTTCGGGAACCTCTAGATCCCGCGCGATGATGAGTACCGGTGTTTCCGGCTGGAACATCTTTCTCAAAACTTGGTGACGATTGTGGGAGGTCATTTTGATGAGGTAAGACCACTCTTTCATCCCAACCAATTGAATTCGTTCTGGAGTATAGTAATCAAAATATCCTGTCATTTCAAGTCCAGGACGTGAAATATCTGCCGTTGTGATTTCTTTTTCAAATAGGCTTTCATTGCCGTACACAACCTTCAAACGAAGCTTATCAATTAAATCTCGGACTGTTATTGCCATAGGCTTCTCCCTTTTTGTTTTCTCTTACTATTATAGCAAATTATCCCAGGTAAGACTTGCTCAAGCATCTTTTTTTGGTATCGAAACTGATGCTATTATTCTCACACTTATTCCAGTACTCTTTGATGTTTCTCTTTATCCTTGTTATCCCATTTTTCCATCGTCCTCTTTTTTAGTTAAAAAAACAAAGATGGAGAAAGGCCAAGCCCTTCTCCACATTCTTATTCGATTCATGAAAATTCTTTAAAAGAATGGATCATCGTCTTTGATTACTTGTGCATCCTTCCGTTTACGAGGTCCGAGGCCATACTTTTCTCTTTCAAGGTCTTCTTTATACGGCAAGGAGAAGGCACACAGGCAATAAATAGCCAAGCCTACAAGCCCATAAGCATGAAAGATACTAAAGAGCACAAAGAGAAAACGCAATAGGTTTGCATCGAGCCCAAATCGATCCGCTAGTCCAGCAAATACTCCGAAAACGATTCTGCCTCGACGTAATTTATAAAAAGTTGGATTCAAGGGCCTACCTCCTATTATTTTAGAACAGTATATCCCGAAATCAAGTCACTGTCATCCGACTCAAGGCCGATTTCCTGGATCAATTGTCCCTTGATACTTAAGTAGTCCTCGACACCGCCCACAGCGGTACTTTTGCAAATCAATCTGCCGCTTTCTCCTGAATTCTTGCCCACAGCTCGTACAAATATAAATCTTATAGTTTCCCTTATCAACTGAAGGGGCATACCGCAAGCCGTCTACCTTTTTGAGCAAGGCCTTGAAATCTTGATCCTGATGGCGATAGCCCTTTTTCATATAGTAGAGATGGTAGTGACACAACTCATGGCGAACAATCTTTCGAAAAATTTCCCAGCCAAATCTTTCTAGGATTCTGGGATTGAAATCCAGATGGCCATCTTTTGGAAAAAACCGACCGCCAGTCGAACGCAAGCGAGGATTCCAGATGGCTTGGTGAAGAAATGGGCGACCAAAATCTTCCAGCGACACTTCTTGAACGTATTTAGTCAGATTCATGTGGTGCCAAGAGGGAAAGATTTACCTTTTCCCGTTCTAAATCAATCTTGTAGACCCAAACGGTCACTAGATCACCAACTGAAACAACTTGACTTGGATGCTTGATAAATTGCTGACTCATCTGTGAAATGTGGATCAAACCATCTTCATGAATCCCAATATCGACAAAGGCTCCAAAGTCAACAACATTGCGGACAACTCCTTCTAGTTTTTGACCAATCTTCAAGTCTTTCAAATCAAGAACATCCTGGCGTAGGACAGGAGCATCAAAAGAATCACGTAAATCGCGACCTGGTTTGAGAAGATCTGCGACAATATCTTTCAAGGTTTCAGGGCCGATTTCAAGTTCCTGGGCCATAGAAACCGTGTCAATTTGTTTCAATTTGGCTTGGGCCTCTTCATCCATTTCCCGAATCCCTAGTAAGGTAAAGAGCTTCTTCACTGCAGGGTAACTTTCTGGATGGACCCCTGTCCGATCGAGGAAATTCTCACTTTCTGGAATCCGTAAGAAACCAGCTGCCTGTTCAAAGCCTTGGCTCCCAGACGAGGAACCTTTTTAATCTGTGCCCGAGAAGTGATCAACCCTTCTTCTTCCCGGTACTTCACGATGTTCTCAGAAATGGTTTTATTGAGACCAGCCACGTGAGACAAGAGGGCTGGACTAGCAGTGTTAATATTAACTCCGACTTGGTTTACCACGGTATCGACCACGAAATCAAGGCTTTCAGATAATTTCTTCTGGCTGACATCATGCTGGTACTGGCCGACTCCGATTGATTTTGGATCAATCTTAACCAACTCAGCCAGTGGATCCTGCAAACGACGGGCAATGGAGATGGCTGAACGCTTTTCAACCGTCAGTTCTGGAAACTCATGGCGAGCCAATTCACTAGCTGAATAGACAGATGCCCCGCTCTCGTTCACAATGACATAGCTGACATTTGGAACTTCCTTGAGAACTTCCGCAACAAAGGCTTCGCTCTCTCGACTAGCTGTCCCGTTCCCGATCGCAATGATTTCCACACCGTATTGACGAATCAGCCGTTTCAGTTCTTCTTTGGCAGCTTCAATTTGTGCTGGTTTAGCCGGTGCAACAGGGTAAATCACCTGGGTGGTCAACATCTTTCCTGTCTGATCGACAACAGCTAATTTAGCTCCTGTCCGAAAAGCTGGGTCAAATCCCAAGACCACGCGCCCCTTGAGGGGAGCAATCAGCAAGAGGTGTCGAAGATTTTCAGAGAAAAGCTGAATGGCTCCATCTTCTGCCACTTCTGTCAGTTCTGTCCGAATTCGACGCTCCATAGCTGGCAGCATTTTCTTTTTCAGAGCCTGGTTAATAACTTCTTCGATGTAGCTATTCTTCGATTTAAATCGGGCTTCAAAGTGACGAATCAAACGGTCTACAGGATGCTCAAATCCAACCTTTAATACCCCTAATTTCTCTCCACGGTTTAAGGCCAGGGTTCGGTAGCCCTGCATGTTTGCAATCTTCTCAGAAAAATCATAATAGATTTGGAAGACTTGCTTCTCGTCTTTGCTTTCATCCTTGAGACTAGAGGTGATTAAAGAGTGTTTGCGAATCTCCTGGTAGGTAAGGTTGCGCAATTGTGGGTCTTCTGCAATGGCTTCGACCAAAATATCGATTGCTCCAGAGATTGCATCCTTTACAGTTGGAAATCCTTCAGATAGGAATTCTTCTGCTGCTGTTTCCAAGTCCTTTTGATCTTGCAGAATCATCCGAGCAAGTGGAAAAAGTCCTGCCTCACGCGCAATGGTTGCCTTGGTCCGGCGTTTTTCCTTGTAGGGAAGATACAATTCTTCCACATCCGCCAATTTTTCAGCTTGCTCAATCGCTTCTTTTAAGGCTGGGGTCAGTTTCCCAAGCTCTTCAATCTTCGCGAGAACCGTTTCTTTCCGATCGGCTAAGGCTGTTAAAGACTTGTCCATGTCGATAATAGCTTTGATGGCTACTTCATCTAGATTCCCTGTAGCATCTTTCCGATACCGAGCGATAAAGGGGATGGTGGATCCCTCTGCTGTTAAGGTCAAAACAGTATCAATTTGTTTGAGACTGACGCCCAATTCTTGGGTTATTTTTTCATATTTTTCCATAGCTTCTATTATACCATAGAAGGCCTTCTATACTGCTTTTTCATCTTACTTTTGGACTTGATTTTCCCCTCTTTTTTGAGAATTTGATATAATGAGAAAAAAAGAAAAGGAGACCTATCATGGCGATTAAATTTTCAAAAACAGATGATTTAGACAAACTCTTTGAGGAATTTGCTGTCTTCCCAGATCCCCCTCAAGTCACTTTACCAGATGACAAGAAGAATGAAACAGCAGGGGAAAACGTGCAGAAGGATTCTAACAAATGAGTTTCTTCCAACAGTTGCCAACCAGTGTCCTTCAGGCTGGAGCGATTTTTCTTTCGATTATGATTGAAGCCCTTCCCTTTGTTTTAATTGGAAGTATCATTTCAGGGGCGATTGATGTCTACATCACCCCTGAAAAAGTTTACCGAGCCCTTCCCAAAAATAAATGGGGGAGAATTCTATTTGGGACCTTGATTGGCTTTATTTTCCCTTCCTGTGAGTGTGGTATCGTCCCCATCATCAATCGCTTTTTAGAGAAGAAGGTGCCTAGCTATACAGCTGTGCCCTTCCTAGTGACAGCCCCGGTTATTAACCCCATTGTCCTCTTTGCCACTTATTCTGCCTTTGGCAATTCTATTCAAATGGCTCTCTTACGAGCGATCGGCTCTATCCTGGTGGCGACTGTTCTGGGAATTTTCCTAGGATTTTTCCAAACAGCTTCTATTCAACGGGCCAACCGCAAGGAAGTCCATATTCATGACTTTTCAAAACTATCTGCCGGTCAACGCTTCTTCCAAGTGTTTGTGCAGGCCATTGATGAGTTTCGACACTGGACGCTATCTGGTCTTCGGTTGTTTATTTGCCAGTGTGGTTCAGGTTTATGTGCCAACTCGCGTGCTGACTTCTATTTCAGCGACGCCACTCCTAGCCATTCTACTCCTTATGCTTCTCTCCTTCCTCCTCTCCTTGTGTAGTGAGGCGGACGCCTTTATCGGTTCTTCCCTTCTCTCGAGTTTTGGCTTAGCTCCCGTTTTAGCCTTTCTGGTTATCGGACCTATGCTAGACGTCAAGAACCTCTTGATGATGAAGAATTATCTGACCAATCGCTTTATTGTCCAATTCATTAGCATCGTCAGCCTCGTTGTCTTGGTTTATGCTTGGTTTGTGGGGGTAGTCCTATGATTCGATTTCTCATTTTAGCAGGCTATTTCGAAATTACGATGTATTTGCAGCTTTCTGGTAAGCTAAACCAATACATCAATATGCACTATTCTTATTTAGCCTATATCTCTATGATTCTTTCCTTCCTATTGGCTGTTGTCCAGCTCTATATTTGGATGAAGAATCTGCCCGTTCATAGTCACCTCACCAGTAAAAAAGCCAAAGTCATGAGTATTCTTCTGCTCCTGATTCCCTTGATTGTAGGGATTGGCTTCCCGACAGTGACCTTGGATTCCCAAACGGTTTCAGCCAAGGGCTATCATTTTCCCATCGCGGCTGGCTCTTCCAAAGATATTCAAAATGATGAGGGGACAACCAACCAATACCTCAAGCCAGATACTAGCAGTTATTTTACCAAGTCTGCTTATGAATCCGAGATGAGGACTGCAGCCAAGAAGTACCTCAAGCAAGATCATATCCAGATCACGACAGAAAACTATATGGAAGTCATGGAAGTGATCTACGACTATCCCGATGAATTTGCTGGAAAAACCTTTACCTTAACCGGCTTCATTTATAAGGATCCCCAGGATTCGGGCAGTCAGTTCCTTTTCCGTTTTGGAATTATCCACTGTATCGCCGACTCAGGAGTCTATGGTTTGTTAACCAAAGGAGCCTCCCAAACCTATGACGATAATACCTGGGTCCAGGCTACTGGAACTCTCAAGATCCAATACCATAAACAACTTGGCCAAACCCTTCCTATCCTAGAAATAAAAGAAGCCCACTCAGTAGAAAAACCTACGAATCCTTATGTCTATCGGGTCTTTTAAAGGCTGTTAAACATCTCTCGGTTGTGACCTTTCGGTCCAACCTTTTTTTATAGCGTCATACATTTAACCTGCAAAATGAAAGTCCGAATACTTTTACTTTCAAAGGGAAATTATCTGAATTTTATGGTAAAATATGGTTTATCAAGTTAGAAATAGGTATGATCATGTCATCTAAAGTTATTGTTACAATTTTCGGTGCTAGTGGAGATTTGGCTAAACGCAAGCTCTACCCTTCACTCTTTAGACTTTATAAATCAGGTAATCTATCTGATCATTTTGCTGTTATCGGAACTGCTCGTAGACCATGGAGTAAAGAATATTTCGAATCTGTTGTTGTCGAATCTATCTTGGACTTGGCAGATAGCGCAGAAGAGGCTCAAGCATTTGCTAGTCATTTTTACTACCAAAGTCACGATGTTAATGACACTGAGCACTACATCGAATTACGCAAGCTTCAGGCTGAGTTAAACGAAAAATATCAGACTGAGCACAACAAGCTTTTCTTCCTCTCAATGGCACCTCAGTTCTTTGGTACCATCGCCAAGCACCTCAAATCAGAGCAGATTGTTGACGGTAAAGGCTTTGAACGTTTGATTGTTGAAAAACCTTTTGGAACAGACTATGAGACTGCAAGCAAACTAAACGAAGAACTCCTTGCTACTTTTAACGAAGATCAAATCTATCGTATTGACCACTATCTCGGTAAGGAAATGATTCAAAGTATTTTTGCCATCCGCTTTGCCAATATGATTTTTGAAAATGTTTGGAATCGTGAGCACATCGATAATGTGCAAATTACCTTTGCAGAACGTCTAGGTGTTGAAGAGCGTGGTGGCTACTATGATGAGTCTGGCGCCCTTCGTGATATGGTTCAAAACCATACTCTCCAACTTCTATCACTCCTTGCCATGGACAAACCTGCAAGCTTTACAAAGGATGACATTCGCGCAGAGAAAATCAAGGTCTTCAAGAACCTTTACCAACCTACAGACGAAGAACTCAAAGAACAATTCATCCGCGGCCAATATCGTTCTGGTAAAGTTGATGGCATGAAATACATCTCTTACCGTAGCGAACCAAATGTCAACCCTGAATCTATGACAGAAACCTTTGCTTCTGGTGCTTTCTTTGTTGACACTGATCGCTTCCGTGGTGTACCTTTCTTCTTCCGTACAGGTAAACGCCTAACTGAAAAAGGAACACACGTGAACATTGTCTTCAAGCAAATGGATTCCATTTTCGGTGAACCTCTAGCACCAAACGTGCTTACCATCTATATCCAACCTACTGAAGGATTCTCTCTTAGCCTTAATGGTAAGAAGGTGGGTGAAGAGTTTAGCCTTGCGCCAAATTCTCTTGACTATCGCACAGATGCGACTGCTACAGGTGCTTCACCAGATCCATATGAAAAACTCATCTATGATGTTTTAACAATAATTCAACCAACTTTAGCCACTGGGATGAAGTGAGCGCATCATGGAAATTGATTGACCGTATTGAGAAACTTTGGGCAGAAAATGGTGCTCCACTCCATGACTACAAGGCTGGTAGCATGGGACCTCAAGCTAGCTTTGATTTACTTAAAATATACGGAGCTGAGTGGACCTGGCAACCAGATACAAAGCTCTAACCAAAGAAGCGACGTCCTCCATTACGTCTACGACAAAATCGGACAGATTGAAAAAACGTTTGAGTAAGCCCATATCTGTTGGAGGATGTTCATCTGTCAACTCACCAAAACGATTATCTTAAGAGGGTATTATGAAAAAGTTATTAGTATGGGGATATGCTCTGCAAAGTATGGATAAAGCAGGAAAAATGGGGTTGCCACGAGTAAGTAGTGGAGTCCTAGGGATATCAGAGGAATTCAACCCTAAAAAAACGCATCCTGATTTTGACTTTCCATGGAGTTGGTTCGTAAAGGGGCAAGAAATTCCTCCGATGCCTGAAAAGGTTTATGTCTGCTTAAAGAAAGCAAGAGGTGTTACTTTTGATTTTCTTCCATATAATGATTTCTTTATCATGTCAGCGCGCTTTTTGGAATTTATAAAAAAATATGGGTTTGATCATGATTTTGGTATGAGCAAGGCAATTATTGTCAATACAAAAGGTGAGCTATTGACGAATGAAGTCTATTATTTGGTAAGAATAGTTAGCTGGGAAATTGAGGATGAAATTGTTTATCCAGATTTAGGAAGAGATGAAAAAGGTTTTTCGCTGGAGGCATATACTAATTCAGATAAGGATATTTTGCTGTCTTCCAAGTATAAGTATATGGATGCATTTATGGTGTCAGAAAATTTAAAAGAAAAAATATTGGAAAATTTTTCTTTGCCTTTTCTTTATACTTTGAAGGAATGGAAGGAGCAAAATTATTATGAATTTATTGGATTTGATGAATTATAGCAAAAAGGAAATTTAAATGTCAAAAATTACTTTTTTTACTTCTTCTAAAAACGCCACATAGTATTGGTTATATTGGAGGAGGAGCTGAACATATTCCGTTAGAATTATGGCCTAAAGTTCCAAATTCTGATGCCTATCAAACGCATCTGTTTACTCTTTATTCTGACTTTTTACCTGAAAATGTATTCCCTCGTAGAAATTATTATATCTCTGTTTTTATTTCTATAGAGGAGCATGTACTGGGAGGAGTAAAAGACTCTATTTCATCTAAATATACTGTTAATTGTCAGGATGATTTAATTTTACTAAATGATGGTTTTTAGTTGTGCTATCCTTTATGAAAGGGAACAAGCTATCAACAAGCAAGATTTAGGAAATATTTCTTTGGAAAGAAAAATTTTTTTGAAAGGCTTGATGAAGTTGATAAAGAAGCTGATGCAAAAATACAATGAAGATGAACATTTATTCTTTGAAGATAATGGGATGGGCTTGGATGTATCCAAGATTTTTTTGGTAATCCTTATTTTGAACAAGATATAATATATCCTTCTCCTAAGTTTAGTTTTTTTGCTTGCAATTATTAGAAGAAGATATAGATAAAAAAAGTTACATATTTTTTTCAGAATGGTATTGGTTATTTTTATTATGACCAAAATATTAAGAAAAAACTTCTATCTGGAAGCCAAGCAGGTATTTTCTTTATTCAAAACACTTAATAATTAATATGAAACCTTCAGTTTCAACTTAGCAAGCCGTAGCCTGCAAAACCTCCAATCCCGACGTGGGGTGTGAGCGGTACGCACGCACGCGGCTTTTTTTGGTTTATTAGACGGCCTCTGTAATGAAATAAATTTTAAATTAAATTTTCAATAACTGAGAAAGGACGATTAAAATGCTTGATTCAGATACAAAAAATATGATTTCTGTATGGATAGGAACATCAAATAAGACGTTAGATGAATTTAATAAATACACTGAAGGAATGGAAGATTCAGATTCTCAATGTCCAGCATTTGCAGATTTTGGGGTTTCATTTATTGATTCAGACTTTTTTGTAGCTTTTCGTACCAAAAACGGAGAGATTGTTCCAATTGAAATTTTAGCTGAAGAAATTGGTACGCATTCGAAAAAAGCCACAGAAGAAATTATAAGAGCATCTAAAGAAAAAGGTGTGAATGAAGGGAATTCTTTGTATTATTATGCAAACGCTACTTTTAAACCCGATGATCCAGAAAAACTTTATAATGACTTAAAATTTATAGGAACGTTTAAAGATCCTAGAAAAAAATATCGCTAGTGATTGTGAAACATTAGTCAGGATAAAGGCCGTCTGAAAGTTTGTTTTTCAGATGGCCTTAAACAAAATTAGATTAACGGCAATCTGATGGTTGCACCATCGACTACGCCTACTACCCTTTCGGCAGACGCCTTTCCAAAGAACGCCAAGACAAACTCGCCTGGACGAGTACCGAACCGAAACGCACCCACTTCGTCTGGGACGGCGCCACCTCTTGCAGGAAGTCCAACCGGACGACAGATATACCTATATCTACGACGCCGATCCCGACAGCTACGAACCTTTGGCGCAGGTCCGCAACCACACCAATGCTGAAGGCGAAAGCAAACAGGAAACAACTACTTCCACTGCGACCAAGCCGGCATCCCGCGCGAAATGACTGATAAAGACGGCAACCTGGTTTGGTTTGGCAACTACACTGGTTGGGGCCGTCTGAAAGAGGAAACCCGAGTAACAGACAGTGCTTACCAACCCTTCCGCCTTCAGAACCAGTATTCCGACCGTGAAACGGGGCTGCATTACAACTTCTTCAGGTATTACGAGCCTGATGCGGGTCGGTTTGTGGATCAGGAAAAGATTATGCTATGGATAAAGCAACAGGATGTTGTAAAGGACATGATGATCCACAAGGGACAGGACATGGAAAGTACCCGAATATAAATATTAGACATCTGGATGGAAAAAAAGTGCGTATTGATGTTATAGGAGAATAGATATGTTAAATTTATCTAACTTACAAACAAAAGGATATGATGAACTTATTGAAATTAATGGAGAAGTTGTTTATCAAGTGTTTGCTATTAAGAAAAGTAATGGAATTTATATTACATATTACTATACAGTACCCAAAAATAAATTGGATCAGGCTGAAGATTATGAGATAGAAGAATTCAATGAATTTAATGAATTTGAATTAGCTATAAGACATATTCAATCAAAAGGTGCAAAACTATCAAGATTTAATGTATTTAAAGGTAACAAGCCTCTTTAAGACCATTTTTAGACCGTAGGTTGGATCGAGACCCCCAAAAAACATCAATGTCGTCTGAAATCAATTCTCAGATGACCTTCCCTATAATTTTTATCCAAAAAATACTGACCGAGGTATGTCCGGGAAAATGTCGGTCAGCCATCAGTAATGATAACGGGGCGCGCTACTGCTTTACTTACGACGTCCTCGACCGATTGATTGCTGAAAGCGATTTTGACCATAAGTTCACCAGCCACCGCTTACTACGACCACTTCGGCAACCTCATCCACCGCGAACTGGCAGACGGCGAAGTGCAGAACTATTTTAACTTCTAAAGGCAAAGTTGTTAATGTAAATGGAAGAAACATAACATTTATTTTATTGAGGTATAAAAAATGAAGAAAAAAATATTAAATAGCTTCTGCTCATATTTGGAAGCTAACCATATTTCATTTAAAAAAACACGATTGTATTATTTCACTTTTTTTAATGACATTTTTTTGGAAAAAAATTAATTTCCAATTTAAAAAAAGGTAAGCATGTAAAAAAATTGGGGCATTATGCTCATTTTCTATCGTTTCTTATATAAATGAGAAAAAAATATTCTAGACCAAAAAAATTTATAGAATTAAGTACAACTATCCCAAAAATTTTTATCCTGAAATAAACGATATTTTTTTGATGAGAATGACACACCAAGTAATTTTTAAAGTACATGGTTCAGAACTTGGAAAAATTTGATTCTATTTTTTTAAAAGATTTTGGCATTATCTCTTTATATCCAGAAACATCCGAAAATGAAATAAATGAGATAATTATTGCCATATTCGATAATTATGTATTACCAATGAAAAAAATTATTATTTTTGGAAGTAATTTAGCAATAGAGGATATTTTAAAAAAATCCTTCCTCATATAAATACCCACTATCTACAATTATACTAATAAGTCATTTACACAACTTGGAAATTAATAATTTCTTAAACATAAAAAATCCAAAAAAATTCTCTGACTCAAAGAATATATCTAAAATTTTAGATTTATTATTCGCACATAAAAAAAATATTGAGATCCGCAACCGCAATGATAACAATAGTAAAAATGGCCAACAAATAGAACTAGATTAAGTTAGCAAGCCCTAGTCCGTATGAAACCTCCAATCCCGACATAAGGTGTGTGCGGTACGCGCAAATCCTTGGCACAGGTACACAACTGGATCAACGAAGAAGGCGAAAACCGACAACACCCCCACTACTTCCACTGCGACCAAATCGGCATCCCGCGTGAGATGACCGATAAGGACGGCAATTTACTGTGGTTTAGCAACTACACCGGCTGGGGTCGTCTGAAAGAAGAAACCAAGGTAACGGATATCGCTTATCAGCCCTTCCGCCTGCAAAACCAATATGCCGACCGTGAAACGGGGCTGCATTACAACTTCTTTAGGTATTACGAACCTGATGCGGGTCGGTTTGTGAATCAGGATCAAATTGGGTTACTTGGAGATGAGAATTTTTATCTATTCTAGCCCAATGTGCAGGAATGGATCGACCCTAAAGGCTTGGCAGTTTTTGCAATACCTCTTAATTGATTGCGTTAGGTAAAGCTGCCCTTGTAACTTTAGGTATAGGTATTATTTATGAAAAAGGGAAAAAAGCTCTTGATACAGTAATGGTGGCAGCAAATGAAAATTAAGTCGATACTGGGGTTGCTAATCAAGTTTATGAAAAAATAAATGAGTATTTTCAAAGTACATGAAAAAAACAGATAAATGTGACAAATTAAAAGCAAGAAATGATAATTTCCAAAGAGGAAAAATAAAACGTAAACCTACAAAAGTTTCTATGCTTGCAGTCCGGTTACATAAACTATTAAGAAGGAAATAATATGTTTTTTTAAAAAAACTACCAAATAGACAAAAATTTTTAAATATTTCTCCATAACTCTTTTAGTACGAAATGACATTCATAGTTATTTAAATATAAGCAATTGGTTTCAGGAGAATATAATTTTTAATTAATGAATTATATCTAAATAAATTTAATTTAAGACTAGATGATATTGATATAAATTTTTGGAAAAATATCATTTTAGTTCAATAGAAAATGCTTTAAATAAAATTAAACAACAAAAATTTATCATTCTTTCAAGCACAAACGAAAAAAATAGATAGGGTTTTAATTATATACGATAATCCCTTTTTGAATCAGGAAGAGTTAAATTACAATAATACATATGAAGCAAGATTTGTAATTATGTGTCCATATGAATATAAGGAGGTATTATTGGATTTCATTACTAAAAATATTGATCTTGATAACTGGGATTATGGTTATGGCATGAGTCTACTAGAAAGCCAAACGCTTGAAGGCTCTCAGATTAAATCTACAATATTTTCAAGCAGAAATATACCATTACTCTCAGAAAAAATATGGAATGAAATGCTTTTGACAAAGGATTCATTAGCTGAAAAAGGGTTCATTAAAGATATTTACGAATTTAATATTCTAAATCATAAGCAAGCTGAAAATATTAATTTAAAAAAAGTTTTTTTAAAAGAGGGATTGGAAGTTATTCTATACAAAAATGAAAAAAATATATTTGGAAATTAAATTTTACTGAAATTAATTTAGTAAAACGTTTAATTAGTACAAACCCCTTCCTGCTTTCAATGACAAAAGATAAATCATGACAATAAGCTTGGAAATTTCGCCATTCTCAGCATTCGAAAGATAGGAGTAACAGGAAAAATAATATGGCAAATAACAGAATTTCAAGTTTTGACGCTTTTTTTTAGAATGTAAAGATCTATCAATCAATGACTTGTTGGAGAAAAATACTACATTCTAATACTATTATTCAATATGAAGCAGCAAAAAGACTACAATTTTTTTCAGTATAAAGAGATTATTGATATAGTCAGAAATATTCTCTTAACAAATCGATATAGTAAACATAGAGAAATTGCAATTTTTATTTTGGGACAAATACAAGAAAAAAACTTAGCACCACGGAATTGAAAGAGATTTTCTCCATATTAATTCACTCTATTCAAAAATGATAAAAAGTATTAAAAGTAAAATCATCTGCAATATCTTCCTTAGGACATCTATTTAGAAAAATATAATCTAGGAGAAGAAGAATTTCGTACTGTGGAAAAATAATATTAGTTCTATTTGGAATATGAATAGATATTCTATAATTATTTCTATTGCATTTAGTTCCGCATATTTCCCAAAAAAAGAACTTATATAAAAAGAATATCTAATAAAAAAATTTAAACAGCAAACATCACAAAAATTATCTCATGGATATTATATGGATTGAAAGAAAAAAACAATATAAATCAGAATCAATTGAAAAATTTACTAATACATAAACTAAGCCAATTTAGTGAAAAAAATCCTATATTTACAATGAAATTATTGCATTTTTAATTTCAATTAATTCTAAAAAAAGTTATCCCTTATGTTAAAAAGACACTATTCACTCAAAGTAAAATTGATGATGAAATTTATACTGAACTTAAAAATAATCTGTCGGATGAATTTGCGGAATTGAGAAAAAAATTATTAGAAAAATTTAAATAGTTTCTTGACGTCCGCCTTAACCGCAAGCCTGCCTTCGTCTTCAAAGTCAGTAAGACTACTCGCACAACCGTCAACAAACCCGTTACTTCCACTGCGACCAAATCGGTATCCCGCGAGAGATGACAGACAAAGACGGTAATTTACTGTGGTTCGGCAACTATACCGGCTGGGGTCGCCTGAAAGAAGAAACCAAGGTAACGGAAAACGCATACCAACCCTTCCGCCTGCAAAACCAGTATGCCGACTGTAAGACGAGCTGCACTACAACTTCTTCAGGTATTATGAACCTGTCTGCGGAAGATTTATCAATCAGGATCCGATTGGGTTGTTTTGTGGGGAGTATCTGTATCAATTTGCTTCTAGCTCTCAAATGTGGATTGATCCACTTGGATTGAATCAATTCAATCGAATCACGGGACAGACTGTACAACGTGCAACTGACCTATCGACTCTCCGCCCAGGAATGCAAGGATTGAAAGATGCACTAACGGCTCTTCAGAAAGAAAGAAAGAAAGAAAGAAAGAAAGAAAGAAAGAAAGAAAGAAAGAAAGAAAGGAAGGAAGGAAGGAAGGAGGATTAATTTATGAAAGAATTCTGTTATGAAAATTTTTTGGATGAAAAACAATCTAAAAGAATCGTACGACGTTTAATATATACTTTTTTTAAAGGCAACATTAGAAAAAAGAAAATAATGGTAAATGGAAATCTAAAAGATAAAACCTACTTTATATTCAAAAGACCTTTTCATCTAGGAGAAGGCAACCTATGCACACCAATCAAAATATGTGATTTATTTCCTGTAGATGAACTATATATACTTCGACACTATAATTATAAAGATCAAACAACTCCTGTATTTTTTTAGCACCAAGCTCACAAATTTTTAAGTGATTTAGAAGATCTAGACTCTCTATGTTTCTATGAGTATTCTTATATTTTTGACAAAAATTTTTCACAATGTTTCTTTATAACGGATTCTACTACCTTGGAAAATGGAAAAATCGTACCAATTCTGCAAATATTTGAACCTATTTAGTAGGGAGCATAGAGAGGTTGCATTATGAATACCAAAAATCATAGATATAAATTTATTAAAAATTTAAAAACAAAACAAAAATTTTTTTAAATATATTAAATCAAGAACTTAATTTTTCCAAGTTATTTTTGGATCAAATCTAGATGCTTTAGACGAATGCATGAGAGATTTGAGTTGGATTCAAGAGAAAGAAATTATTTTGAATTTTAATAATATTAATAAACTAAAGGATAGAAATAGTGAGTTATATCATTTAATACATGATGCATTATCTTTCTACAAACAATACTGGGAAGAAAATAATCATGAAAAAATAGTTACAATAAATTTCTAACCTACATGGTTGTCTGAAATGATTTGATGGAAAGCGGTAAAGGCAAAACCAAAGTAGCGGCGGGCTATGCCCAAACCGCCGTGAAAACCCACTACTTCCACTGCGACCAAATCGGCATCCAAAGAGAGATGAGACTCCGACAGAATGGGGAATAATTCATTCATCCCAAAAAGAAGCTCTTATTGTTCCTGCATTGCCTGATATAACATAAATTCTATATTTTATTGGAGAAATTAATTATGAAAAAACAAGAAATTATTTTAAGTATGCAAAGGGCTTTTCTTGGGGCAATTTGTAACAAAGTCAGACTTATTGCATTTGATATGACCGAAGAAACATTTGCTCTTTATGTATATATTGATTCACCACTGACAGATAATGAGTATGAAGCAATAGATAGTGCAGTTACAGATGTATTGGCTGACTTTCCAAATTTTCTATATGAAAAAATATATATTATTGAAAATAATGATAATATTCTTTCATTAAATATATATAAAGGATGTTTTTTTATGCGATTTGAAAACCAATTTGATTAAATAACACGTTGTAAAAAACAGCTTCTTTGGGAACTCCATTTTCACGAAATGCCACTGCGTCAGATGCAGATTTGTTAATTAAGGAAAGTGTTCCTGCAAATGTTGCCATACCTTAAAATGTAGAAAGTAAGACATGAAAAAAAACAATCTAATTTTATTGATTAAAAATCAAATGTCAGATAAACAAAAAAATGAAAATGCTTTACATTTAAATACACTTTTACTAAGCTCGATAGAAAATCCTAGTATAGATAATGATTGTTTCATAGAATTATTTAGCTATTATTCTAACATATCCCAAGGAGAAGTAAGTGAACTATTTAATTTACTACAATCTTTAACCAAAAAATGAAATTAATATAATTTATGATTTTTTTAGAATATATCTCCAAATTTGTCAAAGACTTAGGACTATATTGTGAATTTGAAAAAAATTTCTTATGGAGGTAAAAATATATACAAGAAAGAAATTATATAGAGGAAAAAAATTGAGTCTACTTTTTCCAGTTTTCAAAGTTGATAAAAAAATAACATCATAAATTTTGATGATAGTGATAACTCTTATATATATTCTATGATGCAACTATCTACTAAAAACTTGGATTGAGATAACATACGATGATTTTCTCTCAATACTTGAATCACTAGAGTGGCAAGCTTTTACTAATAAGGCTTTATTATATTTTACTCCTTGCTGTTTAAAATATATTTTTTCTAATTTATCTAAATTTTATTTATATGGTTACGTTGTTGACTTTTTTTATATTGCCCTAAGAAACCAAAAGTACGATATTTAACACTAGTCAAATCAACTTAATTATTGATTTTTTAGAATTAATCCAAAATTTTAACCAGGAAATTAGTGTTGAAACACAAAAAAAAATAACAAGTACGATTCAACTTTATTTATAACTTCCCAGCTGTAAAGGGCATACTTTCCCCACCGCCACCAATCCTGGAGCTAAAACTTGAAATTTTGTAGGAGAACACCAACCTAATACTGGCTTGCTACGAGGAAATGAGTCTCAAGATCTGTATCCTCAATGTTTAAAATGTAGTCAAATACAAGGAGGGGTAGTGGGGAAAATTAAGCGGCAAGCTAAAAAGCTAGGTATCCATCCTAGAGGTCACTACTTATCTTTATTAAAAAAGCACAAGAAGAAGCAGCAAACTCTGAAGCTCCAAGTGTATGTTGATTGCTGCCTTTTAATATCAACTATAGTTTTTTCTTGAAGTAACTTTAGTTAGCTAAAATTTAGATTTTTTATACAGAAAGGTTTTGCAATGAATTTTTTTAAAACACATAATATTGACACTTATGGTGGTCCATTAGTTATGTTACCAAAATCGGATGCCAATATATGGCAGGGCTGTGTAGATTTAAAACCAGAAGAGCATTATTCTTTAGCTTGCTCTCAGCATAACTATTTATCTGTTTTAGCTGTAGAAGGTGTACAAACTATTATTTTAGGAGACGAACCTTTACCAACTTTTGCAGTACACAAACTAGACACTAGTGAGATTTTTATATTCAGAGCTTATTGGATTAATGATGAATCACACATTGATACTCATATAAAAAATATAGTGGATGGTCATCATAAATATCAGCCATTAGAAGAAACATCAATTTTCATTAATGATGTTGAATGGGTTATATTTGATAGTGCTTTTACTTTTAAAGATAAAGAAGATAGTATAGAAGTAAAATTTACTCATAAAAATTGCTTGTATAAAATCCAAACGTATTTGTACGAAGCATATGATATTTCTTTTTTAATTCATTCATTTAAATACTATAACGAACTATAGCCTAAAACACTCATTTTATAGATAAGGTGTAGTGCTGATTGTATGCGTTTCACCTTTTTAGCAAACTGCAGCCTGTATAATATGCCGGTTTAATATGTATGGTACGTTCCAGCAGCACGCACGCGTTTTTATATATTATTATTTCAGCATAGACTCTCCATGGCATTCAAAAAAATCGCCCGTAAAAGCAGTGACTTCAAGGTCGTCTTTACCGTACCCGATTTCTGTTGGTCGCCACCAAACTCTATATCGTTCGTGCCGGCGGTATGTTCTTTATGAACAGCAAGTTCAGTAAAAGACTCCCCCGTCCAATCAGACCAAGACCTGATTAGGTTGCTAGGGGGCTTCAACCTATATCAACTTGCATCGAATACGCATTGAACATTTTACAAAAATAAGAGAAACACAAGCTTCAAATGATAAAATTCTTAAAGCGGATTTAGAGATTTATTTAAAACAACCTGGTTTAAAAATTGTATTCAGCCTACTTTTAAAGTAAAATATTCTTGTATACGATGATAATGATAAAATAGGTTTAGAGTTATTTATAAATCGAGTGAATTCAAAAGGAATGGTTGACATATCTGACTCAAGAGGATTTTCTTTTTTCAAAGGCAAAGAAATAAATATTTGCCATGAAACTATTCGTTATTTGGAAGAATAAATGTATGATTCTATAAAGAATATTACTAAAGTTTAACTGAAGCAAGTGCGAATTGTTACATCAAGATCCTACAGTAGGTAGCAAGGTTATTTAAGGTAATTAAAATGAAAAAGCTTTTTTTAAATCTAGAAGTAATTGATGGTTATCCTCCAGTATCTATGGAAAGCATTTGGGCAGAAGTGACTGAGGAAGGCTATTTTAAAAATAAATAATATTCCTTTTTATAGCAAAGAAATCTCTTTTGGTGATATTGTTAGCGGAATACAAACGGAAGAAAATTACTTATTATATGATAAAAACCATCATTCATAGTCAAAAATAGTACATTGCGGATTGTTTTCTTTAATGAAAATCAGAAATTTAAAGATAAAATATTAACGAAACTAAAAGATCTTGGATGTGAGTTTGAAGCATTTAATGTCAATTTCTATTCAATAAACATACCCATTCAAGTAGATATAGAAGAAATCTATATTTTCTTAGATGAGTTTGTGGAAACTGACGACTTAGATTATGATACAGGGTATTTGGCACAATAATTTGTACAAGCTATAACTTGCGAAATATCGTAATATTTAGAAAATTCTAGCATTGTTTACGTAGTAGGAATTTTAAGACTATGTGATGGACAAGGAAGATTAATTATTAAAAAAACATTAACTTTAATAAGTTATTTTTCTGTTGCGATGAGTGTATGAGTTGCTGGGAAATGAAAATGTCTGGTTGGGTACTCCTGCTTTGTTAGCTAAGAAAATTAATAAATTAAATGGTAAATAAATTATGAAATCAATTTTAAGTTCAATTTTATCTCTAATAGTACCTCCTTCTTCTAAATTACCTTATGTTTCACATTACTCTTATGATTTTCAACATGGCTGGTTAAATATAGTTGTATCAGAATATAATAGTCAAAAAACTTGCGGAGATATAGGGATAAGTAAAAATGAGTTACAATATAAGCTTTTTTGTGGGAAAGAAAATGAAAAAGGAATGATCCCGTTAAGTAAAATAAAATTCAGATATGAGAAAGATATTTTTTCTGCTCAAAGTATTATAAGTGGAAAAATAATTTTTTCAGTTAAATGTACGCAAGAGCAATACAGATATATAGAAAAGTATCTTAAGAAATAAAACGGAAAAAAGACAATTAAATTCTGTACAAATATAGAATTTGTAATAATCTGAAGCAAGCCGTAGCCAGTATGAAACCTTCAGTCCTGACGTGGGGCGTGTACGGCGCGCGCGAACCCTTGGCACAGGTACATAACCGGACCGACAAAGACAGAGAAAACCGCCAACAACCCCACTACTTCCACTACGACCAAATCGGCATCCCAAGAGTTACCCGATAAAGACGGCATCCTCTTGTGGTACGGCGAATACACCGCATGGAAAAATCACTATAAATGTAAAAGTTATCTAACATAATGGAGATAAATATGCCCTTCCTGAAAATTCCCTATAGAGATTATCCTAAAGAAGGATTGTTCAAAAACCTTTATCGAGAAAATATCTATAAAATAGAGGAATTTAAAGATGAATTTAAGTATTACGAATATACCCCAATAGAGAAAATTATCATTGATGAACATAATTTAGTGCCATTCATCTTTTTTTCACCAGAAGGAATAAATTATTTAATGCCTAAAAATTTTTTTGATAGCATCAGCAATGGCATTAGAAATGATGATATTCCAGTAAATATAGAAGAATTTATTATAAATATACCTACCGCAGAAAAACATTATTCATGCTTTAAATCTCTTAAAAAAAGATGAGCTGATAATTCTTAAAAAAATATTTAGAAAAAAATATTATTTGGGAGCTCATCAAATTTGATACAACAAATAGGTGAACATTATTTATTTAGAAGTATTGAATATCTCGAAAAGTTAATAAGTAATTCCTAAATCTACTTATTATTTTGTTAATCGAATACATGAGCCTAGGTTTCTAGAATCGGCAATGGATAATATTGAGTTAAATACAAATTTAACTAGATATGGAATCTATATAGGCTTGTTAAGAAGAGGATGGGAAAAATCATCTGCTCGTGCTTATGCAACCAAACTTGCTTCAAATTTAAGAGCTTCAGCAATAAATTTTGCTAGAAAAAACAACTTATAAGTTTAATACAAGAAAGGAATTAAAAATGACTAAAGCTATTCAAGAAAAAGTTATTTTGAACGAGATTAAGGAGATTAGCCTTAATCGAATAGGAGGAAATATTCCTAAATATTTTGATGATAAACAAGATTGTATTTCAGAAATGATGTTTTATGGATGTTTTGAACATCCATTAAAAAAACTAATTTTATATTATCTATTTTCTTGCCTAAAAAAATCATGATATTATGCTTGATAATAATATCTATCCTAATTGTGCAATAAAAGTTTTTACTCATCCAAAATCTGAGGAAAGTAAAATTACTTCATTTACAAATATGGACTTAAATAGGATTTATTTTGAACCGTATAGAAAAGCAAATAGTGATGATTTATCAGGTTTAGTAACAGTAGGAGGAGAATTGCAACTAATTCAAGAAGAAGATTATTTTTTTATAAAAAAATCTAGAAGAAGATGGATATTTGTACTTGATGAGTATAGACGAAGATTATTACCCAGATAATCTTCTTAATGGTAATTACCCGTTTGATTATGGAAAAATTATATATATATTATAAAGAAAAAGATAAGAAGGGTAATATTGATGTAATAGCTGGATTTTGGCAATATTCTTAATTGATCAATAATATAATTTTTATCAGTAACAAGCAGTAGTCATTATATAACTTTCAATCCCGACGTAGGGTGTGCGCAGTACTGCATTACCTACACAAGCACAATCGATTTTTAAATTTTGGTATTAAGGAAAGAATGATGAACAAAATCCGTCTCTTTACTATATTAGTATTTCTTTGTTTTACTTCAGCTTTTGCAAAAGAAATTTAGACAAAAAGGAGAGCAATATGTTAGTCAGTTCAAAAAATATGGCGCTTGACCTTGCTGAAATATACATAAAAAACGTATATGGAAATACCGTTTCAATAAATCAAAAACCATACCGTATTATTGAAGAGAAAGATGTCTGGATTATTAATGGAGCCCCTCCAAAAGCACTAGGTGGTAATTTCCATATAGTTATTTCTAAAAAAGATGGGAGAATAGAAAAAATAACCCATTCAAAATAGCAAGCCGTAGCCCGTACGATACCTCCAATCCTGAAGTAGGGCATGTGTGGTACGCACGAACCCTTGGCACAGGTACACAACTGGACCAACGAAGAGGACCATTAATCCAAACATCTCAAATACAAGCCATATTCAATAAAGTTGGTCAATTAGTTTCAATTCGGGGGAAATTTAAATGAATAAAAAGTATAAAGTCAGTCCTGAATATATCAGACTTTTTCTTGGACTATTACACGAAGGTATAGATAGCAAACTTGAAGACTTATCAGGTCTGAATTTGGTTAATCGAGATAGCGTAAAGAGATTAGTCAAAGAATATCTGTACCCCGAGTATCAAAATTTTACAATATCAACCCAATTCAGAATTAAAGAAAGTTTGAGATTTGGATTAAATTTCTGGACAGAAGAACGACTACATAATCAATTTCCTAGTACTGACGCAGCCTTTGAAATACCTCAACAAATGACCGCAAAAGAACTTTATAAGCAAATTTGGGACGATATGTTTAATAATGAAGATATCACTATTTCTGATATAACAAAATATCAGGAATCGAACCAAAATTAGCAATCCGTATCCCGCATGAAACTTCCAGTCCTGACGTAGGGCATGTGAGGTACACACGAACCCTTGGCACAGGTACATAACTGGACCAACGAAGAAGGCGAAAGACGCCAACAAACCCACTACTTCCACTGCTACCAAATCGGCATCCCGCGTGAGATGACCGATGATGAAGGCGATCTGTTGTGGTATGGCGAATACATCGGCTGGGGTCGTCTGAAAGAGGAAACCAAGGTAACGGATAGCACATACCAACCCTCACACAGGTAGTGTATTATTAAAAAATTTGAAAGGAACCAGCACATGGTAACAGGATTAGAAATCAAAAATTTAATTCAATCTCATGAATTCAAAAGATTATTAGATAAGGCTGAACATGATTATAAAATTAAAATTTATGACAATGACGACAGTATTTCACAAGAATGTAATTCTGTTGCTTATGAAATTAATAAATCAGGATTAACACCTGAGTTAATATTAGATTTTATTATGGAAAACGATAAATTAGTTTTTATTTTCTCAAAATTAAAAATATCAAAAATTGTCAGAGGATTACTGTGACTTTGAGGAAGATGAAGAAAATAGTGATGATATTATTTTAATTGGTCAGGCTAAGACTTTCCTCATTGTAAACTCTATAGAAATTTTACTATTGAGAAAATCAGAAATAGATTTAACAAATTTTTTGAAAGCAATTAAGATTCCTTCTTATAAAAAATATGCAAAAGAGTTATTTGAATTTTACCAAGAGAGCCTAAAGATATATTAAAACTTTTACTACTCTATCTATATTTTGATATCTTTATTATATCTCCTGACAAGCATAGACTGGGTTAAATCCCAACAGTGTAGTAAGGTCGTCTGAAACACGAGAAGCTTCAGACGGCCTCGAAAATGCCACTGGATTCGTTTGGTACGACAGCCACCTCTCACAGGAAATTCATTCGGACGTCATGTATACCTATATCTACACCGATCCCGACAGCTACGAACCCCTGCACAGGTACACAACCGGACCAACATGGTAATAAATATTCTTTAAAGAATACACATAAGAAGGATAAATTATGTATTTAGAACAAGTAAATTATGAATTAAACAAAAAAATCAATGATTTTGTATGTAACTCAAATAAAAAGTAAATACTATATTTCATTTGAGGTAGATGATGAAAAAATTAAACGTGTTGATAGGCAAGATGGAATAAAAAGACTGTATATTGAAGAAGATATTCATCTAAGAGATAGCAATGGAAAATTAAAAAGCGATGTACAACATGGTATTTGTGGTAGTACATCAAAAAAAGGAAAGGGAGGAAAAATAAAAAAATGAGTTGGACAGAAGGTGAATTTTATCGTTTTTTTACACAGACAAAGAAATTAAAAAAATGTTTATAAAAAAATTACAGACATAGTAGAAAAATAAACTAAAATTTAAGTATGAATATACAGAATTTAATGATGAAAAAAATTTATTCTTTTTATAAGAATAATAAAAATGTTAAATTCCCATTTAAAAAAAGGTTACCACTTAAATAAAAAAACGGAGAAGGTTGTTTTGGTCTTGAAGGAAAAAGAGTTACGATGAATCAGGTGGTTAGTTTATACAAATTTGATGGATTATCCGACTTTGAACCTTACGATATTAATTTAATTTTTGAAAAAGCCTACTATTATTTATTAGTTTTGCCCGAGCCTATTGAAACATCAAAATTTTCAAAAGAAATATTTGATTTATTTTCGGATGCATTAAATAGCAAATAACTTTAAGCAAGCCATAACAAGTAGGTTGGATCAAGACCCAATAAAGCCTGTAAGGCCATCTCTGAAACATCCGTTCTTTAACAATCCAATCCCATTACCAATTGATGCGGTATTATGAGCCTGATGCCGGGAGGTTTGTGAATCAGGATCCGATTCGGTTGTTGGTTGGGGAGAATTTGTATACTTTTTCTCCTAATACACAATCTTGGGTGCATTTTTTAGGTCTTAGCGGTGTTTTTTTACAGACATGATCCAATTATATATTGGTAAAGGTCCTTTATCACAAATGAGACGATCAATTAGGTATAGAACTGGGCCTAAACAATCAAATCCAATGTCTAAACCTACTGCTTGTGTCCATGTTAAATTAAAAAGCGATAAAATGGCACTTATGGTAGAAGCCAGATTAATGGCGATTCATAATGAAAAATTGAATCCATCATTTATGAACAAAATACTCTCAAATGGTGTAAAACTATATGCTGATAAAAATACTACTGCTAGAGAAAGAAATATAGCCGCTCGTTACGCAAAAGTAATTAATCAACGAATGGAAAATGTTAAATCAGGAAAATGCAAATCTGCTTGTTAACTTTTAAATAGAAGTTGTTAATATCTATTAACCGCTCATGTATTAATGGAGGTATATTATGAAAACCACTTGTGGATATAACAAACATATTAACTTAGTAGAAGTTCTACCTAATTATTTGAACGCTGGAATTAAGCAGGCAAAATTATATAAATGTGGGCTTCGAATCATGGGGAAACTTAGTGCATTATTTTTAGATTCTGATAAATTTGCAAATCCTGTAGATCTTGATTTTTCAGATTTAAAACAATATCCTGAATTACCATATATTGCTATAGAAAATGATTTTGAAATTAAAAATATTTACAATCTTGAGACATTATACTCACTAGAGCAACTTGAAACCTTATTGCTACAAAAAGCCTTCGACATTGATATATCTCTTATTAAAAATTTAAAGGATATCAGATTCGATTACTCAAGAAAAATTAAGAATGTAGGCAAATCTCACAAACTGGAAAGATTACATATCTGGTCTTACAAAGGCAAAGATCTAAGTGAATTTCATGAACTTACAAACTTAAAAGATCTTCTGTTAGTACGACCAAGTATCAAGTCATTAGACGGAATTGAAAATATGACTAATCTAGAAAAAATCGAAATATGCTATGCGAGAAACCTAGAAAATATTTCTGCCCTTGAATCACTCCGTAGTAAACATGAAATTAAATATATTACTTTACCTAATAAATTTCGAACTTAAACAAATTATCTTGTTAAGCCGCAGTTAGGGTAAATATCCAACGAAGCATCAAGGTTGTCTGAAAAATGAAGAAGTTTCAGAAACGTCATTCCTGCATGATTTAAGCAGGAACGACCTCGAAAACCAAACCCGTTTCGTTTGAGACGGCAGCCATTTGCTGCAGGAAGTCCACCCGGACGGCAAACATACCTATATCTACATCGATCCCGACAGCTACGAACCCTTCGTACCGGTCCGCAATTGGACAACCGAAGACGGCGAAAGCCGCCAACAAATCCACTACTGCCAAAATGGAGAGAAATCTTAGTCAAAAAGAAATAATGGGAATGGTACATTTTCTTGGAAGAAATACAAAGATAATGTGCCAGTACAACATAGGAAATAGTATCATGACAACTTTAGAAAATAAGATCTTTACTTTAAAACAGAATCATTTAATGAAAAAAATGAAAGAAATTCATTTTTTTGAATAATTTAATTTCAGATTCTGAAAAAAATTATTCCATATCCACTCTCATGTGAAATAATAAATCGTACTTTTTACCCCCTATAGAAATATAGAATTATCAAAAAGAAAATTTTTAGTTTATCGATAAAAAAATGAAATATTAAATTTTTTTACACCAGAGGAAAAATGATATTGCTTATGTATACTTTTATGGAGGAATAAATGATTCGGCTGAAACACCAATAGAATTATTCCCCTTGTTTATTATCAAAATAAAAAAATATTAGCAATTGGCTAGAATTAATAAACAAACCTAATTTTTTTATTGTTTAAAAATTATTTAGTCATAAAAATAGATAAAGTTATTGATATATCTCTACTCGACAATGAGAAAGATGTGTTATCTATTTCTATTGGACTGAACGCTTAACTTTAAAAAAATAAATAAACTATTCCAGCAGAAGCAGGCTTTTGCTTTGTATAACTTAAAGGTGGTTACCATGAAAGAATTATTAGAAAAAAACTTGAAAAACTTACCTTCTATCTTAAATATTGAATATGAATTATTTTTTTTATTGATAGATTACAAACGTTACCTATTGATGAAATTAGTAAAAAAACAAGGAAGAAATATAATGAATTTACCTTATAAACCACAAGATATTAGAAATTTTTTTGCTTATTCATATGAGTTTATTGATTGTCTTGATTTTATGAGAAACCCTTATGATATAATAGAAAATTATATAGAGTATGAAAAAAATTTATTATTGAAAGAATAAAAAAATATTAGAATATTAGATAATTTTTCATTTTGAATTATCTGATACTGACTCCTACGCTATACAAGCAATGTGGATACCACCTTTTGCTATTGTTGGTATTCTAGTAAATGGATTAATTCAGTTTGAAAATAAACAGGGAATTTATTTTTCAATTAATGAACAGGAACAGTGTGATTTAGATATTCAAACTGATAAACGCTGGACAATGGGTCTTGTACTGTTTCATGTAAAAAATATTAAAAGCGGAGAGTCTTTAATATTGTCTCCATTTCAATTATCTATTCCTGATTATGGACTTGAATGAAGTAGTCATAGTAGCTATCGCAAGATCGTCTGAAATAACCTTCAGACGACCTTTCCCTATACGCTTACCCTTACCTGCTTCAACCACAACGAAAACGGCCAACTCATCGCCCAGCACCAATGGAAGGTGCCGAGCAAGGAAGAGAACGCCCAAAACGGTTTGCCCGAAACCGACTGGCGCGATGCGCAGTACGACATGCTATACCTCAAGGTGCGGGGTTGCCTGGTGGACAAATACAAAAATATATTAATGACTTAGAAAGGTTAATAAGACAATGGATCAGGAGCAATTTATAAAAAAGATTAATATATTTTTAGTCGAAATTGATAAAATGATTAATAATTGTGATGAATATAGTTATACAAATAAACAGCAGTTGATTTCTATAAAAAATGAACTATATGACATGATTAACTATCTAAAATCAGAAAGTATTTTTCAACAAAAAAAAGGAAAAGAATTTTTATTGTCTCGGATAGTAATTGATTCTTGGCCATTTAATAATGAAGTTGGTAAACTCCTTGTAGAAATAGAAGAAGATTTCAATTCTTTGACAAGAAAAAAATATAAAAAAATGTCTAAGTTAAAAAAATTTTGAATGAAACTCCTTTAGATTTTCAAGAAAAATTTTTTTGTTTGACAAATGGGAAGTCAGTTACCTTGATTTGATGGAAGTTAATCAAGGTTCTCCCTTAGTTGGAAGTTTGTCCATTAACGGTCAAGTTATTATTCAAGAACAGGGTTTTTGGAGGGCCTTTGTTGTATTTCAATAGAAAAATATATATTCCAGTTTTTCATTAGACGATTTTTGGTTGTTGGATTTAGGCTTGCAATATTAAATTTAGATGATTTATCAATTGAGTATATTGGTGGTATCGAAGACTTGGTTTATCTGAAAGAGATAAAAGGTAATAGAATTTATTTCTATACAGATATATATAAAAAGCACAGAAAAGAATTTAACTTTATATGAACAAATATAACTCAAGGCTATGCTGTAAACAGCATAACCAAAAGGACTTCCATATTAATTAAAAAAATAGTAAATTAAGTATAACAAAGCTCAAACAGATAGATACATGAGTAAGCAATTAACTAGAATTGGTGGTAAGGTTTTTTTGGAAAAATACGGATCACGTAGTAAATGTGAATAGAAACTGATTGATAACAAAAAAATTTATAAAAAGGAAAAATTAAAATGAGTATTTTAAGTAATTATATAATTCAAGATTTAATCCAGAATGTATCTAAAGGAGTTACAGAGACATTTAAATTTGTATCAGAAAGATATAATTCTAATGAAGTTTTTTTGCCTATACATTATATATTGATGACTATTGTTCATATCTGGGGTGGGCTGCTAACACTATTTCTCATTACAAAGAATTAAAGAAGAATCTGCCAGTTGAAGAACATTCTTTTGTAAAATGGTATTATTCAGAATTTGAAATAGGCTCAGGTGAAGTCCCCGAAGAAATTGATAAAATATTTAACCAAAAATATTCAAGAAATTTTAGATAATATTCAAAAAAATTATTAGATGAAGATTTTGAAGTTGTTCAAGCAAATGTATATGATGCTATTATCGAAGGATTTAAATTAGCATTAACTGAGATGGATAAAAATAAGATAAAAAATATAATATTTTATGTTTCTCTTGCAGATAGTGATAATGCTGAAATTATGGAAAATTATTCAGCCAAGAAATTAAATTCATCAGAAAAATTTCTTCTTTTTAAGAATCGTTATGCTTGAAGCAAGCAGAGTAGTACACAAAATCCTCCAATTCTAATTAGTGTGTGTGTAAAACACACACACGCGGGCTTTTCAGTTTTCAGACGACCTCAATATTCTCTTTGAAGTCGTCTGAACTTTTGTTCTTTAATAATCTCATTATTTATCGGTTGACAAACCGATTGACATAGAGGTTGTCTGAGAAGCAGATTTCAGACGACCTCTACCAAATCGCCTCCCCCGACGGCGGCGCACGGCTGCTGTTTGCCGAAGTCGATTCCGGTTGCGGCATTTACCAACTGGTCGCCCAACTCGACCGAAACGGTCGTCATATCCGCCTCTGTTACGACGACAACGGACTGCCGCACAGCATTTACGACGGCAGCGGCCGACACTTCCAACCCGTATTCTCCTCCATCCGTCTGAACGACAACGATCCCGACTTCGACCCGGCCGGGGAGCGGGACGTCTTCGTTTCCGAAGACGAGCGTTTCTACGTCAACCGCCTCACCTCCGTCACCTTTAACGGCAAGGAACTGGTGCGCTACGACTACGACGGCTACGGCGATTTGACCGCCGTTTACGGACGCGACGGCAAAAAACTGCGCGGTTTCGCCTACCGCAACCACATCATGGTCGAACACAACCAGCCCGACGGACTGGTGTCCCGCTACGAATACGACCGTTACGACACCGACGGCAAAGTGCTCAAAAGCAGCAACAACCTCGGCGAAGAATGGACGTTCGACTACCGCAAAGACCATACCGTCGTTACCGACGAATTGGGACGGACGGAAGTGTACGGTTTCGACGAAAACCGGGAACTCGTCTACCGCATCGACGCCGACGGACAACGCAGCGACAGCGAACGCGACAGCTACGGCCGCATTACCGTAGAACGCGATCCCCTCGGACGCGAAACCCGCTATCTTTACGATACCGAAGGCAACGTCATCGCCATCACCGCGCCGGACGGCAGCAGCACCCAAATCGACTACCACGAAACCCTCAACCTGCCGGTTGCCGTTAATGATCCCGCAGGCAGGGGTTACCGCCTACACCTACGACGGACGCGGCAACCTCATCAGCATTACCGACCCCGCCGGTTACACCACCAGCTACGGCTACAACGCCCAATGGCTGCCCGAAACCATTACCGACGCCTTAGGCAAAACCCGACGCCTACACTACGACACCCTCGACCAACTCGTCTGCTTTACCGACTGTACCGGCGAAACCACCCGTTTCGGTTACACCGAATACGGTGATCTCGAAACCGTTACCGATGCGCTGGGCCATACCACCCGCCACCACTATGACGCAGCGGGCAACCCCGTCCGTACCGACTATCCCGACGGCAGTCACGAAACCTTCGAATACGACCGCCTCAACCGGCTGACCGCCCACATCGACGGACTCGGTGCCAAAACCGCCTACGAACTCGCAGTGGACGGACTGCCGCTCAAACGCACCAACGCGCTGGGCCATACCTTCGCCTACGCCTACGACAAAGCCCGCCGTCTGACCGTCCTCACCAACGAAAACGGCGAAACCTACCGTCTCGATTACGACCGAACCGACAACCTGATCCAAGAAACCGGCTGGGACGGCAAAATCACCGCCTACGGCTACGACGCCGCCGGACAACTGGTCCAACAGACCGAATACGGCCAAAGCAATCATGAAGGTCGTCTGAAAGAGCGTCCCGAGACTTGGCACATCCACCGGTTCAAACGCAACATCCTCGGCCAACTGATCGAAAAAAACAAAGCCGCAAAGTCTCCGGCCGCAACGGACAAAGCAAAGACGAAGGCATCAGCCGCACCCGTTTCGAATACGACCCCATTACCGGCAACCTGACCAAAGCCCGCAACCAACACAGCAGCGTCGAACTCGCCTACGACGAACTCGACCGCCTCATCGGCGAAACCACCGTCCACAACGGCCAAAGCGCCACCGTAGGCTACCGATACGACCCGTTGGGCAACCGCATCCGCACCATCCTGCCCGACGGCCGCCCTATCGATTACCTGTACTACGGCAGCGGACACCTGCACCAAATCAGCCTCGACGGCGAAGTCATCAGCGACATCGAACGCGACAAACTGCACCGCGAAATCCAAAGGACGCAGGGCAGCATCAGCAGCCTATACGACTACGACCCCATGGGTCGTCTGAAAAGCCAGCGTACCGTCTGGAGTGGCACACCAACACCCCGCGGCAAACAAAACCCGCTGGCCGGCGGCGCCGTCAACCGCCGCTACGCCTACGACAAAGCCGGCAACCTGATCCAAAGCGCCGACCAAAGAAGCGGTGTCCTTAATTACGTTTACGACAAAATCGGACGCATTCAAGAAGCCCGCAACAGCCAAACCGGCCGCAGCGAAACCTTCGCCTTCGACCCCGCACACAACATCCTTTCCGACAAAGCGGCCGAAGGGAAGGGCAGCAACATTAGCAGCGGCAACCGCCTCAAAGAATACAACGGCATCGAATACACCTACGACGCATTGGGCAACCTGATCTACCGCCAGCTGCCTAATGGCGAAAACCAATATTACCAATACGATTTAGAAAACCAACTCGTCCGCGCCGAAATCAAAAAGCCTGCCGGCAATACCGAGATTTGGACATACGCCTACGACCCGTTTGGCAGACGCTTCTCCAAAGAACGCCAAGACAAACTCGCCTGGACGAGCACCGAACCGAAACGCACCCACTTCGTCTGGGACGGCAGCCGCCTGTTGCAGGAGTACACCTACAAAGGCAGCTACACCTATATCTATACCGACCAAGACAGCTACGAACCGCTGGCGCAAATCTTTGACAACGCCAAAGACGGCAAACAATACATCGCCTATTTCCACACCGACCAAGTCGGCATCCCGCGCGAGATGACCGACATCCACGGCAACCTCTTATGGTACGGCGAATACACCGCCTGGGGTCGTCTGAAAAAGGATGAGCGGGTTTACAAGAATGCGCACCAGCCGTTCAGACTGCAAAACCAGTATTATGATGAAGAGACCGGGCTGCATTACAACCTGATGCGGTATTACGAGGCGGAGACGGGGCGGTTTGTGAACCAGGACCCGATTGGGTTGTTTGGTGGAGATAATTTATATTCATTTGGTAATCAAGTATTGGATTTTATCGATCCACTTGGTTTAAAAATTTATGGCCATAGAAAAAACGGAACATTTAGGAAAAAACCTGGACCGAAATCCAAGAAGAAAAGCGCGGGTAAAGGGGAGTGTATCCAAAATAAAAAAGATGGTGATGCTCGCGAAGCCTTACATAAAAAAGACTTAGATGCCCAATATGGAGCTGACCGTATATTGAGTCAGAAACACTTGAGAAATAAAAAGGGCGAAATTGTTAGAGATCCCGTAACGGGTGAGTCTCGTAAGCTTGATTTTGTTATAAAAGGAGCTGGTAAAAAAGGTGGTGGACTTGCTCAAGAAATTACTAGCAAGACTGCTTCAAAAAGGAGTCAACTTGCAAAAGAAGAAAGGATTAGAGATGCAGGTGGCGTATATGTCAGAGATGGTAAAAGCTTAGTTCATGTTGACGGAATATCCGAAATTATTCGATTACCTTAGGAGATTATCATGGATATAACACTATTTAATTTTCGGACATTTTGGGAAGCAAATGCTGATGAAGATTATCGTGAAGATACTATCAGAATGTCTATTGCACTTATGACGTTTCTCAAACAATAACTTACTTGTTGATATTGACCCATTTAATGAGGATGGCTCTATCAAAGAAGATTTGATCATCCGAAAATCCAATGTAACCGATGAAGGATTCCAATTATTTGTTAAACCAGTAAATAATTGGTGGAATGCTTTGGATAGGGGAACTCCTCCCGAGAAAGTTACTATTTTGGAGAATGGATTGAAAAAAATTCGTGCTGCGAAAAAAAGTAATTTTTATATTTTTCAGACGGCCTCAATATCTCTTTTGAGGCCGTCTGAAACATTCGTTCTTTAAAAAATTTTCTCATTCACGCATTGGGCAACCTGATCTACCGCCAGCTGCCCAATGGCGAAAAACCAGTATTACCAATACGACCTAGAAAAACCAACTCGTCCGCGCCGAAATCAAAAAGTCCGCCGGCAATACCGAGATTTGGACATACGCCTACGACCTGTTTGGACGACGCCTTTCCAAAGAACGCCAAGACAAACTCGCCTGGACGAGTACCGAACCGAAACGAACCCATTTCGTCTGGGACGGGACGCGATTACTTCAGGAGTACACCTACAAAGGCTGCTACACCTATATCTACACCGACCAAGACAGCTACGAACCGCTGGCGCAAGTCTTTGACAACGCCAAAGACAGCAAACAATACCTCAGCTATTTCCACAACGACCAAATCGGCATCCCGCGCGAGATGACCGACATCCACGGCAATCTCTTATGGTACAGCGAATACACCGCCTGGGGTCGTCTGAAAAAGGATGAACGCGTCTATCGGAACGCGCACCAGCCGTTTAGATTGCAAAACCAGTATTATGATGAAGAGACCGGGCTGCATTACAACCTGATGCGCTATTACGAGCCAGAGGTGGGGCGGTTTGTGAACCAGGACCCGATTGGGTTGTGGGGTGGGGAGAATCTGTATCAGTTTGCGCTGAATGCGCAAGGATGGATTGATCCTTTAGGTTGGGCTAAAAAAAGTTTCATCATTAAATGGAAAAATCTGGTGTATATATTTTAACTAATGAAACTACAGGGAAAGGTTATGTTGGATCAGGAATTGACGTTGGTGACAGATTAGGAAGAAGTCAACATGAAAAAAAGCACAAACTCTGTTAAGGCATCCTGACACTAAGGTTGAGTTTAGAGAAGTTGATCTAGGAACCGCCGATAGCAAAAGGGATAAAAAAATAATATTCTTCGACATTTTTGAACAAAAAAAGAAAAAGAAAGAGCTGAAGGAAAAATTTCGTCTATCAAACAGCAATAATCCGGAAGCAAAAAAAGAAAAAAAGAGCGGAACAAAAAAATAATTGAGGCTTGTGGTGCAAAAATCAGAAAAACAAAAGGACAGTTCATCAGGTTGATAAGTAATTATTTATAGTATAAGGATACAAAATGGAAAAAAATTTATTTTTTTAAAAAAATATTGAATTAAGTCAGTGGATAAAGCCACATCTGACCACTTATTGCTTAGCGGCAGATGATGATGAGCTTGAGACTTTACAGGATGACTATGAAAGGTTTGAAAATATTAAATTTCTGACATGGGATAAAAACGCCTTCTTCAGAAGAGTTGTCAAAAAAATTCAAGCATTGATTATTGAGGAGCCAGAATCTGGTGAGTATGATATATCCGACTTGCCAGATTGGATAAATACGCTTGGTAATTTGAAAGTTTTGGCTTTTCCATATGTTTGTTTTTCTAAATTAGAAAATACCATAAAAAATTCTGCGCTTACATTAGAAACATTATATTTTTTCATTCCAAGAGAATGGGATGATGAAAAATTTGAAATACCAGCGAGTCTGGAAATGCCCAATCTTTCAGCATTTATATCAAGATGCGAAATCAATGGTTTATTCGGGCTTAATGCAAATAATTTCCCTAATATCAGTTACTTAGAGTGCAATATCTCAAAGTATAAAAATATTAAGCAACTTGATGAAATTAAAAATTTTAAGAAACTAATTCATGCCAGTTTTTCATCATGGTAAATCATTGAATATATTAGAAAATATAAGCTCTGATTTATTGGAGTCAATCAGTCTTGTTGGATTTTCAGGGCAGAATTTTTCAATTTCGAAATTGAAAGAATTTAAAAATTTGAGATACATTGCTTTGAATGGAATCAAAAAGGCTGAAGTAGATTGTGAGTTATTTACTCATTTGCCCTCTTTAAGCTATTTAGACTTAGTTTCCTGTTTTAACCTTAAAAATGTGAATGAACTGGCTAATATTAAAAGCCTAGAATATTTAATCGTGTTAGATTGTAAGCGTCCATTTGATAATGCTACAATAGACTTACTTAAAAATCAGAATATTCCTTATATAGATATTGATTATGCTTGAATTAAATAGAGCATATACAGAACGCACGTACACACGTGATTTCTGTTTTTCAGACGACCTCAATACTTTCTTTGAGGTCGTCTGAACCATTTGCTCTTTAACAATCTCATTAGCAGTTAACATAGAGGTCGTCTAAAAATCAACTTTCAGACGACCTCTGCCAAATCGCCATCAGTATCACCGACCCCGCCGGTTACACCACAAGCTACGGCTACAACGCACAATGGCTGCCCGAAACCGTTACCGATGCGCTGGGCCATACCACCCGCCACCACTACGACACAGCGGGCAACCCCGTCCGTACCGACTATCCCGACGGCAGTCACGAAACCTTCGAATACGACCGCCTCAACCGTCTGACCGCCCACATCGACGGACTCGGTGCCAAAACCGCCTACGAACTTGCGGTGGACGGACTGCCGCTCAAACGTACCAACGCGCTGGGCCATACCTTCGACTACGCCTACGACAAAGCCCGCCGTTTGACCGTCCTCACCAACGAAAACGGCGAAACCTACCGTCTCGATTACGACCAAACCGACAACCTGATCCAAGAAACCGGCTGGGACGGCAAAATCACCGCCTACGGCTACGATGCCGCCGGACAACTGGTTCAACAGACCGAATACGGCCAAAGCACAGATCAAGGTTGTCTGAAAAACCGTCCCGAGACTTGGCACATCCATCATTTCAAACGCAACATCCTTGGCCAACTGATCGAAAAACAAAGCCGCAAAGTCTCCAACCGCAACGGACAAAGCAAAGACGAAGGCATCAGCCGCACCCGTTTCGAATACGACCCCATTACCGGCAACCTGACCAAAGCCCGCAACCAGCACAGCAGCGTCGAACTCGCCTACGACGAACTCGACCGCCTCATCAGCGAAACCACCGTCCACAACGGCCAAAGTGCCACCGTAGGCTACCAGTACGACCCGCTGGGCAACCGCATCCGCACCATCCTGCCCGACGGCCGCCCTATCGATTACCTGTACTACGGCAGCGGACACCTGCACCAAATCAGTCTCGACGGCGAAGTCATAACCGACATCGAACGCGACAAACTGCACCGCGAAATTCAAAGGACGCAGGGCAGCATCAGCAGCCTGTACGACTACGACCCCATGGGTCGTCTGAAAGCCAGCGTACCGTTTGGAGCAGCGCACAAACATCCCGCGGCAAACAAAACCCGTTGGCCGGCGGCGCCGTCAACCGCCGCTACGCCTACGACAAAGCCGGCAACCTGATTCAAAGCGCCGACCAAAGAAGCGGCGTCCTCCATTACGTTTACGATAAAATCGGACGCATTCAGGAAGCCCGCAACAGCCAAAGCGGCCGCAGCGAAACCTTTGCCTTCGACCCCGCCCACAACATCCTTTCCGACAAAGCAGTCGAAGGGAAGGGCAACAACCTTACCAGCGGCAACCGCCTCAAAGAATACAACGGCATCGAATACACCTACGACGCATTGGGCAACCTGATCTACCGCCAGCTGTCCAATGGCGAAAACCAATATTACCAATACGATTTAGAAAACCAACTCGTCCGCGCCGAAATCAAAAAGCCAGCCGGCAATACCGAGATTTGGACATACGCCTACGACCCGTTCGGAAGACGCCTCTCCCCAAAGAGCGTCAAGACAAACTCGCCTGGACGAGTACCGACCCGAAACGCACCCACTTCGTCTGGGACGGAACGCGATTACTTCAGGAGTACACCTACAAAGGCAGCTACACCTATATCTACACCGACCAAAACAGCTACGAACCGCTGGCGCAAGTCTTTGACAACGCCAAAGACGGTAAGCAATACCTCGCTTATTTCCACACCGACCAGATCGGCATTCCGAGGGAGATGACCGACCAGTTCGGCAATCTGCTGTGGTATGGAGACTACACCGCTTGGGGTCGTCTGAAATCGGAGATGAAGGTTTACCCGAACGCGCACCAGCCGTTCCGGTTGCAGAACCAGTATTTTGATGCGGAGACGGGGTTGCATTACAATTTCTTCCGTTACTATGAATCTGATACGGGACGGTTTGTGAACCAAGACCCGATTGGGTTGCTGGGCGGGGATAACCTTTATTCGTTTGCGCCTAATGCGCAGGGGTGGGGCGATCCCTTAGGTTTATCTTGGCTTGATATTCCAAAAATCATGGAGTAACAGCTAAACCGCATATAAGTAATGCACATGGTCATCATATTATATTTAAAGGAAAGTTCGACCGTTCTCCTGCAATGAAGGATGCGTTAACTCGTTCCAGAAATATTGCACATAAATATAATATTCCATTAAATTTTAACTATCGAACTACTACTGGGCGTTCCAATCTAATGATTGCGTCAAATATTAAAAGGTGTTCATACGGTTAAAAAAATGCAGAAAAAAAGTAGCTACTCTACTTGAACAAGCTGATAAGCGTGTGACACAATGGATGAAACGCGGAGTTATGAATAAAGCACAAGCAGATAAATATATGAGTAAGCAATTGACAAGAATTGGTGGGAAAGTTTTTTTGGCAAGTATGGTTCTCATAGTAAAAAAATGCTAATTTATTAAGTGTATTGGATATAAGGATTGGTTATGAAAGCTTTAAATGAAAAATTTGACTAATAATTTAATTAATGATGTTAAAAAAATGGAGTGTTAACTTCATTAGGTTTTTGTTCTATCGAAATATGAAGAAAAATGATATTTTTTTGCATATGTGTTATATATCGATGACTATTGTCAGTATTTAGGATGGGCTGCAAATACTATCTCTCATTACAAAAGAATTAAAGAAGAATCTGCCAGTTGAAGAACATTCTTTTTGTAAAATGGTATTATTCAGAATTTGAAATAGGCTCAGGTGAAGTCCCCGAAGAAATTGATAAAATATTTAACCAAAAATATTCAAGAAATTTTAGATAATATTCAAAAAAATTATTAGATGAAGATTTTGAAGTTGTTCAAGCAAATGTATATGATGCTATTATCGAAGGATTTAAATTAGCATTAACTGAGATGGATAAAAATAAGATAAAAAATATAATATTTTATGTTTCTCTTGCAGATAGTGATAATGCTGAAATTATGGAAAATTATTCTGCTGAGCAATTGAATTCATATGAAAAGTTCATTACGTTCAAAAACAGATTTCAAAGCAAGCCGTAGCCCGTATGAAACCTCCAATCTCGATGTAAAGTGTGCGCGGTACGCACAGGTACACAACCGGATCAACGAAGAAGACGAAAGACGCCAACAAACCCACTACTTTTACTGCGACCAAACCGGCATCCCAAGAGAGATGACCGATAAAGACGGCAACCTCTTGTGGTTCGGCGAATACACCGCATGGAAAAATCACTATAAATGTAAAAGTTATCTAACATAATGGTAATCAAAAAGGTAAATGTGTAGGAAATGACAGTGTCAGACAGGATTTTTGAAATTGCCTTAGAGAATATTGGAAATATAGAGCAAGAAAAAAGTTAAGACGTAGAGACCTAAAAGCAGGTAAGTCTTATTAGTTTAATAAGGAGGATTTATGTTAAACAAATTTGTTTTAGAGCAGTTAATTGCTTTCTTTCAAAAAAATCCAGTCGCTCAAGGAAAGCCAACAACTGATGATGAGGTCCTCAATGTAGAGAAATCACTTAATGTTAAGTTAGATGAGGATTTTAAAGAATTTACAATGAGATTTGGTGGGTGTGTCGTTAGGGATGCTCAAATATATGGAATACATAATTCCGAATTTCTTGGGGAAGATACAATTATTGATTTAAATAAAGAATTTTCCGATTATCTTAAAGATGGCAAAAGTAATTTAATAATTGGCACTGATGGCTGGGGAAATCCTATTTATATTTCCCCATCTAAAACGGTAATGATTTACAATCAAGACACTGATGAATTGCTAACTCTAGCAGCTAATTTTTCAGATTATTTAGAGAAAATTCTTAAAAAACAAATTTAGTAAACTATTTAAACTCAGACCATTTCAGACGGTCTCGATACCTCTTTGAAGTAGTCTGAAAACCAGTATGCCGACCTCGAGACGGGCTGCATTACAACTTCTTCAGGTATTACGAGCCTAATGAGGGTCGGTTTGTCAATCAGGAGCCGATTGGATTGATAGGTGGGAGAATCTTTATTGGTTTGCGCTTAATGGGCAAGATTGGCTAGATCCTTTAGGTTTGGATAAATGATGTGAAAATAGCAAAGTTAAAACAGAACCAAACACAGCATTTTTTTGGTCAGGTAGAACAGATGGTATTGGTGGACAACATATTGCTGCCGATATTGCCAAATCTAATGGAGGAACAACATCAGAAATGTTAATTGAAGCTAGAAAAATTATCATGCCTACGTGGGATCAAAATTACCAAGCAAGCATTAAAGCATGGGAAGATATTTCATCAGAGTATGCAACATGCGCTTCTGGTACTGTAACAGGCGTTATTGGCAAAGATATGCGACCAGGAAATATATGGGAAAATAGAGAATTACCCGCTTTGAAGAACAATCCTAATATAGATCCTAAAACAAAGATTTCAACTGTTATATTTCAAAGGTAATTACTATGGATGATTTCGTAATTGAAAAAATTTCAAGAGGTATGTTAATTGTTTCTTTAAATGGACATGAAATTTCATTTGAAGGAGAAATGTTCTTTCCAAATAATGAGTTTCACTTTTCCCTATATGCGAAAACAGCAAAATTTACTAAGACCAACCAAATTTTAAGCAAGGAAGAGTTAGATAATATTTTAGAACATTTAAAAAAAGAATTTATTTTAAAAAATAGAGTATTAGACATAATTTTCTAAATTTAATTATCAACTGTAAAGTAGCCCAAGCAAGCCGTAGACCACATGAAACTTCCAATCCCGACGTAAGGTGTGCGGTATGCACACACACGGGTTCTACCTTTCAGACGAAGCGTAGCCTACATGGGTAGCAAGCGTAGCCTGCATGCCGTAGGGTGTGTGAATCAGAATCCGATTGGGTTGATAGGTGGGGCGAATCTGTATGCGTTTGCGCCTAATACAAATAAGTGGCTTGATGTCCTAGGTTTAAATAAATCTGCCCACACCATATTGGCCTCCCAATAGAGGCGCTTTAGGTGAAGTGAGGAGCATTACACTTCCAGTTGGCACCCTTGTTGATAGGTATGGTTATCAAGGAGGAACTTTTGTGTCTCCAGTAGGAACACCATACCCTATGAGAGCCTTCCTCCTAGTTCTAATCAAAAGCCTTATACCATATATAGGGTGCTGAAACCAATTAATAATGTAGCTGCATGTAAAGTTATGCCGTGGTTCGGAGAGATTGAATTAGGGACACAGTATGAATTGCCAAAATCTGTTAAAGCATATATAGAAGCTGGGCATCTAAAAGAGGTAAAATAGGAAAATGTTAAAAATTAATGAATTGAATTCATATCTTCAAAGTAAAGGAGTACCAGAAGATAGTTACTCAATCAATGAAGTAAATGATGAATCATTATGTATTATTGAAGAAAATAAAAAATGGCATATATTCTATTCTGAAAGAGGATTGAGAACCGAAGAATATTGTTACCAAGATGAACATTTGGCAATTCTATATTATATAAATCGGTTATCAAAAATGTTAAAATTTTCTTTTGAATGAAAAAAAGTAAACCGTCAACAAATCCGTTACTTCCACTGCGACCAAATCGGCATCCCAAGAGAGATGGCCGATAAGAACTGCAATCTGGTTTAGTTTGGGGATTATTACGGTTGGGTTGGAAAGTGGAGACAATTTATATGGTTTTGGACTGAATACGAAGGCGTGGGTGAACCCATTAGGCCTTGCTTCAAAAACAACTACAAAAATGCAACCATATAGATTTTCGGATGTTAGCGTAAAAGGAACTCATGTTGATATTTTTGTAGGAAATAAAAAAGTAACAGAAGCCCTTTTAACCTTAGATGATAAACGAGGATTAGTATGGAAACGTTTTGGTGATATGAAAAGTACTACTTCCAAAGAATTGAAAGCTGCTGATAAATTAATTTCTGAACTGAAAGACAACTCACAAATTATGTCATTAGCAAAAGATCATCTTAAAAAGACTCTGACTGATTTTGAAGGTGATTTAAATGACCCAAAAAGTACACTAGAAGTAAGGATATAGCTAAAAGAGAAATTGAAAAATTTAGGAAAATGTTAATGAGGTAATTATGGATATCACATCATTCTTAAAAAAACAGGTAGATTTAAAAGATTTGTCTGTAGGTATGTCATATAGTAATTTTTCAAAAAGTTGAAACAATTCAAACATTCATCTAAATGGTTATACGATGACGATAATATAGAAAGTGGTTTTTCTATTTTTTTTGGAAGGGATTAGAAATTGGTTTTAGGGATGAAGTTATTTATTTACTATCAATAGATCCTTATTTTAAAGGTGTAACTATTGCTAAAAAAATATAAAATTAATAGGAAATTAACTATTGAAAAGTTTGTAAAATATTTGTTTTTGGCCGATATTAAATGGGAATTTGTATCAAGGGAAGAGTGGGAACATGAGTGTGAGATAAAAACAGAAGGAGGAGTTTCTATTATTTTCACATTTGAATTAGATGGTGTAAGTATCTCTAAATTTTCAGTCTCATAAAAATAAACGTGATTAGGCCGAGCCTTCCCCGTAAGGTCCCCTTTTTTCAAATACAGAAAAAGCTAAAATCTACATCTTTCAACTATTTAGACGTTTTATATTGCTTATTAATTTATGCAAAACTAACAACAAGCGTAGGTCTGGTCTAGCAAGTCGCAGCCTACACAAAACCTTCAGTTCTGACGTAGGATATGTACGGTACGCACGTGGTTTCGCCTGTCTAAATCATATCAACGAATACGGAGAAAACAGCCAACAAACCCACTACTTCCACTACGACCGAAATCTGATTATGGTCATAATTGACATAGAAAATTTACATTTATTATCGTTTAACTTTATTGAGGAGGTGTATGCTATGAATTTAGATGCAGTTAACCCAGAATTAGAATCAAAAATTAATGATTTAGTTTGCGAAACTTATAATAAATCTTTTTTGGAACAAGAAAAATTACTAAAAGAAGCATTTGAGCTAATACCCAAGCCAGTAACTCAATGGGCGCATCCAACTACAATGGTTGCGATTGCCTTATTCGACTTATATTATAAAAATCAGAAATATGAACAGGCTGAAGAATGGCTGATTATTGCTTTAAGTGTTGCTGATTTAGGAACAACTAATGCAGGAACATACCTATTAGGCGGTCTTTTTTATTATGATATTGAAAAATATGATGATGCTTATAAATATTTCGATATTGCTTATAATGATGCCGGGTATTATCCATTTAGCATAGAAGACAAAAAATATTGGCAATTTTATAAGCAACGTAAAGAAGAATTAAATCCTAAGAAAAAAAATAAAAAGTAAGATTCGATATATTCAGACGACCTTTTTGGTACCGTACTTAACCGCTGCTACGCCTACGACCCGGATGTAGTATAACTAGAGGGAAATATACTATGAAATATCATATTGAAGATTTAAGAGACCAATTACATAACCATAACTGGATTGTTTTGAAAGAATCAGAAGGAAATGATTTAGATATATCAGAATATTGGACTATTCGTCATAGATACCAACCAAACAAAACTTGTACTCTAGCATTTGAAGGAATGGATGACTTGGAAGTTTTACCAATCGAAAAAAGTTATGCATGTTTTTTATCTGAAGAGCCAGCTATATCATTATACTTTTCTAAGAGCATTAAGTTATGGAAGAGAGATTTAAATACATTCATTTTAAATCTGAATTCTTTTATAATTTGCTGATTTTAAATCCTTCAAACTATATAAAGCTAATCAAAATCCAAATAACTGTAAATGTTTCTAGCAAGCGTAGGTTGGGTCAAGACCCAACAAAATATCAGGGTCGTCTGAAAAAAGATGAGCGGTTTACAAGAATGCGCATCAACCCTTCCGACTGCAAAATATCCTTGTCCGCACTGGCATGTAGCTACTACCAAAATGGAAGAAATCTTATTCAAAAAAGAAATAATGGGAATGGTACATTTTCTTGGAAGTCCTACAAAGATAATGTAACCGAACAACATAGGAAATAGTATCATGACAACTTTAGAAGATAAAATCTTTACTGTAAAACAGAATCATTTAGTGAAAAAAATGAAAGAGATTCATTTTTTTAAATAATTTAATTTTAGATTCTGAAAACATTATTCCATATCCACTCTCATGTGAAATAATAAATCGTACTTTTTACCCCCTATAGAAATATAGAATTATCAAAAGAAAATTTTTAGTTTATCGATAAAAAAATGAAATATTAAATTTTTTTGCACCAGAGGAAAAATGATATTGCTTATGTATACTTTTATGGAGGAATAAATGATTCGGCTGAAATGCCAATAGAATTATTCCCCTTGTTTATTATCAAAATAAAAAAATATTAGCAATTGGCTAGAATTAATAAACAAACCTAATTTTTTTATTGTTTAAAAATTATTTAGTCATAAAAATAGATAAAGTTATCGATATATCTATACTCAACAATGAGGAAGATGTGTTATCTATTTCTATTGGACTGAACGCTTAACTTTAAAAATAAATAAACTATTCCAGCAGAAGCAATCCTTCGCTTTGTATAACTTAAAGGGGTTTACCATGAAAGAATTATTAGAAAAAAACTAGAAAACTTACCTTCTATCTTAAGTATTGAAGATGAATTATTTTTTATTGATAGATTACAAACGTTACCTATTGATGAAATTAGAAAAAATAAAGAAATATTTAAGAGAATTATCTCAGCTATACAAGAGTCTCACCAAGACAACGGGATATTTGAAATAACAGATGAAAATATTGAGATTTTCTTTGAATTTGTTATCTGGATTAGAAATTTAAAAAAACTATATAACCTTGATTTTGAGAAATATATAGATGGGTTAGATACAAATTTTGATGGTTCACAACAAATTTGATCCTCAAATGAAAAAACTATACAGCAAGACGTAATGCGTAAAACTCGTGGAGGCAATAAAAGATTTACATTAAGAGAATAAAATTCACGAGGTAATGAATTTACTGATCGTTACATTCAATACCACCCAGAGAGCCCTAGGCATTATGAGGTAGCATATTATTGGAAAGTATCTTCTGGTAAAGGTGGAACACAAAGATTTCCTTCAGATTAATACGAAAGGTTGATAATGAATATTTATGATGAAATTATCCCCGCGAAGAGTTTAGGGGGAATCAGATTAAAAGACAATATTAAAAATTACTCCAGTATCATTAATAAATATAATTTAAATGGAAAAATTAGAATTTTTTCAAACTAATACTTATTCATGCAGATATATATTTACTGATATTCCAATTGAAATTAACGTAGATATTACTTCAGGAGAAATTTATAAAATTTCTGCATTAGAAGGATATCAAGGCAAATTCAGAACTATTAAAATAGGAATGCCTATTAATGATATCTTAAATTCTAATTTAGGTTTCTATTACGATGAATGTGAAGAAGCTTTTTTTTCAAAAATTATTGAAGGAATTGCACTGGAAGTTTCTGAAGATGACCCTCCGTTCGAAGAAGCTATCAAAATGAATATAAAATATATCTCTGTTTTTGATCCAACCGCATTTGATCAATAAATTTAATTAGGCCTTGAATATTAATTCATTCTAATTAAACAGAAATTCAAATAGTCGTCCTAGGGTGAGTTGAGACCCAATGTTCCAGTAAGGTTGTCTGAAAGGTAACGGATAGCGCATACCACCCCTTCCGCCTGCAGAACCAGTATGCCGACCGTGAGACGGGGCTGCATTACAACTTCTTCAGATACTACGAGCCTGAAGCGGGTCGGTTTGTGAATCAGGATCCGATTGGATTGTTGGGTGGAGATAATTTGTATGCTTTTGCGGCGAATGAGCAGGAGTGGGTTGATGTTTGGGGGCTTAAAAATAATTCTCAGCTGTTGGGAGAAGCAATTACTAAATCTACTCGGTGGTCTGGTCGTCAAGCGCATCATAAAATTCCTTAGAGGTGTTTAATAATTCTCCACTGTTACAACGCCTAGAAAATCAAGGATTATTTAAACTTAATGGAAAAGGTAACAGAATTATGTTACCGGAAACTCTATCTAAAGGGACTTACCCGTTCTATACATAAGGGCTATCATAGAGGATATAACCAAGTAATTATGGATATAGTAGATAATATTGATAAAAATTCTAAATGTGATAGAGAAAAGGCTAGAAAAATTCAATCATTACAATCTAAAATTCATAAGGAACTCAAGTCAGGAAGTATGTCTTTATATAAATCGACAACAAAACAAGATTGGATTAATTGTTTAACATAATAAGGAGTAACATTATGAATAAAATCTTAGGATTTATAAAAAATAATTTATTAGAAGTATCAGGTAATTTTCAAAACAGCCGATGGAAAATTATTCAAGATATTTCAGTAGCACAAAGATATGCATATCAGCAGTATGATTTAGAGACTGTTTGGGCGGATTTGCGTGAATCCAACTCACTAATTTTAAAGCTATCTACAGATGAAGATGACAATTTTTGGGATGAATATGCTGTTCCTGCAATTGAAAAAAAGTTGAATTCCTTGCACTTAGAGGAGGGATTAAAAGATAGTTTATTTAGTGATATAGATGCCGATTTATTTAATTGTTATTTAAACAACAAATATAAGAAAAATCATCCTATTTGGAATATGATAGAAGATGCTTATTTTAAAGGGTTTTGGCCTTGTGGATGGGAAGGTAAATATCCTGAGGGGAAGCTTGTTGTTTTTAAATTAAACTATGCTTAAATAAAAAACATGATAATCGCCATCTAGATAAAGCACTGAATCCAACGCAAGGTTTTCAGACGATCTTTGTTGTATTGCGTTCAACCGCCACTATACCTACAACAAAGCCGCCAACAAACCCACTACTTCCACTGCGACCAAATCGGCATCCCGCGTGAGATGACCGATAAGGACGGTAATCTCTTATGGTACGGCGAATACACCGCCTGGGTTCGTCTGAAAGAGGATGAGCGGATTTACAAGAACGCGCATCAGCCGTTCAGACTTCAAAACCAGTACTTTGATGAAGAGACCGGCTTGCATTACAACTTCTTCAGGTATTCCGAGCCTGATACGGGTTGGTTTGTGAATCAGAATCCGATTGGGTTGTGGGGCGGAGCTAATTTTTATTGGTTTGCACCTAATGTTCAAGGATCGGTTGACCCATTGGGGTTAGAAAAAAATAGATGGGCTTACTATTCACTACATGGCAATATTTGATAAAGCTGGAAAAAGGAAGAATGTAACTGACTTCAAATTCAAATAAGAGGATTATATGAATAAATTTATTTATAAAAAAGATCAAAATTATACTGACCACTGGGAATTTTGCAATCAAAATAGATATCCATTTATTACAATTAATAATATTGATAATGGTTTTTAGTGAGCTATTTTTTTGACATAACTAATATAAGTAATAAATTAGAAGATATTTCTAATTCTATAAAAAGAAATATCTTCTTGCTATAATAAATCTAATTCCCTAGCTACATATTAGAAAGATATGAATCTCAATATTATTACTTTGAATTCCCCGTTATAAATACCCACGCAGAACTTATTGCAAACCAGTTATTTGATTATTTACTTGAAAACATAAGTTAAAGCTTACTGTTACGAAAGAAGATCAACCATTTTACTAAGTCAAAACAATCGAATTAAATTAAGATCTAAATACTTAATAAGCAAGTCATAGTTCCGTATATAGAGAGAGCCTCCTAAAGCACACAGTTAGCTTCATAAAACAAATCGCCGCACTAAACGACCTGACGCAGACCGAGATAGGTAAGAACTCAGTAGCATCAGCTTAGGCCGTCAACCGCAGATATGCCTACGAAGAAGCCGCTAACCAGATATCGCCTATCGTAAAGATGGTCGATTAGAATAGAAAAAACATCCTGCAAGCATTCTTGCAGGATGTTTATTATATTAGACCTTCTAACAAACCACGCATAAAGTTTTCAGAGTTAAACTCACCGATATCATCGATTTTTTCACCAAAACCGATTAATTTCACTGGAATATCCAATTCTTCTCGAATCGCAAGAACCACTCCTCCTCGAGCTGTTCCATCAATCTTAGTAAGGACGATACCAGTAATCGGAGTAATCTTTGAGAATTCCTTTGCTTGGACCAGGGCATTTTGTCCTGTAGATGCATCCAAGGCCAAGAAGGTTTCATGAGGGGCTGTAGAATCCACGCGCTTGATAATGCGACCGATTTTTTCTAATTCAGCCATCAGATTGTCTTTATTCTGAAGGCGACCAGCCGTATCAATCATCAAAACATCGACTTGCTCTGCCACTGCTCGTTCCATCCCATCAAAGACCACACTTGCAGGATCTGATTTTTCAGGACCTGTGACAACGGGCACATCCACACGGCGTCCCCATTCAGCCAATTGAGCAACAGCTCCTGCCCGGAAGGTATCTGCTGCGACTAGCATCACTTTTTTCCCTTCCTTCTTATACTTATGAGCTAGTTTTCCGATAGAAGTGGTTTTCCCAACGCCATTCACTCCGACGAAGAGCATGACGGTCAAGCCGTCCTTAAAGTTGATTTGCTCATTGTATTGGCCATCTTTTTCATAGAGATCCACCAATTTTTCAATAATCACGCGACGCAAGGCATCCGGCTTTTTGGCATTTTCCAAGCGTGCTTCATAGCGGAGCTCTTCTGTCAGATTCGAAGCGACTTGGACTCCGACGTCACTCATGATCAAGAGTTCTTCTAAGTCTTCAAAGAATTCTTCATCGACAGAACGGAAGTTAGCAAAGAATGCATTTAGGGCAGCACCAAAGCCAGTCCGAGTTTTCTTCAAGCTTCGATTGTATTTTTCTTGAACCGTTTCTGTTGGTTGAGCAATCTCTGGCTCACTTGTCGTTTCTTCTACTTCAGTCTCTTCTTCAACCACTTCTGAAATTTCAGGTTCGCTAGCAGCTTCCTCTACTGGGAATTCTGCTTCAAGCTCTTCTGTATCTTCTTCTGAACTTTCAGTAGTTGCTTCTTCAATTACTTTCTCAGGTTCTTTGGAAAAAATTGAAGTCTCATCTTCTGTTTCATTTTTACAAGAACTTCTTCTTCAAGGACTTCTTGGACAAGATCTGATGAAGAATTCAGAGGCTCTTCATCAAGACTCTCTTCTTGTAAAGTTTCTACTTCTATAGTCTGTTCTTCAGGATCAGGGGCAAGTTCGGTTACTTCCTCAGGAGAGGTATCCTGCTTCACTTGAGAAGGGTACTCTTCCTCGATAGCTGTTTCCTGATTTACAGGCACTTCTGAAGGAATTTCTTCTTCAATAGATGCTGTCGACTCCTGCGATGATCGCGCTGATTCGGTAGCCATCCGCTCTTTCAATTCCGCATAGTAGGCTTCCATTGCCGAGATCTTAGCTTCATCACTTTGTGAAGCCTTTTGTGATACCGGCTCAGCTGGCGAACTTGCTTCTTTCTCGCTTCCCCCAAGCTCTTCTGTAAGTTCTTGGGCTTGTGGTTTTGTTTCTTCTTTTCTTCCAAATAGTCGGTCAAATAATCCCATTATTGACCCTCCTTCAATACATATTCTTCAATCGCTCTTCCGACTGCATCTTCATCATTGGTGTAGTCCGAGACTAGAGTAGCAATCTCCTTCACCTCATCCACCGCATTGGCCATGGCGATTCCTAGTCCTGCCCATTTTAACATGCTGGCATCGTTGGCTTCATCTCCACAGGCCATGACTTGGCTAGCATCGATTCCTAAATACGCAACCAAAGCCTCCAAGCCTCGATCTTTTTGAACACCTTTGGGGCACCATTCCAAGAGCATGTCTCTGGATTTAAAAATCTCAAAACGCTCCCCTAAGTCAGGAGAAATCTTTGGAATAGCTCCATCCAAATAGTCCTGTTGAAAAGCTGTCACACACTTATTATAAGCTATCTGACTGGACAAATCCTCAATAGAAACAGGAATAAAGTTCAAGTAAGGATTATAGAGAGGGTAAAGAGATTCTTGATCAGATACAAGTGTATAAACAACCCCTTCGCTGATGGCATCTAGGGGCAAACCAAGGGCCTCTGTCTCCTCATAAATGCGGACGACATCATCACGAGAGAAAACTGTCTTCGCAATGATCTCCCCTGTATTCTTTTGTACCAAGCCTCCATTAAACGTAATGGTGTATTCATCTGACAAGCCGGCAGTCCCAATCTCTTGAAGCAGAAAATCCATAGCCTTGAGGGGACGACCCGTCGTCAAAACCACCTTGACCCCTTTTTCTTGAGCTGCACGAATGGCAGCTAAGTTCCGAGGGGAGATTTTCTTCTCTGAGTTTAAGAGAGTACCGTCCAAGTCTAGTGCGATAACCTTAATCTGACTCATAATTCTTCCTCCATGAAGCGAAGGACAGATCCTGTCGAATGGTGAGCTAATACTTTTTCAGCCAATTCCAAAATCTCTGGACGGGCATTTTCTGGCGCAATTGGATGGCCAACAACCTGCATCATATGAAGATCATTGAGGTTATCCCCAAAAGCTAGGACTTGATCTCGACTAATGCCTAGCTGATCCATTAGGGCCTGGATGGCGACTCCCTTGTCCACATAATCCAAGACAATATCAATGCACTCATAGCCAGTGGTCATAGCCTTAACACCCTCAACATTTTGGGTAACCCAGGCTTCCCCTTCCGATAATACTTCTTGGTCAAAATTGGTGGTCATCTTAAAGACAAGATCATCAATTTCTGAAAAATCAGACACCATTTGAATATTTTCATTGTAGTTTTGTGAAGCAGCTAGATAGTCTGGATCAACGGTTTTTAGAACATAGCTCCCACGTTTTCCCGTTAACAAGCACTTATTTTTATCAAAATAAGGACTTTCTTGTAACTTGGCAAACATGGCTTGGTAAAATTCAGGACTCATGGTCGCTTCATAGACATCTTCACCATGAAACTCAACAACACTGCCGTTTTCAGCTATAAAAATAATTTGATCCTGAACCTCTTTAAATATTGTCTTCAAAGAGAGGAGAGACCGACCACTTGCTGCCGCAAAGTAGATCCCTTTTTCTTGAAACTTATTTAATACCTTTAGGAATAAAGCTTGATCAAATTGATGATTTTCATCCAAAAAGGTCCCATCCATGTCGGTTGCGACTAATTTAATTTCCATTATCCATTCCTTCTATATCTTTCAGCTTCACAGATACAATCTTAGAGACTCCAGATTCTTGCATGGTCACTCCATAGATGGAATCTGCTGCCGCCATGGTTCCCTTACGGTGGGTAACCACAATAAACTGACTTTCCTTATCAAAACGATTGAGGTAATCCCCAAAACGTTTAACATTGGCCTCGTCTAGAGCCGCTTCTACCTCATCCAAGATGACAAATGGAATAGTCTTGACACGAATGATTGAGAAGAGCAGCGCCAATGCTGACAAAGCTTTCTCCCCACCACTCATCAAATTCAAGGATTGAATTTCTTACCTGGCGGTTGAACAGAAATCTCGACCCCAGCTGACAAGAGATCCCCATCCGTCAAGATGAGATCTGCGGATCCTCCCCCAAACATCTGTTTAAAGGTCATTCGGAAGGATTCACGAATCGCTTCAAACGTAGACTTAAAGCGTTCTTTCACCTCATCATTCATGTCATTAATAGTTTCAAGAAGAAGATTCTTCGCTGCCAAGACATCTTCTCGTTGACCGGAAAGGAAATCAAACCGAGTCTTGACCTCATCGTATTGTTCGATAGCATCAATATTGACAGGTCCTAAGGCTTTAATCGCTTTCTCCAAGTCTTTTAAGACTTGCTCAGACTGGGCTAGATTTTCTAGTTCGTTGGCCTGATTAGATGCCTCTTCAAAACTCATCTTGAATTCATCGGTCAGAGCTAACATCAATTTATTTAGCTTATCCGCCAAGCGATCGCGATTGGATTCTGCTTTAGCCTGTAGGCGAATCCAATCCTCATTTTGACGACGGGCTTGTTCCATATGACCCGCTACATCTTCAGACTGGCCTTCCAAATCCTCTAATTCAAATTGCTTACGAATCACAGCTTGCTCCAGAGCGGTTTTCTCTTGAAGAGTTGCTTGCAATTGTTTTTCAAGGACAGAAACATCGATTTGCTCATGTCGATCTTCTCCCTGCTCAATCGCATATTGGAGAGCTTGGATTTCCCGTTCAGTAGAAGCCAACTCTTGCTGCAAGCGTTCGGCATCTGTTTGGTCATAAGTCAATCGACTCTTCAACTCTGTTTTCTGTAATTGGAGCTTGGCAATGGCTGCTCGTAAATTTTCAATCTTCTCAACAACGACATCTTTATTGAGCTTGACTTCTTCAATTTCAGCAGTGACTTGCTCCTTTTCCGCCTCAATTTCTTTCAGTCGCGCTTGCAAGTGATCCCGTTTTTGGAGGAGCTCCTGGTCGCTACCTTCATCCAGCTCTGTACGGATAAGTTCTAACAGTTCTTGGGCATCCAAGAGTTGCTGGTGAGCTTGCTCAAAAGCCAGTTGAAGTCGTTGCTCTTCTAGTCGCGCCCCTTCTCCTTGGCCTTTCAAAGATTCTAGTGTTTCTTGTGATTGGGTCACTTGGTCCTGTTGCTCTTGAACCTGCCCTTCTACTTCTCGCAAGTTCTTCTGAAGAGAGGCCAATTCTTGGTGCAAGCGATCCAGTTCTGGCTTGATGAAAATCGAATTATTGCTTCGATTTGCACCACCTGCATAGGAACCACCTGTGCGCAGTTCAGTTCCATCCAGCGTCACGATACGAACTTGGTAGGCAACCTTGCGAGCAGCCGTCTTGGCGTGCTCAATCGTATCAAAAATAGCTGTGACACCCAAAAGGTTTTGGAAAATCGACTCGAGGGAAGGATCATAGTCCACCAAACTGCTAGCTATCCCTAGGAATCCTGGACAGGCTTCAATCAGTTCTTGATTCTTTCCTGTAAGGTAGCGTGGTTTAATAGTTGTCAAAGGAAGGAAGGTTGCCCGACCCGAGCGATTCTTCTTCAGATGCTCGATTGCCCGTGTTGCTGCTCCTTCGTCTTCTACGATGATATGCTGACTGCTGGCTCCTAGAGCAATTTCTAAGGCAGTCTGATACTCTGGTGAGAAGGAAAGTTTTTCACTGACAGCTCCCACGATTCCACCTAAGCGAGGCGCTTCTTGCAAGACACTCTTCACGCCCGCATAAAAATTACTATGATTTTTTTGAATCGCCTCTAAACTGTTAATGCGAGCCTGTTTTTCCTTACTTTGATCCAGTAAATCAAACATCTTGGCTTGCGCTTCTTGATAAGCCTGGCGAGCTTCCTCAAACCGTTTTGCCTCTGACTGATAGGTCTCAAGCAAGAGTTTCAGATGCTCTTGAGCTCCTTGATAAGCTTCTTGAGCAACCTGCTCTTTTTCCTGCAATTCTGTCACCATTTGGATTTGATTTTGGTAATCTTCCTTTTTACTTTGTGACAATTGAGCTGAGGCTTCCAATTGATTTTCAATGGTTGTTAATTCGTTTGATCGCTCCGCTTCATCCTGCATCAAGGCCACGTATTTTTCACGTAAATAATCGATCACCTGATCTGGATCTTCTGAGAAGCTGGCCAACTCTTTCTCCAAACCTTCCAGAGCTACTTGGCTCTTTTGTAGTTCTTCTTGAAGACTCTTTGTATTAGCTTGTTTTTCTTCCAACTGGGTCCGAAGAACTTGTAGACGCTCTTCCAGACTATTGACCCGCTCTTGATTTCCTGACGACTTCGAGCGACCTGTTGCGACTCCAAGCGTGCCAATTCGATTTGTTTCTCCAAATCGCTTAAGAGACGAGTCAATTCCAAGAGGCTAGCTTGATCATCTGACAATTGGTGTTGAAGGGTCTGGCGACTCTGTTTCAATCGGAGACTTTCCGCCTCATACTCTTCTCTTTTCTGGTAATAAGCCTTTAATTGCTCTTGGATGGAGGCTTCTTCTTGGACGGCTTGATCATAGTCTTTTTTATTGACTTCAATTTGAGCAATCAAAACATCCAAATAAAGAACTTGGCGTTGTTGATCCAATTCTAAGAAACGTTTGGCCACAAGGGCTTGCTTCTCAAGAGGTTTGATTTGCCCCTCTAACTCAAAAATAATGTCTTCCAGACGGTCCAAATTATCCTGGGTCTGAACCAACTTAGATTCTGTTTCCTTGCGACGCGTTTTAAATTTAAGAACCCCAGCGGCTTCCTCAAAAATAGCCCGTCTCTCTTCTGGTTTGGAGTTAAAGATTTCTTCAACCTTCCCTTGGGAAATAATAGAGAAAGAATCTCTCCCAAGTCCAGTATCCATAAAGAGATCATGGACATCTCTCAAACGGACTTTCTTACCATCAATCTTGTATTCACTATCACCCGATCGATAAATATGACGCTCCACGCGGATTTCTTTTGCAGCCTGTTTGATAAAGCCATCCCGGTTATCCAGTACTACCGTTACGCAGGCGTAGTTTAAGGGTTTCCGAGTTTCAGTCCCTGCAAAAATCACGTCCGGCATCTTGCCACCACGAAGGCTCTTGACACTCGATTCCCCTAAGGCCCAGCGCAGACTTTCCGTAATGTTCGATTTTCCAGATCCATTAGGGCCCACCACTGCGGTTACCCCTTGGTCGAAGATGACCCGGGTCTTATCTGCGAAAGACTTAAATCCTTGAATCTCAATTTCCTTTAAATACATGAGGGATCCACCTTATTCTCCACTGCTTTTTTTGCTGCTTCTTGCTCTGCAGCCTTTTTAGACCGGCCACGTCCTTGACCGATGATTTTCCCATTGACAGACACTTGCACTTCAAATTCTTTAGCATGAGCCGGTCCTGACTCACTCGTCACTTCATAGGTAATCAGCACATCCCCATGGATTTGAAGGATTTCTTGCAAGCGCGTCTTATAGTCAATCACTTGCTCAAATTGGCCTGCCTCGACTTTAGGAATCATGACTTGCTGAATGAAGTTCCGCACCATCTCTACTCCCTTATCCAAGAGTAAGGCGCCTAAAAAAGCTTCAAACAAATCTCCTAAGATGGTATCTCGGTTACGTCCACCAGATTTTTCCTCTCCCTTGCCAAGTTTGATAAATTGATCGAAACCACAATCACGAGAGAAACCTGCCAGGCTTTCCTCACGAACAATCATGGAACGCATTTTTGACAAATCTCCCTCTGGTTTACTTGGGTAGAGGGCAAATAAATATTCGGAAATCACTAACTGGAGAACAGCGTCTCCTAAAAATTCCAAACGTTCATTATGTGAAATTTTTAAGAGGCGATGCTCATTCGCATATGAGGTATGTGTAAAAGCTGTTTCCAACAATTCTGTATCGTCAAAAGTCAGCCGAAATTTCTCAGCAAGAAGGTTATATAATGCTTGCATCACGTTACTACTTTCTTTCTTCATTTATGCATCCGGATCGAATCCTATGACTCATTTCGTCCAAAAGATACACTCTTCCATTATACCAAAAAAGAGTGCGTCTCGCACTCCTTTCCCTTGTTTTCACGATAGGATTTAGGACCTATTCTGTCCTTATATCATTCTTCCTTATCCGGAATCACTTTGAACAAATAATAACTGATAAAAATAGTTAATCCCAGTAGACCTAATTTCACAAACCAGAGTGGTGCCAGGTAAATGGAAATCCCCATCAAAAGATAAATTTGTAGAATAATTCTTTTTTTCCGCTTTTTGGAGATCGACTTGGTTTCCCGATAATCCGCTACATAAGTTTGGTACAACTTGGTCCCATGCAACCATTTTTCAAAGCGTTGAGAACTCTTGGCAAAACAAGCCATAGCTAATAAAAGAAACGGGGTCGTTGGTAAAATAGGCAATGGAATCCCAATAATCCCTAATCCTAAGGAAATAAACCCTACTGTTATATACACGTATTTCAAACTAACTGCTCCTATCCTTCCACTCATTTCAAGCCTACACTACTGACCTAAAAAGGAGATGAGGTCATCTCCTTTTTTAATCATCTAGATATCTACTAATGGAGTCGCTGTATCTGGAGATGTATCCAAGACGTCAAAATCATGCCCCACTGCTAGATCTGCTCGAGCCAGTTGATTAACCATGGTCATATGGGCCAATTCCTTGATATTGTTTTCCTTCGATAAGTGGCCCAGATAAATCTTTTTGGTCTTATTGCCTAGGGTCCGAATCATGGCATCTGCGCCATCTTCATTAGAGAGGTGGCCCAAATCAGATAAGATCCGCTGCTTTAATCGCCAAGCATAAGAGCCAGCTCGTAGGATTTCCACATCGTGGTTGGACTCGATCAAATAGCCATCTGCATTTTCAACAATCCCTGCCATTCGATCACTGACATAACCTGTATCCGTCAGCATGACAAAACTCTTCCCATCTTTCATGAACCGGTAGAACTGGGGAGCCGCAGCATCATGGCTGACACCAAAACTTTCCACATCCAAATCCCCGAAGGTTAAGGTCTTGCCCATTTCAAATAAATGTTTCTGGGAGTCATCGACCTTCCCAAGGTACTTGCTTCCCTCCATGGCCTTCCAGGTAGCTTCATTGGCGTATAGGTCCATCCCGTATTTACGAGCTAGCACACCAACGCCATGAATGTGATCCGAATGTTCATGTGTGATTAAAATAGCATCAAGATCTTCGGGTTTGCGATCAATCTCTGCAAGCAAACCTGTAATTTTCTTCCCGGACAAGCCTGCATCTACTAGAATTTTCTTCTTAGGAGTCTCTAAGTAAAAAGAATTACCACTCGATCCTGAAGCTAAAATACTATACTTAAACCCTTTTTCATCCATTAGTTTTCTTATTCATCCTCATTATCCCATCCATCATCCAGGATAGCATCTTTGTCATATGGTAGGACAATCGTGAAAGTAGAACCTTTTCCATATTCACTCTTGGCCCAGATAAATCCTTTGTGTTGCTTGATAATTTCCTTGGCAATGGCCAGTCCTAAACCAGTCCCACCTTGGGCGCGACTACGTGCCTTATCCACGCGATAAAAGCGGTCAAAAATTCGTGGCAGGTCCTTTTTAGGAATGCCTAAGCCCTCATCCGAAATCGAGATAATCAACTGGGCATCTGTTGTTTCATCCCCACACGAATTTCCCCACCATCTGGGGAATATTTGATAGCGTTATTTAAGATATTGTCTAAGACCTGTGTCATCTTGTCTGTATCAATTTCAACCCAGACAGGAGAAATTGGATAATCACGAACAATATCATATTTCTTCTCGCCAGCCTGGTTCTTCATCTTATCAAAGCGGTTCAAAATGAAGGTGATGAAGGCTGTAAAGTTGGTCAATTCAACATCCAATTGACTAGTTTCATTATCGATCCGTGAAAGACTTAATAGATCCGTCACCATCCGCATCATCCGGTTGGTCTCTGTCAAAGATACTTTGACAAATTCCGGTGCAACTGGCTCCGTAATGGCTCCGTCATCCAAGGCTTCCAGGTAGGATTTCACACTGGTCAGTGGTGTTCGGAGTTCATGACTAACGTTGGATACGAATAAACGACGTTCCCGCTCTTCCTTGTCCTGTTCGGTTGTGTCATGCAAGACGGCAACCAGACCAGAAATAAAACCAGACTCTCTCCGAATCAAAGCGAAGCGAACCCGTAAAGAGATGTACTCCCCATTTTCATCCTGCGAATCGATAGTCAATTCTGGAACATTGGTAATCAAGTCACGCAGTTCATACTCTTCACTAATGCCAAGCAGATCTAGAATACTGATGTTCATGACCTCTTCGACCACAACATTGAGTTGTTTGGCAGCCATTTCATTAACCAAGATAATCTGCCCTCGACGATTGGTCGCTAAGACCCCATCTGTCATATAGGAAAGAATACTGGTCAAGCGCTTGGTTTCCTGTTCCAAATTTTCATGCGTCAATCGAATCACTTCAGATAAATCATTGATATTGTTGGAAATCTCTGTTAATTCAGGACCCCCTTGTAAATCAATGATATCCGAATACTCTCCAGCAATCAAACTCTTAATTTTATCATTCAACAAGCGTAGCTTCATGTTATCCCGACGATTTTCTAGGATCAGTAAGGCTACCACGATAATGAATCCAAGAGTGATTAAAATAAAAACAAAATTATAAGAGGTCATGACTTCTTTGATGTGATTAATCATTATTTCTCATATAGTAACCGACACCACGGCGCGTTAAAATATACTCTGGACGGCCAGGAATATCTTCGATTTTTTCACGCAAACGTCGAATCGTTACGTCCACTGTCCGAACATCACCAAAATAATCGTAGCCCCAGACTGTTTCCAGCAAATGCTCACGAGTCATGACTTGGCCTATATGAGTTGCCAAGTGATAGAGCAACTCAAATTCGCGATGGGTCAACTCAAGCTCTTTGCCCTTTTTCTGAGCAAGGAAGGCATCCGGAATGATTTCAAATCCCCAATCACAATCTCTGAATCTGATGTAGACTCTGTTTGTGATTCTACCGTTAGTTCTGTCCGACGCAACAAAGCTTTTACGCGAGCTTGAAGCTCACGATTGGAGAATGGCTTGGTCACATAGTCATCCGCCCCAATTTCAAGACCGATAACTTTATCAAATTCGGTATCTTTGGCAGAAAGAACAATAATCGGCACATTACTAGTCTTCCGAATGGTACGCGCCACTTCCAAGCCGTCAATTTCAGGAAGCATGAGGTCCAAAATCAAAATATCTGGGTTCTCAGCTTCGAAAACAGCCAGTGCTTCTTTCCCATCGAAGGCAGTCAAGACTTCATAGCCTTCTTTGGCCATATTGAATTTTATAATATCCGAAATCGGCTTTTCATCATCTACAACAAGAATTTTCTTCATACATGTACCTACTTCTATTTTTTCTTTGCTTCTTCAAATCTCTGTCCTTTCATTATAGCAAATTTCTTTAAAAAATGGGAGTTATACTTTGATTTGTAAAGAAAGAGAAAGAAAAAGGTTGTGCAATAAAAAAATGATAATCACAACATAGAAGTCACTAAAATAGTGCTTGAATAATTATTTTCAATCCACAAAAAAAGCTAGGTTTTGAAGCCTGACTTTTCTATCTGTTATTTTCTCAACACGGGATTTGTTGGCGATGTCAGCTAGGATTGCTACAACACACTCATCATGTTTAAACATTAATACGGTATCTTCTTTCAGAGGAGACACCGTTCTTCCTTCTTTGAATAAGGAATCTAAAATTTCTGACTTTCTCTATCTGTTCAACTGATAGATTTCTTCAGAAAAAGGCTGTAAAATTTTTGATATAATGTTAAGGATGGATTGATGGATATTTAAAAGATAATGTTCAAAAGAATTACAAATGAGAATTAAAAATATGTCAAATTGGACAGAAGTTTCTCTACCATCATCCATTCAGAAACAAGATTATATGAAATAAAAGGAGTAACCAATGACCAGGAACTATTCAACACGTGAATTCCGCGAGAAACTATATGATGACCTTCATGTTCGATTAAGAGATACAGTGATTTTGATGTGTTCGATTTTTATTGCCTCTATAGGTCTAAATATGAATTCAACAGCTGTCATTATTGGAGCCATGCTGATTTCCCCTCTTATGACACCGATTATTGGACTGGGGTTTGGTTTAGCTATTTTTGATACGCGTTTAATCAAGCAATCTCTAGGGGTTTTATTTACTCAAGTATTGGTCAGTTTGCTTGTCTCGACTCTATATTTCTGGATTTCTCCCTTATCTTATGCAAGTAGCGAATTGATTGCACGAACCTCTCCAACCATTTGGGATGTTCTCATTGCTATTGCTGGTGGGATAGCAGGCGTAATTGGTTCAAGGAAAAAAGAAGCAAACAATATCGTGCCAGGAGTAGCCATTGCAACAGCTCTGATGCCACCTATCTGCACTGCAGGCTATGGTTTAGCTAATGGAAATGTACGATTTCTTTATTTGGGAGCTCTCTATCTTTTCTTGATCAACTGTGTCTTTATCATGCTAATCAACATTGTTGGAACAAGAATTTTGATGAGAAAAATCTCCCTTTAAGTTCATTTAAAGAGCTAAACATTAAAAATGAAAATTGGGCTTGATATCCTTGATTGTATTATTGGTCCTTCCAGCCAGCTATTCAGCAGTCACTCTGACGATGGATCAAGCGCGAAAAAGAAGGGATCAAACAGTTTGTAGGAAAAGAGTTCGCTAATCATACGGTCATTAATCAAGTCTACAAGTCAAGGAATAATGAATTGGTCTTGACGGTTGTTGGAGATCCGATTTCAGAAGAAGAATTAGAAACCATTCACCAAAAAAACAAGCCTCTTACGGTATTCAATCTGTTCAATTGAAAGTCAATCAAGTCCATAATTCGACAAAATTAGATAGTGAGACGACTAAGGAATTTTTACGAAAACATTGACAAGTATATCGATCAAAAACTCTCTGAAAAAGATTCACAAGATGACATCGTAAAAGAAATTGAGGCAGACAAGGACTGAGGATAGTCAACTTATCTAACTCATGGAAGCAAATCTTGGGAGGATATCCTATATCCAAAAGTTAATGGATAGAAAGGATTGTTGATGAGATACTATTTGTAGTGGTTTGATCAATCACTACTAACTCAGGTGAAACAAAATAGAAAAAGGCGGTGGGACAGAAATCGATAGACAAAGTCTCGATTTCGTAGTCCCAGCCCCGCGAGGATGATTAGGAGCTTTTTGGAGTCTAAAAGACGAACAAAAAGTTCAATCAGCTACCGCGTCAAAGTTTTATTGCTAATAAAAAGTGAGGTCGGGACCTTTTGTCCCAACCTCTTTTTTAGGTAGCTGGAATATTTATCCCAGGTTTGATCGTTTTATTTCTCAACACGAGATTTGTTGGCGATATCAGCTAGGATAGCTGCTACAAACTCATCTACTGACACAGTGTTTGTTTCTTTTTGGCCATAGCGACGAACGTTGACAGTTCCATCCTCCATTTCCTTGTCACCAACGATCAATTGGTAAGGAATCTTGCTAGTTTGTGAAGCACGGATCTTGAACTGCATTTTTTCATTACGTTCATCCACATCGGCACGGACACCACGGTCACGAAGTTTCTTAGCCACTTCCCAAGCGTAGTCAACGTGTTTCTCGTTAGATACTGGGATGAGGGTTACTTGGTGAGGTGCAAGCCATGTTGGGAAGGCACCTTTGTAGTTTTCAATCAAGATAGCTGTAAAGCGTTCCATTGTTGAGATAACCCCACGGTGAATCATAACTGGACGGTGTTCTTCACCATCAGCTCCGATGTATTTAAGGTCGAAGCGTTCTGGGAGCAAGAAGTCAAGCTGGATCGTAGAAAGGGTTTCTTCTTTTCCAAGAGCAGTCTTAACCTGGATATCCAATTTTGGTCCGTAGAAGGCTGCTTCCCCTTCAGCTTCAAAGTAGTCAACGCCCATCTCATCAAGGGCAGCACGAAGCATGGTTTGGGCATTTTCCCACATTTCATCGTTATCAAAGTACTTGTGAGTATCTTGAGGGTCACGAAGAGAGAGGCGGAAGCGGTATTCATTCAAGTTGAAATCTTCATAAACATCGATAATCAACTGAAGAGCACGTTGGAATTCTTCTTGGATTTGTTCTGGAGTCACAAAGAGGTGACCGTCGTTGAGAGACATTTCACGCACACGTTGAAGACCAGTGAGGGCACCAGATTTCTCATAGCGGTGCATCATCCCGATTTCAGCGATACGGATTGGCAATTCACGGTAAGAGTGAACATGGTGTTTAAAGACTTGGATGTGGTGTGGGCAGTTCATTGGACGAAGGACGAATTCTTCACCGTCACCCATATCCATAGTTGGGAACATGTCTTCTTGGTAATGATCCCAGTGACCAGAAGTCTTGTAAAGCTCAACAGAAGCAAGTGGTGGAGTGTAAACGTGTTGGTAGCCAGAAGCCAACTCTTTATCGACGATGTAGCGCTCCAACTCACGACGGATTGTAGCACCATTTGGCAACCAGAATGGAAGACCTTGACCAACTTCTTGAGAAATCATAAAGAGGTCAAGCTCTTTACCAAGTTTACGGTGGTCACGTTCTTTAGCTTCTTCACGCATTTGAAGGTAGTTCTTCAAGTCTTTCTTGTCAAACCAAGCTGTACCGTAGATACGTTGCATCATAGCGTTGTCGCTATTTCCACGCCAGTAAGCACCAGCTACGTGGAGAAGGTGGAAGATTTGGATGCGGCCTGTTGAAGGGACGTGAGGGCCACGACAGAGGTCTACATACTCACCTTGACGGTAGATGGTCAAGCCACCCTCGTCTTCTGAGTGCTCTTCGATCAATTCCAATTTATATGGGTCGTTCTTGAAGATTTCACGCGCCTCGTCTTTTGTCACTTCCTCGCGAATAGATGGGAAGTTTTCTTTAACGATTTTTTGCATTTCTTCTTCGATACGAGGAAGATCTTCGTTAGAGATTTGACCCGCTTGGTTGTCTGTATCGTAGTAGAAACCATCTTCAATCGCTGGACCGACACCCAAATGAATGTCTGGGAAGAGGCGACGAGCAGCTTGAGCGAACAAGTGAGCTGCTGAGTGACGCAAGATTGGAAGAGCATCTTCGTGATCAGGTGTCACGATTTCAATGCTTCCATCTTCAGTGATAGCACGAGTAGTATCAATCAATTTGCCGTTGAATTTACCAGCAAGGGCTTTTTTAGCCAAAGAATTGCTGATGGATTGAGCAATTTCAAAAGTTGTCACGCCAGATTCGAATTCACGAACAGCGCCATCTGGGAAAGTAATCTTAATCATAATCTTCTCCTTATAAATTTTTAAATATCTTAGTTATAGTGAAACTCTTTTTGATTTCTTCATCAAAAAAACAAAAAAGCGACATCCTAAAAAGGACGTCGCAACGTGGTTCCACCTTCATTTATGTTCCTCAAAAAAGAGGAACACCTCTGATTGGCTCTAACGTGGCCACCGTTTTATGTTTGCATAAAAAGTTCACCGAGTAGTCCCAAACCTATCCTCTACGCGATTTCCAGCCCCACGCGTTCTCTATAAGATTTCCTAGATTTGATATGTCTCTGACTAGTATTATAGCACGATTGAAATATTTTGCAAGAGGAAAAAGCCTCTCATCCGTAAGAGGTCTTTCTTTTGATCCTCTTACTGATTTGATTTACTCTAATCCAATAGCTTGGTAATGTTGCGTATCTTTTTCACCTGTTTAAAGGAGCCCTTCATGATTCTCACAGACCCATTCACAGGCATAGCGATAACCTTTTTGCGGAATTTTTCACAATAGACTTGGTCACCCGTTTGGTACGGCTTTCCTCAGGATGACGTTCATTGTAAAAAAATCTTTCGATATAATAGCGTCTAGATAGAACTCATAGACCCTGCGACCAAAAATTTGTCGAAGAAATTTCATAAAGCTTCTCCTCCCACTTAGCCTCATCTTTCTCTGGTGTGGCTAAGGTCGCTTCTAAAAATAGCTGCTGCCAAATCTTCTTCCTGGTCATACAAGATTCCGAACATCCGATCATTGATCACATTATCTAAGTAAGGATTACTCTGAGCAATTAGGGGTGTCCCACTAGCGATACTCTCTAAATAGGTCAAGCCTTGCGTCTCACTAGTCGAAGCTGAAATGAAGAAATCTGCTGCTTTATAGTACAGAGCTGTTTCGTTTGGTGGAATCATCCCTGTGAAGACGACCGTATCTGATACACCAAGCTTGGCCGCTTGTTTTTTTTAAATCATCCAGATAAGGCCCATCTCCAGCCACAATCAATTTAATATGCGTATTTTCTTCTAGCACTTTAGGCAAAGGCCGCAATAACGGCTTGGATATTTTTTTCTCGTAAGAAACCCGTGACAAGCTCAAGAGCATAATTTCACCCTCTTGAATCCCTAATTTTTTTCACGAAGGGCTTGCGTCTCCACTTGTGTGATTTCAGGTCGTTCAAACTTCGCCAGCTCGATTCCTGTTGGAATAATCCGCTTTTTCAGCCTTGACCTTGTATTTCAGCAAGAGATCATAGACAATCTCACTCGGACAGATGACCCCATCCAAGTCATTCATATAACCACGAACAATGTACTTAACCATACTTGGTCGGATAACCATCCCCTTGGCAATATAACGCACATAATCTTCATACTGGGTATGATAGGTATGAATCACTGGAATCCGAAGCTCCTTAGCAATCCAAACCCCGAGTAGTCCTAAAGAAAACTCTGTCTGTGTATGGATCATATCTAGTTTGTATTGTTTGGCAATGGCCAAAGCCTTGGTAAAGCCGCGATAAGCAATCCGCCGATCCTTAAAAGCAAAGAAAGGGATACTTGGAATGCGGATAATTTGCCAGTCCTCATAGCGGTTGACATCCTTATCCGTCGTCGTAAAGATAAAAACAGTATGTCCCAACTTCTCCAATTCTGTTTTAAGGGTTCGAATACTGGTCGCAACACCCGATACCTGCGGAAAATAAGTATCTGTAAATAATCCAATACGCATATTACATCTCCAATACTTGCTGATAGGCTTTCACTAGTTGATCCGCTACCAAATCAATTGAGCGGCTTTGAGCGACTCGATCCCCTGCATCGCGCTTGTCCACTTGACCAGACAAGACTTTTTCAAGAGAGTCCACAAACTCATCCACTGAATGACACAATTCTGCTGACTCTTGGTCCACCCAACCATGATAAACTGGAATATCCCGGAGAACGACATGCTGGTGACCCGCTAAGGCCTCTAGGACAACAATTCCTTCCGTTTCCTCGTAAGACGGGAAGAAGAAGGCATCCGCACCTGTCATGGCCCCTTGGAATACAGCTCCCTTAAAATAGCCAGGGAATTCAACATTGCTCGGATGATCTTTCTCGACCAGACGACGAATAGCCCGAGGAATCAACCATTTATTAATCGACCCCAACCAAATAAAGCGGACATCTGGCATCCGACGAGCCACTTCTACAAAGTCTTCAATCCCTTTTCGTCTAAAGTAGAGACCCGCACATAAAACGACCTTCTCTCCTTCTTGGATATTAAAGTGCTTCCGAAAAACCTCTTCTTTTTTGGGATCTTTTTTATATTTAGACAAATCAATCCCATTGGAAACAGCGACAATTGGAGTCTTGACCCCGTAGGACTGAATCAGTTGTTTCGAATACTCTGAAGGGGTAATAATAAAATCGGCTTTTTTATACATATGAGCCAAATATTTGCCAAATAAGGGAGCAAACAAATTGGAACCAATAAATGAATTTTGGAAATCTTCCCGTGTGGAATGTCCATGCATAATGACCTTTTTCCCTCGACGTTTGGCAGCATGCAATAGCAACAAACTCCGAGGACCATAGGTATTAATATGAACGACATCGTAGTCTCCTAAAATATCTGTGGTGTAGGGGATTCCAGCCAAATCCAAAGCATGCATCTGGTGTTGGAGAGCTCGACCGATCCCCGATTTTTGTAAAACGGATTTTCCTTCTAAATACAGTAATACTTTCATACCCTCTATTATACCTAATTTAGCAGACCCCTTCAAGTTTTACCGGAGATTCATGCAGAGACAAGAAAAAAGGAAGCCTTGGCTTCCTTTGATTTTTACTTCTTCGTAGTCCCACGATGATTGATGGTATGGGCAAGAAGAACTTCTCTTTCTTCCAATTCTTCCTTATGCATAATTTTTGTCAGCATCCGCATACTGATAGCCCCCAAATCATAAAGTGGTTGGCCAACAGTTGAAAGATTTGGACGAGTGTAGCGTGTAATTTGTGAATCATCACTGGTAATCAACTCAAATCTTCCGGTACGTTCACACCTTGATCAGCTAGACCATTAAGCAAACCTGCTGCCAATTCATCCCCAGTTACAAAGGCTGCTGTTGCTTTAGATGCAATGATGCGTTCAGCCAAGTTATAGCCTTCTTCATAGCGGTACTTAGACTCAAAGACCAAGCCTTCACTGTAAGACAATTTTTTTGCTTTCAAAGCATCTTTGTAGCCAGCCAAGCGAATCTTACCGTTGATATCATCTACTAATGGTCCACTTACAAAAGCAATCTTTTTATTTCGTTTAGCCAATAGTGTAACCGCGTCTACTGTCGCTTGCTTGTAATCGATATTGACACTTGGCAATTGATGTTCGACATCAACTGTCCCAGCAAGGACCACCGGTGTCCGAGAACGAGAGAATTCTGAACGAATCTTTTCTGTCAAGTGATAACCCATGAAGATAATCCCATCGACCTGTTTTGAGAAAAGAGTATTGACAACAGAAACTTCTTTATCATCGTCTTCATCGCTGTTGGCAAGGACGATGTTGTACTTGTACATTTCAGCAATGTCATCGATCCCCTTTGCCAGAGTAGAGAAATAACTATTGGTAATATTTGGAATCACAACACCTACCGTTGTGGTTTTCTTACTCGCAAGTCCACGAGCTACTGCATTCGGACGATAGTCCAAACGTTCAATGACTTCCAATACTTTTTTACGAGTATTTTCCTTAACGTTCTTATTTCCGTTCACGACACGGCTAACAGTCGCCATTGAGACCCCCGCCTCTCGGGCAACGTCGTAAATGGTTACAGTATCGTCTGTATTCATATTACTTCCTTTCTTTATTGAAAATTTCGTTTTCAGTCTTCTATAACAACTATTTTATCACTTATTGTAAACACTTTCAAGCATTTTAACATCTTTTTGCAACCTCTTGATTTTTTAGGAAAAATTTGACAAAATATTATCAATAGAAAGAAGGTAGCTTATGTCTAAATTAGATCAAATTGTAGCATTTCTTGAAACCGAAAAAACAGATGTGGCTGTTGTATCCGATCCTGTCACCATCAATTACCTAACTGGATTTTACAGTGATCCCCACGAACGTCAGCTCTTCTTATTCGTCTATCCAGACCATGAACCACTTCTTTTTGTCCCTGCTCTTGAGGTAGAACGGGCGACTGCAGTTGTGGATTTCCAAGTGGTAGGGTACGTGGATTCTGAAAATCCTTGGGAAAAAATCAAAGGGGCTAGCGCTAATCCAGAAGCCAAAAAGGTCGCTTTGGAATTTGATAATTTGATTTTGACCAAGTACCATGGGCTTCGTTCAGTCTTTGAACAAGCAACATTTACCAATCTCAGCCCTCGGATTAACCGCATGCGCTTGATTAAATCTGCTGATGAGATCCAAAAGATGTTAGTTGCTGGTCAATATGCGGATAAGGCTGTCAATATGGGATTTGACGCCATCTCACTGGATAAAACAGAAACTGATATCGTCGCAGAAATCGACTTTGGCATCAAACGCTTGGGCTATGAAATGAGCTTTGAAACTATGGTCTTGACTGGTAATAATGCAGCCAACCCACACGGCATTCCTGGAAGCAACAAAATTGAAAAAGATGCTCTTCTTCTCTTTGACTTGGGCTGTATGGTGAATGGCTATGCTTCAGATATGACGCGAACAGTCGCTGTTGGAAAACCCGATGACTTCAAGAAAGAAATCTACCACTTGACTTTAGAAGCTCAACAGGCTGCCCTAGATATGATCAAACCAGGTGTAACAGCACATGACGTAGACCGTGCTGCCCGGAGCGTCATTGAAAAAGCTGGTTATGGTGAATACTTCAACCACCGCCTCGGACACGGTATCGGAATGGATGTGCATGAATTCCCTTCTATCATGGAAGGAAATGACATGGTCATCGAAGAAGGAATGTGCTTCTCTGTCGAACCAGGCATCTACATCCCTGGAAAAGTCGGAGTTCGGATTGAAGACTGTGGCTATGTCACAAAAGATGGCTTTGGCCTCTTTACCGAAACCAGCAAAGACTTGCTGTATTTGATTAAGATAGGAAATAAGGAGATTATTTAATTATTGTTTGGCTTAGTAAAGGCTTGCTCGTTCCCCTTGCTCTTATGATTGGAGGAGCTTTGGCGAATATGATTTATTCCTTCCTGCATCTTAATGTAAATAAGAGTACAGATAGTATCATCTTAGGATGTATGTTGGGAATTCTTGCTGCAGCAGTCAATTATTTGCTAACAAAAAAATTTGTTTCCGATCAAGTGCGGTATATGATTGATGAGGAAACAGGGCAACGCATTGCTTTCCGCGATCGTTCTTCCTTCATGTTCATTCCTAATCGTTACTGGACATGGATTTATGCAATTGGATTTATTCTAGTTAGTGTCTTATTAATTAAAAAAATAAAAATTAGATAAACTTTTAAATCATTTTCATTCAACAAAAAAAGGCCTTTCAGTATATACTGAAAGGCCTTTTTACATCACGTTTCTTACAGACTCAAATCAAGAAACGGTTGCTAGCTCCATTTGTTTCTTGGTTTGCTCCACTACTTCTTTGAGGCTGGTCTGAGACATTTCCTTTTCCATAGCTAACTGAATCTTTTCCAGCTTCCCATCTAGGACGCCATGGATGCTATTTCCAATCGGACAAGCTGGATTTGGATGCTCGTGGAAGCCAAATAATTGACCAGTCCTCCCAAGGCATTCAACCGCCTGGTAGATATCTAACAAACTTATGTCTTCCAATTCTTTGGCCATCTCGGCCCCACCTGTTCCACGCGCCACATGGATCAAGCCTGCCTTTTTTAATTGAGACAAGGTCTTCCGAATAATGACCGGGTTCACCCCAACACTGCCAGCAATCATATCACTGGTCACCTTGGTGCAATCTCCTTTTAAAGCAATCATGACTAATACATGGGTTCCAATGGTAAAACGACTTGAAATTTGCATGGATACTCCTCTCTTCCATCTAGATAGGGATGTCTTAAACTGGATCTAAAGCCATCAATAACTAGATACATTTACTCTTCAGACGTTAAAGTTCTTTCTTTTAGTCTATTATACCCTTATTTGTTGTAATGTCAACTGTTACACTAGTTGAAAAATCTCTCAACCATGCGTCTACTTCTACATTGTGTCCCTCTCGCTGGGCTATTTCATGAAGAAGCTCATGATTATGAGTATGGTGGATCCCATTGACTAAACTTTCATAGTAAACTTGGAAGTAAGGGAGTTTCAGATCCTTAGCGAGTTGGAGTTCTTTCTCAATGTCATAGGAAACCCGCCGAAAGTCAACATCTTTCAAACCCGATTCATCAAACTCTAGAATAGCATACATGGCCCGGAGATCCTTTCGAAGATTGGCTTGCAAAAAGAAGGGTTGGCCGATAGAACCCGGATTCAAGATGAGCTCACCTCCACTTCCATATCGGAAAAATTGTTGGTGGATATGACCATAGACTGCTAGATCACAAGGGGGATTGGTTACGAGGCGATCAAAATCTTTCTGGTCTCCTATATGGATCAATTCTCGTCCCCAGTTTTTGTCTGGCAGATGATGGGTGATGCCCACTATTAAGCCAGAAACTTCCCGATGCACTTGCATGGGCAGACTTTGCATGGCCTCTATTTCTTCTGGACGAATTTCTTCTAAGATATACTGACAATGGCGCATCAAATAACGGTGACTAGCCCTTGATGGATCCAGCATCCCCTTCATCGCTCGCCACAAGCTATCTTCCCAATTTCCTAAAATCTGTACGGTGATGGGCAATTCTTCAAGTAGGTTCAAAAGATGTCGTCTACCAGTCCCCGGCATAAGGACATCCCCTAATAACCAGTATTCTTCTACACCTGCCCGCTTGGCATCTTCAAGCACAGCCTTTAAAGCAGTTGTATTCCCATGTATATCCGAAAGCAAAGCAATTTTTGTCATGTCTCTTCTCCTTATCTCATTATACCAAAGCTCTAAAAAACTTCCACCCTAGGGTAGAAGTTTCTTTTTTTATTCAACAGATTTCAAAGCCTCCAGCATGTCTACCTTGCGAAGATGATGATTGACCAAGATTCCTAAGCTAGCTAGGATTAGAATGACCCCAGCGATAGGATAAAGATAGACACCAAGGGCTACCCGCGGATAGAAGAGAATGGCATCTGGGGCAATCATGGCGATCAAAAAGCGATGGAGATAAAAACCTCCTAGTAAACCCAATCCTATCCCTACAAGAGACAAGAGGATGGTTTCTCGATAAATATAAAGGGTGACTTCTTGATGATGAAAACCTAATACCTTAATGGTGGATAACTCACGGATTCGTTCTGCCACATTGATATTGGTCAAATTATACAAAATAACCATCGCTAGCAAAATAGATACCAGAACTAAAATCATCATGGTCTTATTCAATGATTGGGCCACAGAACTGAAGAGAGAAATCAAGGAAGTATTTTGCGTAACAGCAAGCACCGCCCCTTCTTCCATCATGTCCCGACTGACCTTCTGGACGAACTGCTGAGAAGAAGACTGTAATCGAACCAAATAGGCATTCATCTTAGCGCTTTTTCCATAGGTTTTCTGATAGGTCGCTTGATTCATATAGACAAAATGGCCTACATAATTTTCGGTAATCGCAGCCACCCTAATCGTATGCCCATCTATCCGCAAGTCATCTCCAACGCCCACCTTGGCCAGCTGCGCTAATTTACTGGTAATCACCGCCCCATTGGATAGGTCGAGTCTTCCCTCTTCTGAGCGGAGATTGATAAAGGGTTCCAAGCTGTCTTTAGAGGACACCATTAAGGTCATGCTTTGTTTTCCACGTCCGGAAGGATAAGAAGCCTCCACTTGTTTGGTAAAGATGGCTTCTGTCTCTTTAATATCTGCTTGCTTCAAGCGCTTCTTCAAGGATTCTTCCTCTTCGTCTGTCAGACTGGATTTGGTTGAGAGAATCATATCATACTTGAGGATTTCCCCAAATTGGCGTTGGGGTACTCCACCGACTGAGGATTGAATCCCCAGGCCCGCAAAGAGAAGAGCAACCGAACCAGCAACACCAAAAATGGTCATCACCATCCGCTGTTTGTAGCGAAAAATATTTCTAGCGGTCACCTTTTGGGTGAAACTCAGACGTTTCCACAAAAACGGAAGGCGTTCGAGCAAAATACTGGATCCGGAAACTGGCGGTTTTGGAAGGAGGAGGTGACTGGCTTCTTCCTTCAACTCTCTCTTAGCGACTAGATAAGCTGGAAAGACGCTAGAAAGAAGGGAGAGCCCCAAGGCTAATAAGCTATAAGACCCATAAAAATACTGTCGACTAGTGCCTACGACCATCCCCTGAGTGATAATTTGCGAAATGGTTCCTGATAAAACATAATGACCGAGAAGAGTTCCGATGCCTGTCCCAACTGTTCCAGCAACCAAGCCGTACAAGAGAAACTTTGCTAAGATATCTTTCGTTCGATAGCCCAAGGCTTTGAACAAGCCCGCATGGCTCCGTTCTTCATCAACAAAACGAGTCATGGTCGTAAACGTGACCATGGCAGCGACTGCGTAGAGTACCACAGGAAATAGATTGCCTACGGCGGAGATACTGGCACTGGCATTACTATACATGAGGTAACCCTGGCCACCTGGAATGGTTTTTCGATCATAGACATGATAGTTTGGTTGTTCTAGATTTTTCAGATCTTCCTTGGCCTTTTCCAGCTCCTTCTGCTTAGTTGCTAGTTCCGATTCACCTGTCTGAATGTTGACCAATTGCTGATCTAGTTGCTTTTGAGCTTCTGCCAACTCGAGTCGCCTTGTTTCTAGTTCTACCTTGGGCAAGAGTGTAGACAGTTGATTCAGTTTATTGGATTGCTCCGTTAATTGCGTCTGTGCTTGACCTGCCTTTTCGCGTGCGTCTGCTAACTGTTTGTTGGCAACATCAAGTTCTTCTTGCCCTTTTTGGATCTTTTGTTTCCCATCAGCCTGCAGCTTTCGATAGCGCTCCTGACCATTTCCAGCTAAGAGTTCTTCCAGGTCCTTTTGATGGGAGGCCAGACGATCTTGATAGCTGGTTGAGAATGGATTGAACCCCCTCAAATCATCAAACCGAATCCGAGCAAGGCTATAAACAGGACTAGTAAAGGCTTCTTTTGAGAGGACACCATAGGCATCCAAGGAACCACTCCCACTCCTAGCTTGTCCCAAGTCTTTTTCGGACCACATCTCAGCAGACTTTACAAAGCCAACAATTCGATAGTTTTTTGTCTTTAAAACAGATGGACTTCCAGCTTTTTCATGTATCCTTAGCTGATCCCCAATCTGGTAACGATCTTTCCAAAACGCTGCTAGAGCGACTTCATCTTCCTTCTGCGGAAGCCGTCCTGAAGTCAACTGAAAGCGTGAGATGGTTTCTGGAGTGGAAAAAAGTCGAACAGCTTCGTCCTTTCCGTCAAGCGTCACATCTGTCAGGTAGGAAACTCCAAGCTGGCCCCCGTCAATCCTTGTAGCTCTTCTTGGTCAGTCTTATCCAAACCAAGATCTCCCATGACAGCGAGGTCCAGCATCTCTTGTTGGTCTATAAAGCGCTGGGCTGTCCGATGCATATTTGGGGTCGTTACTTTTAAACCGACCAGGGCTAAGGTACCCAGCATCATCAGAGTTAAAATGGATAAAAAGCGCCCTTTGGAACTGGTAAAGGAATGACTTAGATCTTTCCAATATACTTTTCGCTTCATGAACAACCTCCCTAATACTCTATGCTATCGATATCTAGTGGAGTGTTATGGATGGTCACCGATTTTACTTGGGCATCATGCATCTGAATGACACGATCGGCTATTGGTTCTAAAGAAGCATTATGGGTAACGATAATCACTGTTGCCCCTTTTTTACGAGACATGTCCTGAAGAATCTTTAAAACCTGTTTACCGGTTTGGTAGTCTAAAGCCCCTGTTGGTTCATCACAAAGGAGAATCTTAGGGTTCTTCGCCACTGCGCGCGCAATGGCTACCCGTTGTTGTTCCCCACCAGATAGCTGGGCTGGGAAGTTGTTCAAACGCTCACCCAATCCAACCTCTCTCAAGACTTGTTCAGGGTCTAAGGCATCAGAAACAATTTCAGAAGCCAGCTCAACATTTTCCTTGGCTGTCAAATTGGGAATGAGATTATAAAACTGGAAGACAAAACCAACATCATTTCTGCGATAATCCGTTCGTTGGTGCGATGAGAAGCTTGAGATGGCTTTCCCATCCACTAGTACCTCCCCTTCATCATTGGTATCCATACCTCCCAAAATATTGAGGACTGTTGATTTTCCTGCGCCTGATGCCCCCAAAATGATGACCAATTCGCCTTTCTCAATTTCAAAAGTAACATCTTTATTGGCAATGATGTCAGTTTCTCCTGACGGATAGCGTTTATAACTATGTTTCATCTCAATATAAGCCATATCTTTTCTCCCACTTAAACACATGTTCCTATCTTTATTATAGTCCTTTTTTACCGGAAGACCAAGGATAATCAATCTCTTAAAATGACTAAAAAACAAGAAATTTGTGAGGGATGCATTTCCTTTATTTTATGAATAAAGCCATCTTAGAAACTAATACTTTTCTATGCAAAATTAGACAAGGAAAAAGCTTGACCTTATCTAGTTCCTGACATAGAAATCTCCAAACATCATCTGCCCTCCTCTCCTTAGTTTGTGATATAATAACAAATAAGTATGAATGATTATTTGCGTTTAAATAACTGATATTTCAAGTTTTTCTTTCATTTTTATATAATAGCCCCTTTGAAAGTAGATCTGGGAAAAAATTTTATAATCCTTCCAAAATGGCTTTCTCAGTATAAGAATAAGACCTGATTTTAAGCTATTTAGACTTATAGAATGATACTAAAATTTTATTCTGTTGATGAATAAATTTGATTTCTGTATAATATGATGATTAGTGAACAACATTTATACCAAACTACATGATAAAGGAGGAACTATGACCCGAAAAAAGAGAAAAACGAATTCTAAAAATGCTATCCGAAGCGCCCTATCACGCCTGCTTCTTGAGCAATCACTTGAAAGCCTTACAATTAGCCAACTAACAAAGGAAGCCGGCATTAATCGAGGTACCTTCTACCTCCATTATGTAGACAAACAAGATATGTTCAACCAGCTAAAATCTGAACTCTTAGGCGAGTTGGGAGAACTTTTCGCTACAAGCACCGTCAATCGAGCAAATTTTCTTGCCTCACTTCAATATATTCAAGATAATTATGACTTTATCTATGCCTTGATGCAGATGGATTACCAAGAATTTCATTTTCTAATGAAAAATTTCACCCTGCAACTTCTTGACGATACTCCACACGCCAAAGACCACTTGGTTAATAAATTCCAAGTTCCTTATAAGTATGCTGTTGAGATTTTTGCAGCTACGATTGAAGCCGTAATCACAAAATGGTTGTCAACTGGTGCAAAAGAAGAGCCGATCGAAATCGCGACAGTCGTATTAAGTGTGACTGACTTTACCACTTGGAACCAACCAATAACAGAATAAGAAAATGAGAAAACGAAAGTTTTCTTTTTTTATGGATAAGAGCAACTAGCTGGAACCTCAACGCTCTCACAAGATTATTTGCCCAACTATCAGAAAAACGTTTTTCCTTTTTCTTTCCTTTTTAGCTATAATATTTAGTATGCAATAAAATAGAAATGAGGACCGTTTATGAAAAAGAAGAAACTTCTTTTGCCGATCTTATTGCTTGCTCCTGCCTTCCTAGCTTCTCAGGTAGCTGCAGATGAGCAAACAGCTCCAGAAACTAACCTTGAAGTAGCTGCTGCTTCCACAAATGCTACAGATGCTGCTACTCCTGCTTCAACAGAAGCTAATACAGCTACTTCAGAAGGCGCTACAGAGAGCTCAGCTGACTTGCCTGAAGCAAATATCATTCATACCAACGATGTCCATGGTCGGATCGTCGAAGAAAAGGGTGTGATTGGTGATGCTAAATTAGCCGCAGTCATCGATGAAGAACGTGCGAAAAATCCATCTACTTTAGTCGTAGATGCTGGAGATGCCTTCCAAGGACTACCGATTTCAAATAGTTCAAAAGGGGAAGAACGAGCTAAAATTTTGAACGAAATTGGCTACGATGCTATGGCAGTCGGAAACCATGAGTTCGATTTTGGTTTGGATGAGGCTAAGAAATACAAAGAAATCTTGAACTTCCCACTTCTCAGCTCCAACACCTACATCAACGGTGCTCGTTTATTTGAGGCTTCCACCATTGTCGATAAAGATAAGAATGTCGTTGGGGATGAGTTTGTCGTCATCGGGGTGACAACGCCTGAAACAGCCACTAAAACTCACCCTAAGAATGTCCAAGGTGTTACCTTTACAGATCCTATTTCAGAAGTAAACAAGGTCATCGATGAAATTGAAGCACGCGCTACTGCAGAAGGCAAGACTTACAAAAACTATGTTGTCCTTGCTCACTTAGGAGTAGATACGACTACACCAATCGAATGGCGAGGATCTACCTTAGCTGAGGAACTTTCTAAAAACTCAAAACTGAAAGGAAAACGCGTCACCGTTATTGATGGGCATTCCCATACTGTTCAATCAACCACATACGGAGATAATGTCACCTATAACCAAACCGGTAGCTACCTGAACAATATTGGTAAAATTACTTACCAAGCCAACCAATTGCTTGGTAACCCTCAACAAATTTCAGCAGCTTCAACCAAAAATGTCGTGCCAAATGCCAAAGTAGCTGCCATGGTCCAAAAAATCAAGGAACAGTACGATGCTGAGAATGCAAAAATCGTTCGTGACAATAGTCCGGTAGAACTAAACGGTCAACGGGAAAATGTTCGCGTCCGCGAGACCAACCTTGGAAATGTTGTAGCGGATGCCCTCTACGAATATGGACAAACTGGTTTTAGCCATAAGACTGACCTTGCTGTAACCAACGGTGGCGGCTTGCGCGAAACCATCGCCAAAGACAAGCCAATCACCAAAGGAAGTGTCATTGCTGTTCTCCCATTTGGGAATACCATTTCTCAAATTAAAGTAACTGGTCAGAATATTGCTGATATGTTTGCTAAATCTCTAGGCTCTATTTTACAAGAAAAAGATGGCAAAACCGTTCTTGACGAAAACGGTCAACCCCTTCTTGAACCAAGCGGAGGCTTCCTCCAAGTATCTGGAGCGAAAGTTTATTACGATACAACCCTACCAGCTGAAAAACGCGTCCTCTATATCGAAATTAAAAACCCAGAAACTGGTCAATATGAACCGCTCAACCTTGCTAAAGATTATTACTTGACTACTAATGACTTCTTAGCAGCAGGTGGGGATGGCTACACCATGTTAGGTGGAGCTCGTGAGGAAGGTCCTTCCATGGACGTTGCCTTTGCAGATTACCTTGCTAAGGCAGATCTCACAGCCTATGCAACCATCAATCCAAATTCTCGTACCATTTCTATTTCTGCTAGCAAAGATACAGATGGAGATGGTGTGGCAGATATTGAGGAAATCAAACAAGGAACAGATCCTGCTAATCCAAAGTTCTACCCAGGAAGCAATAACCAACCAGTTATCCCATCTACCGGTAAAATGGATCAAACATATATTCCAGCTCTAGTTGGTACGAATTCTCCTAATCAACTAGCTAGCCAAACAAAGAATACTTTTACATCTGCTAAGGACGATACACAGATCAAGGCCAACAACCATCACCTGTCCTTCACCTCAGCAAACATTTAAACCAGCAGCTGCAAGCCTACCAGAAACAGGAACAGCCGACTCTCCTGCTATCTATATGCTCGCTCTGTTGACATCCATCCTAGCCTTCTTTGGTCTTAAGAAAAAAGAAGAAAACGAATAGTCACTGTAAAAAATAGTCTGGGACAACATTGTTCTCAGCCACAAAAAAGCTAGAGATTTCCAATTATGGACCTCTAGCTTTTTAATTTTGAGTAGTTTTCTTATTGTATTTGAGGAGATTATTAGCCATGAGTACTAATCCCATGTCATTTTTTACCTGACGCTTGGATTTCTTTTACTTTTAAGAGCTGATACCTCTCATTCACATAGAGCCCCTTTTATGGAGCCAAATCAGCTTGTTCTGCCTTATAAACCATATTTTCCTGTCTAAAACCTGTTGTGCTATGCCTATGTTTGAGGTGATCAAACTGCTATACCCAACTCTCTGGATGGGTGTAGGTATCTGTTGTTTCATCGTAAGTCCAATTATCCAAATTCCTATCAGATTCTTTGTATCTTTCTTCTGTTCCTTGTCAAAAAGACTATATTTAATCAAATGCTCAATACCCATCCTATCTAAGGTAAGAAGAATCTCCACGCTACCGTATCCCGCATCGGCGACAGCTCTTTTTAACTCATGTGGATAGGTTTCTAAAAAAGGCAACAGCGTTCTGGTATCTGTTGGATTTTGATAGATGTCATCGTGAAGGACGAACTGATTTTCAGTAGCGATTTGTAGGTTGTAAGCAGGTTTGAGTCCTACGCTTAAATAAGCTTCAATTCCCCTCGTTCAGCTTCAGATAAGTACTTGTAGGATTGATTTGTGGTAGGATAATTAGCAGACATGTTCATCTTCCTTTATACTGTTTTTCGAAACTCTAGTATATCAGATGAACATGTATTTTGTGTTGCACTTCATTTTACAACAGAGCATGTGGTCTGTTTTCAGAAAAGGTAATTTTCTAGACAAGTAGTTGTTGAATAAATAAGACAGGTTCTATTCATTAACCTATCAACCAACTCTTTAGTTTGTAAGTTGGCATCTTGTATACTGAAAAAGAAACAATACTAATCAATTCAACTTACTTGACAAAAGCGTTGCTTAGTGGTTTAATATACCCCATAAGGGTATATCGGAGGTGCCTATGTTTCACTTATTTACAAAAATTGATAGTATTTCTACCAGCGAATTAGAAGCTAAACTCAAGGAACCAATTCAGCTACTGGATGTGCGGACGCCTACGGAATTCCGTAGAGGCCATATCAAAAACGCCAAGAATGTTCCTCTAACCGAAATCGGAGCTTACACACCTGCGACAAATGAAACACTTTATGTCATTTGTCATTCCGGTGTTCGAAGCAAGATGGCTGCTAAAAAGCTCAAGAAAAAAGGCTATGATGTTATCAACGTCCGAGGTGGTATGAGCGCTTGGCCTGGTGATGTTGAATAAATAAAAATCAAAAAGAGCAATTGGTCTAATTTCAAGAAAACCAACTGCTCTTTTAATCATTTGTTCACTATTTAAGAGAAACGTATGTTTTTTTATTACTTGCGTTTAATCAAGTATTTAACCGCCTTTTCCAATCTTTCCTTCTGTGCTTGAGGATCCTCTAAAGGGTCGTTAATACAAGTTGTTAAATTCTCCGTTATCATCAGTTCAATAATACGATCAACACTGGACCGCACTGCTGTTAATTGAGTAATGATATCAATACAATCACGCTCTTCCTCCATCATTTTTTGAATACCTCGCAATTGACCTTCTGAGCGTTTGAGGCGTGTAATGTACTTTGATCTTGTCATATCTTTATCCTAAAACGATTTTTCTACATTATATCTCTAATACAGTCCTTTGTCAAAAGGAGCATTTATCTTAAAGACAAAGACTTCTAGTTCTCCACTCTGACTCTCGTTATAATTCCATCTTTATCTGTAATGGAGAATTCAGAAAGAGAAATCCAGTGGGTTCTAGCCTTGTTTCTCTGAGCTTGCGTAAGCAAATTGACCAAAAACTCTTTATTCTCAACTTCAACCAAATAGTAGGCAAGACCTACCATTCCATTCTCACGAGGAGCTAAGTTTTTACCACCCCATTCATTTACTGCTAGATGATGGTGATAATTCCCTGATGCTATCCAACTGACATGTGGAATCGTGAATTTATCCTCAAGACCTAGAGACTCTTGATAAAATGCACATGCCTCTCGGCTATTTTTAACAGATAGGTAAACATGGCCCATGCGAGTGCCTTCTGCGATCACAAAAGGATCAAGTTCTTTGCCTAATTCATAGATTTCTTGCGCAGACAGCTCTTCTGTGATTCCAGTAATTCGACCATCCTCACGAATATCCCACTCGTTCACAGGCTTGTCTCTGTTGAGTTCAATGCCATTGCTCTCTAAATCTTCTAGATAGACAGCTTCACTATAGCCATGATCAGCTCCGCCAACTAGTGGAACCTTTAGGTCTAACAAGCGTTTAAAAATATTTGCCAGATCTTATCAACTTGGATAGGATGAGTATTGAGCATTTGATTAAATATAGTCTTTTTGACAAGGAACAGAAGAAAAAACACAAAGAATCTGATAGGAATTTGGATAATTGGACTTACGATGAAACAACAGATACCTACACCCATCCAGAGAGTTGGGTATAGCAGTTTGATCACCTCAAACACAACCATACCACAACAGATTTTAGACAGGAAATTAGGGTTTATAAGGCAGAACAAGCTGACTTGGCTTCACAAAAGGGGCTCTATGTGAATGAGAGGTATCAGCTCCTAAAAGTAAAAGAAAGCCAAGCGCTTTTATCTGTCGAAGGCAGTCACATCTTTGCCCAACGCAAGGTTAATGTGGAACCTGTCTTTGGGCAGACAAAGGCTTGTTTGGGTTACAAGAGATGTAATCTAAGAGGCAAATGACAGGTTAAAATTGACATGGGATTGGTTCTCATGGCCAATAACCTCCTCAAATACAATAAGAGAATGACTCAAAATTAAAAAGCTAGAGTTCCACAATTGGAAATCTCTAGCTTTTTTGTGACTGAGAACAATGTTGTCCCAGACTATTTTTTATTTCCTGACTACCAAATCCATCTCTTACTGTTTCTTTAAAAGGTTTAGATTCGGATTTTTATGAGTAAAG